>Ga0255182_1000357_pt1 | contig 33075 bp, 29 predicted proteins | sample Atl_UVDOM_RepA_8_FD_188420 | JGI IMG/M metagenome (GOLD analysis project Ga0255182, IMG submission 188420) | Freshwater microbial communities from Altamaha River, Georgia, United States - Atl_UVDOM_RepA_8d | ecosystem: Environmental > Aquatic > Freshwater > River | place: USA: Georgia...
ACGGGCGCTGGCGCGTGAGTACGACTTTCTGTCGCATGCCCGCCCGGTGATGGAATTTGTGTACGACCAGATGCGGGACAGCGGCAGCATGGTGATCCTGGCCGATGCCCAGGGCATGTTGCTGCACAGCCTGGGTGATGCCGAGTTCCTGGAACGCGCCGAACGCGTGTCGCTGCGCCCGGGCGCCCTGTGGCGCGAGGAGCAGCGCGGCACCAACGCCATCGGCACCACCATCGAAGAGCTGCGTCCCGTGGTGATCCATGGGGCCGAACACTATCTCGACCGCAACGGCTTCCTGACCTGTTCGGCCGCTCCTGTGATGGCGCCTGACGGGCGCCTGCGCGGTGTGATCGACATCTCGGGCGACCAGCGGGGTTACCACCCCCACACGTCAGCCCTGGTGCGATCGGCCGCCCGCATGATCGAAGACCGGCTGTTCCACGCGCGCCATGCCAATGACCAGGTGCTGCGCCTGCACCCGCATGCCGAGGGCCTGGGCTCCGTCGGCGAGGGCCTGCTGGCCGTGACCGAAGACGGCTGGATCATGGGCGCCAATGCGATCGCGCAGCAATGGCTGGGGCTGTCGGCCTTGCAGATCGGTGCGCTGACACTCGACCGCGTGCTGGGTCCGCAAGCCCAGCGCCTGCTGAGCCTGCCGGCCACCGGCGCCCCCACCCGCGTGACCACGATGCAGGGCCAGGCGCTGTTCGTGCGCGACGAACCCGATCGCCGCCGCCGCGTCTGGGCCACGGCGCCGGCCACCCCCGTGCCCCCCAGCCCCCGGCCGGGTGGCAGCACGGCCACCGCCATCCCACCGCGCCCCGTGCGCACGAGCGGCCCGCGCGACGATGTGCGCATGAGCAAGGCCCTGAGCCGCGCTTTGCGGGTGCAGGCCCAGGGCATCCCCGTGCTGCTGCAAGGCGAATCGGGCACCGGCAAGGAGGTGTTCGCGCGCACCTTGCATCAAGAAGGTGATCGCGCCGGCAAACCCTTCATCGCCGTGAACTGCGCGGCCCTGCCCGAAACCCTGATCGAAGCCGAGCTGTTCGGCTACGTGGGGGGCGCGTTCACGGGGGCGCGGCGCGAGGGCGCGCCGGGCCGCATCCGCCAGGCCGAAGGCGGCACCCTGTTCCTCGACGAGATCGGCGACATGCCGCTGGCGCTGCAGGCGCGGCTGCTGCGCGTGCTGCAGGACAAGACGGTGGTGCCCGTCGGCGGCTGCCACCCCGTGCCGGTCGACTTCGTGCTGGTGTGTGCCACCCACCGGCAGTTGCGCGATGCCGTCGCCAAGGGCGAGTTCCGCGAAGACCTGTACTGGCGCATCAACGGACTGACGGTGCAACTGCCAGCGCTGCGTGAACGCGGCGACATGGTCGAGCTGGTCGACGACATGCTGCACAGCCTGGCCCACGACATGAAGCGCCAGCAGGCCCCGAGCCTGGCCGACGAGGTGCTGCAGGCCTTGATGCAGCACCCCTGGCCCGGCAACCTGCGCCAGCTCCATGCGGTGCTGCGCACGGCCTGTGCCCTGCTGTCGCCCCACGACGAAGAACTGCACTGGGAACACTTCAGCGAAGACCTGTGGGACGATGTCTTCTCCAAGCCCTACCGCATGGACGAGGACGAGGAGGCCGCGGCGCTGCAGCTGGCCGCGCCCACGGATGCCCCGGGGGGCGACGAGACCAACCTCAAGCGGCTGTCGCACTCCGCCATCGAGCGGGCCATCCGTGCGGCCGGCGGCAACATGTCGGACGCGGCCCGGCGGCTGGGGATCAGCCGCAACACGCTCTACCGGCGTCTCAAGCAGGTGTCCAGGCCGCAAGGCTGAACAACGCACGGTCAGGCACAGGCCAGACGCCTGCGCATGCGGGTTTGCGCGGTACGATTGCACCCATGAGCACGACCGCCACCAACGCCGACCCCCAGGAACTGGCCAAGTTCAGCGAACTGGCTCACCGCTGGTGGGACCCGGAAAGCGAATTCCGTCCCCTGCACCAGATCAACCCCTTGCGACTGGACTGGATCGACCAGCTGGCTGGCCTCAAGGGCAAGCGGGTCGTCGACATCGGCTGCGGCGGCGGCATCCTGGCCGAATCCATGGCCCGCAAGGGCGCCGACGTGCTGGGCATCGACCTGGCCGACAAGCCCCTGAAGGTGGCGCAGCTGCATGCGATGGAGGCTGGGGTGGCCGGTCTGCAGTACCGGTCGGTGGCAGCAGAAGCCTTGGCCGCCGAGCAACCCGGGCAGTTCGACGTGGTCACCTGCATGGAAATGCTCGAGCACGTGCCCGACCCCTCGTCGATCGTGCGCGCCTGCGCCACCCTGGTCAAACCGGGGGGCTGGGTGTTCTTTTCCACCCTCAACCGCAACCCCAAGAGCTTCCTGTTCGCCATCGTGGGCGCCGAATACGTGCTCAAGCTGCTGCCACGGGGCACGCACGAGTACGCGCGCTTCATCCAGCCGGCCGAGCTGGCGCGGTGGGTGCGTGACGCCGACCTGCAGGGTCAGCAATTCAAGGGCATGGAATACAACCCGTTCACGCAGCGGTACTGGCTGTCCGAAGACACCAGCGTGAATTACCTGATGGCCTGTCGCCGCCCGGCCTGAGGCCGGCACCTTTTGCGCTGAACACCACCTCCATGGCAAAGATCCGTTGGCCGCACGCGCCTCAGGCCGTCCTGTTCGATCTCGATGGCACCCTGGCCGACACCGCCGGTGACCTGGGTGGTGCCCTCAACCGCCTGCGCGTGCACCGAGGCATGCCGGCCATGGCACTCGACAAGCTGAGACCCCATGCATCGGCCGGCGCGCGGGGCCTGCTTGGCGTGGGCATGAACATGCACCCGGGCGATCGCGAGTACGAGGCCATGCGCCAGGAGTTCCTCAATGCCTACGAAGCCTGCCTGGCCGAAACCACGCACCTGTTCGAAGGCATGAGCGAGCTGCTGGCCGCCATCGAGGCCCGCGGCATGGACTGGGGGGTGGTGACCAACAAACCCCACCGCTTCACCATCCCCGTGATGAAGGGCCTGGGTCTGGAAACACGGGCTGCCGTGATCATCAGTGGTGACAGCACGGCCCACCCCAAGCCCCACCCCTTGCCGCTGCTGACCGCCTGCGAACGCATGGGCGTCGACCCCGAGCGCACGCTCTACGTGGGCGACGACCTGCGCGACATCCAGGCGGCCGAGGCTGCCGTCATGCCCAGCGTGGCCGCGGCATGGGGCTATCTGGGCACCACCACCGACATCCAGACCTGGGGCGCCGACGCCATCTGCGCCCAGCCCCTGGACGTGCTGCCCTTGCTGGACGTGGCCTGAACCCCCCTCCGAAGTGGGCCCCTAGCTCGAGTTAGGGGGGGCCCTAGTTCGCAGGATGTGGCGGCCCGGGTGCCTGCCTACAGTGACCTCCAGGGCGTGACGACAGTGTCACGCCCACCCACCCCACCTTGAAGGAGGTCACCATGAACATGCAATCCACCCCCATCGCCGCCCGTCTGCACACTGACGACCTGGCCACCGCCGCCCGCGAGGGCGTCGCTCGCGCCCTGGCCGCCCGCCAGCGCATGACCGAACTCAGCGCCGAGCAGACCACCCAGGTCAGCGGCGGCCTGACGTTCGCCAACGCGACCCTGCTGGGCACCCAGGTCGTGCCGCGCTGGTGGATCTACGGCCAGCCGGCCTTCGAACGCCTGACCCAGCCCGAGATCACGCAAGGCCTCAACCAGGTCACGTTCCGCTGATCGTCCGGGAGCCCGCCATGCACGCCCACATCCCCACGTTCACCCTGTGCCCCAGTGCGCAGCACGAGGCACCCGACGCGCGGGTGTTCGCCGTCGTGGCGGGCACCCCGGATCAGCCCGACACCGCTTACCTTGACCAGACCCTGCCGGTCACCGACGACATCGTGGCCATGGCCGCCCCCGTCAGCCCGGCCGAGGTGTTCCGCATCGCGTCGCCTTGCATCCAGAGCACCGCTTGCTGGCACTTCGATGAAGCGCAACGCAGCTGTCGCCTGGCCACCCGCACGGTGCGTCTGGTGCCCGTGGTGGTGAGCAAACCGCCCCGATGCGCCATCCGCAGCGACTGCCAGTGGTGGCACCAGGAGGGCGTGAGTGCCTGCCTGCGTTGCCCGCAAGTGCTCACCAACGATGTGCGACCCAGTGCGCTGGCCCAGCGCGCCGGCGACCCCCGCAACCTGCAGGACGCACGCTGAGTCGCCCTGCCCCTGTAGAGCTCGCTCAGACCGTGTCCGGCCCCAGGACGGCCTGCACCGTGATCTGGGGGCCATCTTCGCGTTCGCGCCAGCGCAACCACCAGAAGGCGCCCTTGCGCACCGACCAGGGCCCCTGCGCTGCGCCATCGGCGCCCAGGACACGGGCCAGTACCAGCCCCAGGGTGGGCTGATGGCCGACCACCAGGACCGCCTCGCGCGACTTCGGAAAGCGACAGACCTCCAGCAGATCGTCGACCGACCGGTCCGGCGCCAGGGCGTCCGTGACCTTGAAGCTGCGCCCCAGCGCCGCCGCCGTCTGGCGCGTGCGCACCGCCGGGCTGACCAGCACCCGGGTCGAATCGGTCAGGTGCTGATTGAGCCACGCCGCCACGCGGGCCGCCTGGCGTTCGCCCTTGGTCGTCAAGGGTCGGGTCAGGTCCTGCAGCGGGTCGCTCAGCGGGTCGCCGGCATGCGCATGTCGCCACAGAATCAGATCCATCGCCCCGCTCCTCAATCGGCCCGGTGTCGGTCCATGAGGGCCTGCTGGGCGCTGTGGCCTTGCAGGTTCACCCGCTCGTAATGCCCGTCCGGGTGCTGTCGCCAGGCATCGCGCCCGTCGTGCAGGTAGGGCACCAGGCATTCGTCGATCACGCGCTGGCGCAAGCCGGCGTCGCGCACCGGCCAGGCCACCTCGATCCGCCGGGTCATGTTGCGGTTCATCCAGTCGGCGCTCGAGAGGTAGAGCACCTCGTCGGCATCACCCGGCCCCCAGCGCAGGTACAGCACCCGGGTGTGCTCCAACATGCGACCGACCACCGACCGCACGCGGATGCGATCGGTCTGCCCCGGCAGCTCGGGCGGCAGGATGCAGGCACTGCGCACGATCAGGTCGATCTCGGCCCCGCGCTGTCCGGCCACGATCAGGGCGCGGATCAGCACCTCGTCGGTGAGCGAGTTGAGCTTGAGCACGATGCGGGCCGGCAGGCCGGCTTCAGCCGCCTGCCCCACCTGATCGATGTGCTGCAGCAGCCGACGCTGCAGGTTGAAGGGCGCCACCAGCAGCTGGCGCGGCGCCTTCACGCGGGTGAGGCTGGCCAGTTGCTGGAAGATCAGGTCCACGTCGTGTGTCAGCTCGGCATCGGCCGTCAGCCAGCCCACGTCGGTGTAGAAACACGAGGTGCGCGGGTTGTAGTTGCCGGTCGACAGGTGGGCGTAGCGGCGCAGGCGCGTGCCCTCGCGCCGGGTCACCAGCATCATCTTGGCATGGGTCTTGAGGCCCACCACGCCGTACACCACCTGGGCGCCCAGGGCCTCGAGCCGTTCGGCCCAGTTGATGTTGGCCTCTTCGTCAAAGCGCGCCTTGAGCTCCACCACGGCCAGCACTTCCTTGCCCCGGCGCACGGCCTCCAGCAACAGCTCCATCAGCACAGATTCGCTGCCCGTGCGATAGATGGTCTGCTTGATGGCCAGCACGTTGGGGTCATTGACGGCTTCGCGCAGGAACTGCACCACCACATCAAAGGGCTCGAAGGGATGGTGCAGCATGACGTCCCCCGCCTTGAGCTGCTCCATGATCGAACCGAAGCGAGGCAGGTTGTCCGGCCAGCCCCCAATGTACGGCGCAAAGCGCAAGTGATCGGCGTCGGCCTGATCGATCACCTGGATCATGCGCCCGAGGTTCACCGGCCCGTTGACCTTGTAAAGCGCCATGGGCGAGAGCCCGAACTGCTCGAGCAGGAAATCCGACAGCTCGGCCGGGCAGGAGTGCACCACTTCCAGACGAATGGCCTGCCCGAACTGGCGCGTGCTCATCTTGGAGCGCAGGGCCTGCCGCAGGTTGGTCACATCGTCTTCATCGACGTCGATGTCCGAATCGCGCGTGAGCCTGAATTGCGAGAACGCTTCGATGTCACGCCCGGGGAACAGCTCGGTGAGGTGCGCGCGGATCACGCTGGACAGCAGCACGAAGGACTGCCTCCCAGGGGACACGGTATCGGGCAGGCGGATCACGCGCGGCAGCACGCGCGGGATGCGCACGATGGCAATGGCATTGTCACGACCGAAGGCGTCCCGCCCGCCCAGCTTGACGATGAAGTTCAGCGTCTTGTTGGCCACCTGCGGGAACGGGTGCGACGGGTCGAGCCCGATCGGGGTCAGCAGGGGCTGGACCTGCTTGCGAAAGAAGGTCGCCACCCACTCGCGCTGGGCCTCGTCGCGGTCGGCATGGTTGAGGATGTCGATGTGTTCCTGACGCAGTTGCGGCAAGAGCACTTCGTTGAACACGCGGTACTGCTCGGCCACCAGTTCGTGCGCGCGCGCGGCGATGTCGGCGAGGTCCTCTGGCGTGACCCCGGTGCCGCGCACGCGTGAGGCCTCGAGGATGTCGGCGTAGCGCACCTCGAAGAACTCGTCGAGGTTGGACGACACGATGCACACGTAGCGAAAGCGCTCCAGCAGCGGCACGTCGGCGCGCTGGGCCTGGGCCAGCACCCGGCGGTTGAACTCGAGGATGGCCTGCTCGCGGCCCAGCAAGCGCAAGGGCGGGCGCCCCCCGTCGGGGTTGCGAGGGGTGCGTTCACCCGGGGACCAGGTGGCATCCGGCCACGACGGCTCCGACTGCTTGTTCACTGCGCTGTTCTTCCTCGGTCCTGCTTCGTTCATGTCTGATTGTGCCGTCGACGGCTGGCGATTTGATGACAGCCGGCCCACGCCTCAGTGCGCGGCCTCCCAGTTGGGGCCATGCCCTACCTCGGCCAGCAGGGGGACATCCAGCCCCGGCACCGAGGCCATCAGGGCCGGCACCTGCTGGCGCACCCAGTCCAGCTCGTCAACAGGCACCTCGAGCACCAGTTCGTCGTGCACCTGCATGATCATGCGGCTGGCCCGGGCCTCGCGGTCGAGGGCGTCCTGCACGCGCACCATGGCCAGCTTGATCAGGTCGGCGGCCGTGCCCTGCATGGGGGCGTTGATGGCCGCGCGCTCGGCCCCGGCTCGGCGCGGGCCGTTGGGGCTGTTGATCTCCGGCAGCCACAGGCGCCGCCCGAAGACGGTCTCGACGTAACCCTGCGCCTTGGCGGTCGCTCGGGTGTCGTCCATGTAACGCTTGACGCCCGGGTAGCGCTGAAAGTAGCGCTCGATGTAGGCGGCCGCGGCCGATTTCTCGATGCCCAGGTTGGAGGCCAGACCGAAACTGCTCATGCCGTAGATCAGCCCGAAGTTGATCACCTTTGCATATCGACGCTGCTCGCTGGAGACTTGATCGGGGGCCACCCCGAAGATCTCGCTGGCTGTGGCACGGTGCACATCCTGACCGTGGGCGAAGGCCGCCAGCAGGTTCTCGTCACGCGACAGGTGCGCCATGATGCGCAACTCGATCTGCGAGTAGTCGGCCGACACAATGACGTGCCCCGGCGCGGCCACAAAGGCCTCGCGGATGCGCCGCCCTTCGGCCGTGCGCACAGGGATGTTCTGCAAATTGGGGTCGTTGCTGGCCAATCGGCCGGTGACGGCCACCGCCTGGGCATAGTTGGTGTGCACACGCCCGGTCTCGGGGTGGACCATGCCGGGCAGCTTGTCGGTGTAGGTGCTCTTGAGCTTGGCCAGGCTGCGGTGTTCCAGGATGCGGGCCGGCAGCGGGTAGTCCTCGGCCAGCTTTTCGAGCACTTCCTCGTCGGTGGAGGGCGCACCGGTCGCTGTCTTCTTGACCACCGGCAGGCCCAGCCGGCCGAACAGGATCTCACCGATCTGCTTGGGCGAGCCCAGGTTGAAGGGCTGCCCCGCCAGCGTGTGGGCCTCCTGCTCGAGGGCCATGATGCGTTGCGCCAGCTCGTGACTTTGCTGACGCAGCAGGTCGGCGTCGATCAGCACGCCCTGGCGCTCGATGCGCTGCAGCACGGCCTCGGCGGGCATCTCGACCTGCTCGTAGATGAAGCGCAGCTTGTCGTCGGCCAGCAGCTGCGGCCACAGCACCTCGTGCACGTGCAGCGTCAGGTCGCTGTCCTCGCAGGAATACTCGGCCGCGCGCACCACGGGCACCTGGGCAAACGGGATCTGCTGGGCCCCCTTGCCCGCCACCGCCTCGTAGCTCAGGCCCTGACGCCCGGTGTGGCGCTGCGCCAGGCTTTCCAGGTTGTGCGGCCGGTGGGCCTCCAGCACGTAGCTTTGCAGCATGGTGTCGTGGCGGTAGCCTCGCACCGTGATGCCGTGGTTGGCCAGCACGTGGGTGTCGTACTTGATGTTCTGTCCCAGCTTGGCCCGGGAGGCGTCTTCCAGCCAGGGGCGCAGGCGTGCCAGCACGGTGTCCAGCGGCAGCTGCTCGGGCGCATCGGGCCCGGTGTGGGCCAGCGGGATGTAGGCGGCCTCACCGACGGCCACGGACACGCTGATGCCCACGATGCGCGCGCGCATCGCATCCAGACTGTCGGTCTCGGTGTCCAGGGCGACCAGCTCGGCCGATTCCAGGCGCGCCACCCAGCGATCCAGGGCCGACAGATCGGTCACGGTCTCGTAACGCGTTTCGCGCACCACCGGTGCGACTTCGGGGGCGTCAGCCGCCTCACCGCTGCCGAACAGGTCGGCCGTGACCGCCCCCCGCGGGCCTTGCGGCAGCCCCCCGCCCCGCTGGGCCGTGCCCTGCAGCAGCTGCTCGACCTCGCGTTTCCAGGTCTTGAAGCCGTGGGCCGTGTAAAAGGCCAGCAGGCCTGCCAGATCGGGGGCCTGCAAGGCCAGTGCATCGAGTGCCGGCCAGCCCTGGATGTGGTCGACCAGATCACAGTCGGTGCGGATGGTCACCAGGCGCCGCGCCTGCGGCAGCCAGTCCAGCGCCTTGCGCAGGTTGTCGCCAGCCACGCCCTTGATGGCGCCGGCAGCGGCGATCACGCCATCCAGACTGCCATGCTCGGCGATCCACTTGGCGGCCGTCTTGGGGCCCACCTTCTCGACACCCGGTACGTTGTCCACGGCATCGCCCATCAGGGTCAGGTAGTCGACGATGCGGGTCGGCGGCACGCCGAACTTGGCCTGCACACCAGCTTCGTCCAGCGACTCGTTGGTCATGGTGTTGACCAGGGACACCTCCGGGGTGACCAGCTGCGCCATGTCCTTGTCGCCCGTGGAAATGACCACGCGGTGACCACTGCGCTCGGCCATCACGGCCAGCGTGCCGATGGCGTCGTCGGCCTCGATGCCGGGCACCTCGAGCACCGGCCAGCCCAGCAGACGCACGACCTCGTGAATGGGCCCGATCTGGGCGGCAAGGTCCTCGGGCATGGGTGGGCGATGGGCCTTGTAATCGGCGTACCACTCGTTGCGGAAATTGGGGCCTTTGGCGTCGAACACGCACACCGCGTGTTCGGCGGGCACCTGTTCGCGCAGCCGCCGCAGCATGTTGACCATGCCGTGCATCGCGCCCGTGGGCTCGCCCTGGGGCCCGCGCAGGTCGGGCATGGCATGAAAAGCCCGGTACAAGTAGCTGGAGCCATCGACCAGCAAAACAGTGGGCCTGGAGAACAAGGGAGCGTCGGTCATGGCGGCATTGTCGGGCCAAAAAAAAAGCAAAGCCACCTGACGGTGGCTTGGCAGGTGCGAACCGATGCAGGGATCAGAAGGCCATCTGCGCCCCGAGGCCGACCGACTGGATGCCGAACTTGTCTTCAGCCACCCGCGCACGCACGAAGTCCACACCGAGGACGGCGCGCACACTCTTGTAGACCTCGTAATCAACCCCCAGGCCCAGGTACAGGGACGGATGCTGCTCGTCCAGCGACTCACCATCGCCGTCGACCTTGGCCGTGACCGCAGCGATGCCCACCTTGCCGCTCAGCGTGAGAGCCGGCAGGGGGTGGAAGGTGACGGCCGCAGCCGCCACCAAAGCCGAGGCCGACACCTTGACGCTGGCGTTGTCGACGGTGCTCTTGGTCTTGCCGAAATCGATGTAGGCGGCTTCGATGCGCCAGTCATCGGACAGCGTCGAGCCCGCAAACAACTTGAGCCCATTGGCCGACTTGTCGCAGTCGGCATCGGTGCCCAGCGAGGCGCATTCGCTGCCCAGGTTGAAACGGCTCATCTGGACCAGCGCACCCGCGTAGCTTTGCGCGTGAACGGACGATGCAGCGGCCATCAGGGCGGCCGCGGCCAGTGCGGCCTTGATCATGGATTTCATGGTGAGTGTCCTTCGGCCGCTCAGTTCTCGATGCCCACACCCATGGACAGGACGTGGATGTGGTTGTTGCGCTTGTTGCGCAGGATGTCGTAGCCCTGGTAGAAGCGCACGTGCGGGTTGAACTGGTAGGACAGGCCCAGACCCAGGTACGGCACGGTGGTGTACTCATTGACCCGTTCAGTGCGGTTGTCGCCGTAGATGATGCGCCCGTCGGTGCGAACGACAGCCACGCCGAAACGGATGTGCTGGTACAGCACCTGGAACAGTTCGTTGTGCCAGTCGATGCCGATAGACACCGCCGTGTTGCGCAACTTGGTATCGGCCGCGTCGCCTGGTGCCGTCACCCCCGTGTCAACAGACTTGAAGCTACCGAGGTAGTAGTAGGCCACCTCGGTCGCCAGATTGGGGGTGAACCGATACCCGCCGAACAGCTTGCCGCCGATCCGGGGACGTTCGCAAATCGGTGAGCCTTCGCATTCGTAGCCGTTGGCCTGCAGCAGGTTCAGGTTGGCGGCGGCGTAGACCGTGCCCGGCCGCAGGTCCAGGAAGTCGCCTGCAGATGCCGTGCCCGTGGCGGCCAGCCCGGCCACAGCCAAGGCGGCCCCGGCCAGACGTTGGAAAGAGCGACTCAGACGGGACGAAGGAGCAGTCATGATCAGGGCACGATGAGGGTTCGGGGACAGGCGCAGCAGCGCCGCTGCGGTCGATCCGAGAAGTCTGCCACAGCCAAACCTACAATCACGCTCTCGCTTGCCCGCACCCTCTGAGGGTTTACACGCAATCATGGCTGTTTTCACCGAAGTCACGCACGACGACGCCCAGGGGCTGTTGAGCCACCTCCAACTGGGCACCCTCACGACCCTGCAGGGCGCCGCATCGGGCATCGAGAACACCAACTACTTCGTGTCGACCGACCGGGGCGATTACGTGCTCACCCTGTTCGAGCGCCTCACCGCCGAACAGCTGCCCTTCTATCTGCAGCTGATGCAGCACCTGGCGCGCAAGGGCATCCCGGTGCCGGCACCACAACCCGATGCCGACGGGCGGATCCTGTTCGAACTCAAGGGCAAGCCGGCCTCGGTGGTCACACGCCTGAAGGGCCGCAACCAGCTCGCCCCGCAGGCCCATCACTGCGCCCAGGTGGGTGCCATGCTCGCGCGCATGCACCTGGCCGGTCAGGACTACCCGCTGCAGCAGCCCAATCTGCGAGGCCTGGCCTGGTGGCAGGACACCGTGCCGGTGGTGACCCCGCACATGGGGGGGGCACAGCAGGCCATGATCGCAGACGAGCTCAAGCACCAGCTGACGCTGGCTGCCAGCCCGCTGTGGCAAGGCCTGCCGCGCGGCCCGATCCATGCCGATCTGTTCCGCGACAACGTGATGTTCGACGGCGACGCGCTGTCGGGCTTCTTCGACTTTTACTTCGCGGGCTGCGACACCTTCGTGTTCGACATCGCCGTGTGCCTCAACGACTGGTGCATCGACCTGGCCACCGGGGCCCTGGATGACAGTCGCGCCCAGGCGTTCGTGGCGGCCTACGACCGCGAACGACAGCTCTCGGACGATGAATGCGTCGCCCTGCCGGATGCGCTGCGTGCGGCCGCCCTGCGCTTCTGGACCTCGCGGCTGTGGGACTTCCACCTGCCCCGTGACGCCGCGATGCTCCAACCCCACGACCCGACGCATTTCGAGCGCGTGCTCGGCCTGCGCCGTCAGCAACCCTGGCGCTACCAGCGCACGGGCGCATCGGCATGAAGCTGCGCGTCGTCCCGGCCCTGCGCGGCTGGCACTGGGCCCGCATGGGCCTGCAACTCGGCCTGCGCCAGCCCTTCGCGCTGATGAGCCTGCTCGGGCTTTTTGTCACCGCTGCCATGCTGACGATGGTGGTACCCATCCTGGGCCCCATCGTGATCGTGGCGGCCATGCCCGTGGTCTGGATGGGCTTCATGCTCGCCACCCAGCGCCTGCTGCACAACGAGCGCATCACACCGGGCGTGATGATCGACCCCCTGCGCGAGCCCGAGCGACGCAAGGCCTGGCTGCAGCTGGGCGGGCTGTACGTGGGCGCCACCGTGTTGGTCATGGTCATCGCCGGCCTGATCGGCCCGGACCTGCAGGCCCTCGGCCAGGCCGTGGAAGAGGTCGAAGCCGGTCGTGACGCGCTGGACAACCCGGCCGTGGTCAGCAGCCTGCTGTGGCGATTTGCCCTGGCCGTGCCCATGAGCCTGCTGTTCTGGCACACACCCGCCCTGGTGCACTGGGCCCGCGTGCCGCCGCTCAAAGCGCTGTTCTTTTCGGCGGTGGCCAGCTGGCGCAACCTGGGCGCGTTCGTGGTCTACGGCGCCTGCTGGGTGGGCGTGGTGCTGGCCCTGGGGGTGCCGCTGCAGGTGCTGGCGGCCGTGATCCCCGAGCCCACCATCGTCAACATCGTGGCCGTGGTGGCCGGCATGTGGGTGGTGGCGTGCTTCTATGCGTCGCTGTACTTTTCGGTGATCGAGTGCTTCGAGCAGCCGGGACAGGGCGACATGCCCGACGACCTCACGCCCCCGTCAGCCGCGTGACGCCCTCCAGCGGGCATGCGTAGATGGCGTTGCGCAGCGCCGCGATCGCCTCGTACCGCGTGAAGCTGCGGCGCCAGGCCAGCACGACGCGACGTGACGGCACCGGCGGCTCGAACGGGATGTACGCAATGTGCGGCTGAGGCTCTTTCGGCACACTGAGCCGCGGCACGACCGTCACGCCCATGCCGGCTGCCACCATGTACTTGATGGTCTCGAGCGACGAGCCTTCGAAGCTCTTGCGGATGCCCTCGGCGTCGCTGGAAAACCGCGCGAACTCGGGACACACCTCGAGCACGTGGTCCCTGAAGCAGTGCCCGGTGCCCAGCAGCAGCATGGTCTCGCGCTTGAGCTCTTCGGCGCTGATGACCTCGTGGTGCGCCAGCGCGTGCTGCCGCGGCACGGCCACCATGAACGGCTCTTCGTACAACGGCGCGATCGCCAGCCCGGCATCGACGAAGGGCTCGGCCATGATGGCGCAGTCCAGTTCGCCCGAGCGCAGCATCTCCAACAGCTTGACGGTGAAGTTCTCCTGCAGGATCAGGGGCATCTGCGGCACGTGGTCGATGGCGTTGCGGACCAGATCGGGCAGCAGGTAGGGGCCGATCGTGTAGATGACGCCCAGCCGCAGCGGGCCGGCCAGCGGGTCCTTGCCCCGCTTGGCAATCTCCTTGATGGCCGCGGCCTGCTCCAGCACGGCCTGGGCCTGGCGGACGATGTCCTCACCCAGCGGCGTGACCGTGATCTCGCCGCTGCCGCGCTCGAACAGCTTGACGTCGAGCTCGTCTTCCAGCTTCTTGACGGCCACCGACAAGGTGGGTTGCGACACGAAACAGGCTTCGGCCGCACGGCCAAAATGCTTTTCGCGAGCCACGGCCACGATGTATCGGAGTTCGGTCAGGGTCATGCCGGAATCTTACGTCAGGCCTTGAGGTATTGTTCCTTGCCACCCAGCCAGCGGGCGATGTGCTGGCGGGCCGCCACCGGATCCTCGGCCAGCAGGCGCGTGGCCGCTTCGCGGGCCTGTTCGACGAGATGGCGGTCTTCGCCCATGTCGGCGAAACGCAGCAGGGCCGCCCCCGATTGCCGCGCCCCCATGAACTCGCCCGGCCCCCGGATCTCCAGATCGCGACGCGCGATCTCGAAGCCATCGGTGGTCTCGGCCATCGCCTTGAGGCGGGCCCGCCCCGACTCGGACAGCGGCGATGTGTAGAGCAGCACGCAGATGCTGGCCACGCTGCCCCGGCCCACCCGACCGCGCAGCTGGTGCAACTGGCTCAGGCCAAAGCGCTCGGCATGGTCGATGACCATCAGGCTGGCGTTGGGCACGTCCACCCCCACCTCGATCACGGTGGTGGCCACCAGCACCGCCAGCTCGCCGCGCGCAAACCGGCCCATCACATCGGCCTTCTCGGCGGGCGGCAGCCGCCCGTGCAGCAGCCCGACGCCGTGGCCCGCCAGCACCTGACTGAGCTCCTCGTGGGTCTGGGTCACGTTGTTGAGATCCAGCGCCGGGCGCTGCGTGAGTGCACGACCGGCCTGCTCGTCGGCGCGCTGATCGCCCTCCTCGGTCTCGTCGATGAGCGGACAGACCCAGTAGACCTGACGGCCGCGAGCCACCTCTTCGGCGATGCGCTCGATCACCTCGTCCCGACGGGTGTCCGCAAACACCTTGGTGACGATGGGTGATCGCCCGGGAGGCAGCTCGTCGATGGTGCTCACGTCGAGGTCGGCCAGGTAGGTCATGGCCAGGGTGCGGGGAATGGGCGTGGCCGTCATCATCAGCATGTGAGGCTCGAGCTCGTGGTCCTCGAGCTTGCGCCGCAACTGCAGGCGTTGCGCCACGCCAAAGCGGTGCTGCTCGTCGATCAGGGCCAGGCCCAGGCGCGCGAAGCCGACCTGCTCCTGGATCACGGCGTGCGTGCCCACCACCAGCTGGGCCTCGCCGCTGGCCACGGCCGCCAGTTGCTCCCGCCGGGCCTTGCTGCGCTGGCTGCCGGTGAGCCAGGCCACCTTCACGCCCAGCGGTTCCAGCCAGCCCACCAGCTTGCGGAAATGCTGCTCGGCCAGGATCTCGGTGGGCGCCATCAGGGCGCATTGCCAACCGGCATCGATGCACACGGCCGCCGCCAACGCCGCCACCACGGTCTTGCCCGAGCCCACGTCGCCCTGCACCAGCCGGTGCATGGGCACCTCGCGCCCCAGATCGTGCGCGACCTCTTCGACCACGCGGCGCTGGGCGGCGGTCAGCGCAAAGGGCAGCACCCCCAGCAGGCGCTCCTGCAAACCACCCGGGCGGGTGGGCAAGACCGGCGCCCGCAGATGGGCACGCGCCTGTCGGGCCTGGATCTGCGAAGCCTGCTGGGCGAGCAGTTCTTCGAACTTGAGCCGCTGCCAGGCCGGGTGACTGTGGTCCTGCAGGGCCTCGATCGGGGTGTCCGGGCTGGGGTGGTGCAGTTGATGCAGGGCCTCGCGCAGGCTGGGCCAGCGGCGCGGCAACAGGTGCTCGGGAAGGACCTCGCCCAGCGGCGCGCGCGACAGGGCCGACGCCACGGCCTTGCGCAGATAGGCCTGCGGCAGGCCCGCCGCTGCCGGGTAGACCGGCGTGAGCGAGGCGGCCAGGGGGGTGTCGTCGCGCACCACCTTGACCGAGGGGTGCACCATCTCCCGCCCCCAGAAGCCATGGCGGGCCTCTCCGCGCACCCGCAGACGAACACCGGGCGCCCAGGCCTTCTGCTGGCTGGCATAGAAGTTCAGGAACCGCAACAGCAAGGCCCCCGAATCGTCTTCGATGCGCACGATGAGCTGGCGGCGCTGCCGCTGGTCCACCCGGCACTCGACCACCACACCTTCGACCTGTCCGGTCAGGCCATCGCGCAAGTCACGCACCCGCACCAGCCGGGTTTCATCCTCGTAGCGCAGGGGCAGGTGCAAGGCCAGGTCGATGTCGCGCTCCAGGCCGAGCTTGAGCAGGGCCTTGGCCGGACCCGACAGGGCTGGGGATGCGGACGCAGACACGTGGACGGTGGGCAGCAGGCAGGACGCCTGCATTGTGCCCTCACCTCAACCGGGTGGTGGCCCGGCGCCGGCAAGCGGTCAATCTTTGAGACAATCCGGGCTCCTGATTTGGCACGGGGCGGTACACCCCTCAAAGCATGCAAGCCCACAGAACCTTTGCACTCGGCGATTTCGACTTCGATCTGCCCGAGGCCCTGATCGCCCAGACCCCCGCTGCGGAACGCAGCGCGTCGCGCTTGCTGGACGGCCGGCAATGCCCCCCCGTCGATCGCGTGTTTCGCGACCTGCCCGGGCTGCTGCGCGCCGGCGACCTGCTGGTCTTCAACAACACGCGCGTCATCAAGGCGCGGCTGTTCGGCACCAAGGCCACCGGTGGGGCCGTCGAGGCCCTGATCGAGCGGGTGCTGCCCGGCCAGGAGGTCTGGGCCCACCTGCGCGCCAGCAAATCGCCCAAACCGGGCAGCGTGGTGCGGTTTGCCGAGGCCTTTGACGCCGAAGTGCTGGGCCGCTGCGGGCCCGACAACGGCCTGTTCCACCTGCGCTTCGCCGGCGACCCGTTGACGCTGCTGGATGCCCACGGCCACGTGCCGCTGCCCCCCTACATCACCCATGCCGACACGGCTGACGACGAACGCCGCTACCAGACGGTGTTTGCCAGCCAGCCGGGTGCCGTCGCCGCACCGACCGCGGCCCTGCACTTCGACAACGCCCTGCTGGACGCCTTGAGCGCCCAGGGGGTGTCGCGCGCCGAGGTGACGCTGCATGTGGGTGCCGGCACCTTCCAGCCCGTCCGTGCCGACAACCTGGCCGACCACCGCATGCACAGCGAATGGTTCAACGTGCCCGACTCCACGGTAGAGGCCATCCGGCACACCCGGGCCCACGGTGGTCGCGTGGTCTGCGTGGGCACGACCACCTTGAGGGCGCTCGAGTCGGCCGCGCGTGGCGTCGATGCGGCCGACATCCTGCACGCGGGCAGCCGCGACACCGACATCTTCATCACGCCCGGCTTCGACTTTCGCGTCGTCGACCTGCTGATCACCAACTTTCACCTGCCCAAAAGCACGCTGATGATGCTCGTCAGTGCGTTCTCGGGCTACGACCACATCCGTGCGCTGTACCGGCACGCCATCGAACACGAGTACCGCTTCTTCAGCTACGGCGACGCGATGCTGATCGAGCGGAACCCCGGACACCCCGATGCGATCTGACACGTTGCTGCCCTGGTGGTGCGGGTGGGCGCTGGCCCTGTGCCTGCTGTTGCTGCCCCCGTGGGCCCGGGCCGACGCTTCAAGCGAACGCCAGACGCTGAGCCAGGCCAGGCTGTCGCCCGGGCTGTGCAGCCAAAGCGGCGCCGAACAGCAGGTGGACCTGCCCGATGACTGGCGTCAAGCCGGGCTCTCGGCGCCGGCCGAAGGCTGCTATCGCTTCACGCTGCGCCTGCCCTCGACACCGGTGATCCCCTGGGCGCTGCGCCTGGACCGGCTGCCGGGCAACCACCGCATCAAGGTCAACGGCGTGGCACTGAGCACGCGCCACATGGAGGGCCGCACCATCACGTCGATGGGCACCCTGCCCTACCTCGTCGAGGTGCCGGCCGGGCTGCTGCGGGCTGGCGCCAACGACATCGCCATCGACGTGCGCATGGGCCCCTACCGCAAGCCCGGGGTGTCGCCCCTGATCGCCAGCCCGCTGGCGATGGAGCGCGACGACTTCGATCGCTGGGTGGTCTGGACCGTGGACGTGCCGCGCACGATCAACCTCAGCGTGGCCGGCATGGCGCTGTTCCTGCTGCTGGCCTGGCGGGCCCGGCCGGGCGACCAACGCTTTGCGTACTTCGGCGGCCTGATGGTCATCATGTGCACGCGCAATGCTGCGTACTTCCTGGAGACCGTGCAGTGGCCGACCCCAGTGGTCGACTGGCTGTTCTTCGCCGCCCAGGCCGGCACCACCTACTACCTGGCGTGCTTCGGCCTGTCGTACGCCCAGTTCGATTTGCGCAAGGTCATCTGGCCCCTGCGTCTGATCGGCTTCGGCCTGCCCCTGGTCGCCCTGGGTACGCTGGGCACCAGCAACCTCGACCTGTTGCGCTTGATCGCCTACCCGCTGATGATCACCTGCGGCCTGCTGGTCGTCGTGCAGGTGGTGCGTCACGCCCTGACGCGCCACTGGCAAGAAGCCGTGGCCATGACGCTGGGGCCCGTGGGTGCCGTCGTGTCGGTGACCCACGACTACCTGTTCCTGACGCCGCTGCTGCCGGTCACCGATCTGTACTGGACCCCCTACACCACGCCCGTCATCTTCCTGGGCTATGCGCTGACCCTGATGCGCATGTTCGTCGACAACATGAACCTGGCCGAGCGCATGAACGTCTCGCTCGAAGAGCGGGTGGTCGAGCGCACACGCGCCCTGGAAGCGGCCAACCAGTCCAAGACGCGCTTTCTGGCCGCCGCCAGCCACGACCTGCGACAACCCACGGCGGCCATCGGTCTGCTGGTGAGCTTGCTGCGCCAGCAACCCAGCTCGTCAGCCGAGACGCGCGAACTGACGAACATGCTCGACGAGGCCGTGGCATCGATGGAATCCCTGCTGGTGGGCCTGCTGGACATCTCCCGGCTGGACGCCGGGGCCGTGCAGCCGCAGTTCCAGCCGGTATCCCTGCACGATGTCTTCCAGGCCGTGCGGGTGCACGAACAGAGCGCGGCCCAGTCCAAGGGGCTGGACCTGAGATTCCGGCTGCCCCACGGCGCCAATTCCAACCTGATGGTGATGACGGACCCCCTGCTGCTGCACAGCGTGCTGCGCAACCTGGTGTCCAACGCCATCCGCTACACCCAGCGCGGCGGCGTGCTGGTGGCCGCGCGCCGGCACGGCAAGCGCCGCCTGCGCATCGAGATCTGGGACACGGGCATCGGCATCGCGCCCGACCAGATCGACCGGATCTTCGAAGAGTTCTACCAGGTGGGCAATGCCGCTCGCGATCGCAACCGGGGCATCGGACTGGGCCTGGCCATCGTGCGCCGCACGGCCGGGGTGCTGGGCGAGCGGGTGACGGTGCGTTCGCGCCCGGGCCACGGATCGGTGTTCTCGATCGAGCTGCCCCTGCACCATGCCACCGCCCCCAAACCGTCGGTGCTCGTCGCACCCAGCCAGCCGATCAAGGGCCGCACCGTCTGGGTCGTCGAAGACGACATGCTGCTGCGTCGCGCGCTCACCGAGCTGCTGCAAAGCTGGGGCGCCCGTGTGCGGGTCTGGCATGACGGCGAATCCCTGATCGGCGAGCTGCCCCTGCTGCTGGGCATGGAAGCCCACGAAGCCCTGCCCGACCTGCTGGTGTCCGACTACCGCCTGCCCGGCATCGACGGCGTGGCCCTGAGCCAGGCCGTGGCCAACCAGCTGAGCCTGCACCGCCACCGCCTGGGCACCCTGATCATTTCGGGCGACACGGACCCCAACGAAATCGCGCGGCTCAACCGCTCGGGCCTGCAGGTGCTGGCCAAGCCCTTCCGCAGCGAACGCCTGATGGAAATCCTTCTGGACCTGCTGAGCCGTGCGCCCGCGGCTCACACCACGCACGACACCGCCCACTGACCACACACCATGCTGAACTTCGAACTGCTCAAGACCGAAGGCCAGGCCCGACGCGGCCGCCTCACGCTCAACCATGGCGTGGTCGAAACCCCCATCTTCATGCCGGTGGGCACCTACGGCACGGTCAAGGGTGTGATGCCCCGCTCGCTGGAAGAGATGGGCGCGCAGATCATCCTGGGCAACACCTTCCACCTGTGGATGCGCCCGGGGCTGGACATCATGCAGCAGTTCGGCGGGCTGCACCGGTTCGAATCGTGGAACAAGCCCATACTCACCGACTCCGGTGGCTTCCAGGTGTGGTCCCTGGGCGAGATGCGCAAGATCAGCGAGGAAGGCGTGCGCTTTGCATCGCCCGTCAATGGCGACAAGCTGTTCCTCACGCCCGAGATCAGCATGCAGATCCAGACGGTGCTGAATTCCGACATCGTGATGCAGTTCGACGAATGCACGCCCTACTGGAAGGGCGACAAGTCGCTGGGCCACATCACCACCGAGAAGGAAGCGCGCGCCTCGATGGAACTCAGCCTGCGCTGGGCCAAGCGATGCATCACCGAGTTCGAGCGGCTGCGCAACCCCAACGCGCTGTTCGGCATCGTGCAAGGCGGCATGTTCGAACACCTGCGAGAGGAATCACTGGCCGGCCTGGTCGATCTGGACCTGCCCGGCTATGCCATCGGCGGCGTGAGCGTGGGCGAGCCCAAGGACGAGATGATGCGCGTGATGAACTTCATCTCGCCCAAGCTGCCCACCCACAAGCCGCGTTACCTGATGGGCGTGGGCACGCCCGAAGACCTCGTGGCCGGCGTGGCCGCCGGGGTCGACATGTTCGACTGCGTGATGCCCACTCGCAACGCACGCAACGGGCACCTGTTCACGCGCTTTGGCGACCTGCGGCTGCGCAACAGCCGCTACAAGGCCGATGAACGCCCGATCGACGACACCTGCACCTGCTACACCTGCCAGAACTTCAGCCGCGCCTACCTGCACCACCTCGACCGGTGCGGCGAGATGCTCGGCCCGATGCTCACCACCATCCACAACCTGCACTACTACCTGAACCTGATGACGGAAGTGCGCCAGGCGCTGGACGACGGCCGCTTTGCGGCCTTCCAGCAGCAGTTCGCCGCCGACCGCGCCCGCGGGGTCTGAGCGGGCCGCCCCACGGCATCACGCCACTCGGGGCGACGCTGGGATCACCAGAACTGCCAGTTGCCCCAGAACACCACCCACACCCCCAGGATGCCGTTGGTGACCGCGTGGGCCAGGATGGGCGCCCACAGCTTGCCTGTGCGGCGGTACAACCACGCATAGGCCAGGCCAGCGACGATGGCGGCCAGCCACTGGGTGTGCGCCAAGGTGAACACCAGGGTCGACAGCACCATGGCCTTGAGGGTGACCTGACGCGCATCGAGCTGCTCGAAATCCGGCTTGTCGATCCAGCGCATCAGAAAGCCGCGCCAGAAGAGCTCTTCCATCACGGGCACCAGCAAGGCGGCCCCCACCCAGCGCACGACGATCAGGGACCAGATCAACTGGCCTTCGTCGTCCACCGGCCGGAAGCTCGCCGTGGCCTCGCCCAGCATCATCCAGGGGGCATCGAGCGCGATCCACAGCTGGTAGACCACCCAGCCCACCACGATGGACAGCAGCGCCTCCTTCCAGGTGAGGCCCTGCCCCTTGGCGAGTTCGCCATACCGACGCCAGAACCACACCAGCGAGGCGCCCACCACCAGCACGGACACCCCGTAGACCCAACGCGGGTCGATCGGTGAGCTGCCTTCGGTCGGCAACTGGCCCCGCAGCGCCAGCAGCACCATGAACAACACAAAGGGCACGCTCCGCGCCCACCCTGCGGGAGAAATCAGTTTTTCCATGGCCATGTTTCTAACATGGCCCGATGGCGTGACCAGGCCAACAGACAGAACAGCCCCTGCAGGGCTGCGGTCACGCCCAGCACCCCGGCCAGGGTCACCCCGAAGGCCAGCAAGCCACCGACCAGCGCGGCCGACATCAGGATGAACAGCGCGTTGACGATGTTGTTGGCCGCAATCAGCCGGGCTCGATGACTGGGTTCGGCCACCTGCTGCAGCCGGGCGTACAGCGGCACACTGAACCAGCCCACCGCCATGGCCATGCACCACACGTCCACCAGCACGCGCAGGTGCTCAGGCGCGGCGAGAAAGGCGCGCCAGTCCAGCACACTGACGTCGCCCGGCCCACGCGCCGCCGACAGGCTCCAGGCGCACACAGCCAGGTCGGTCGCGAAGAGGGCCATGCCCGTGGCACCCAGCACCACGAGACGTGCAGGTGCCAGCCGCCGATGGGCCAGCGCCTAGCAACTGAGCGCCCCGACCCCGATGCCCAGAGACATCACCACCAGCAGCACAGTGGCCACCGACGGCGCGCCGTGCAGGATCTCCTTGGTCAGCACCGGGAACAGGCTCAGGTAGATCGCGCCGAAGAACCACATCCACGAAATGCCCAGCACCGGCAGCATGCCCCCAGGTTGCCGGGCCACGCGACGCAGCTCGGTCCAGGTGTCACGAACCGGGTTGAAGTGCAGGCGCAGCGCCGGGTCGACCGCTGGCGTGGCGGGCACGCCCTGGGCGCAACCCCATCCCAGCACCGCCAAGCCGATCAGCGCCGCCGGCAACAGCCATGGGACCAAGTCGGGCGGCAACCCGGGCCACAAGGCGCCCGCGTCCATCAAGATGCCAGCGGTCAGCGTGCCGATCAGGATGCCGGTGAACAGCCCCATCTCCATCAGCCCATTGCCACCGATCAGCTCGGCATCGCCCAGGTGGCGCGGCAGGTAGGCGTACTTGAGGGTGGCGAACACCGTCACGTGCGTGCCCGACAGCAGCAGGCAGGCCAGCAACCACACACCCTGGCGATGCCACAGGGCCCAGGCCGCCAGGGCCATCATCGCGATCTCCAGGGCCTTGCCCCAGCGGATGAGGCGATCGAGCGGCCACTTGTCGGCCCATTGCCCCGCTGAGGCCGACAACAGCAGCGAGGGCAGGATGAACAGCGCGCCGGTCAGGGGCCCGACATCGGCCGCGCTGAGGCCGGGCAGCGGCACATGCCAGGTCAGCAACAGCGTGACGGCGAACTTGAGCAGGTTGTCGTTGATCGTGCCGAGCGTGACGGCGGCGAAGAACGGGCCATAGCGACGCTGCCCCAGCAGACGGAACTGGTGCCCAGGTCGGTCGGCATTCATGGCATGGGCTGGCTCAGCAGGCCACGCACCTCGTGCTGCAGGCGCTCGGGGCTGACCTCGTGCGGCGCGATGGCGGGGCCCACCACCAGCCCCACCCGGTTGAACAGGCCCCGGCGGAAGGGCGAGCTCATGGCCGCACCGTCAACACGCGAAAAATACGATCCCCACAGGTTATGCAGCGCCGCCGGCACCACGGGCACGGCGTGGGTCTCCAGGATCTTCATGATGCCGCCCTTGAAGGGCTGCAGCTGCCCGTCGCGCGTGATCGCGCCCTCGGGGAACAGGCACAGCAGATCGCCGTCGGCCAGCACCTGCCGGGCCCGCACGAAAGCTTGCTCGTAGGCTTCCGGGTCTTCCTTCTGCGGTGCGATCGGGATGGCCTTGCACAGCCGGAAAAACCAGCCCAGCCCCGGCGTCTTGAAGATGCGGTGGTCCATGAGGAACACCATCGGGCGGGGGCTGATCACACCCAGGATCACGGCATCGACGAAGCTCACATGGTTGCAGACCAGGATGGCGGGCCCGTCGGTCGGGATGTGCTCGTCGCCACGCACCCGCAGGCGGTAGACCAGGCGGGTCACCAGCAGCATCACCAGGCGGATGATGTACTCGGGCATCAGCCAGAACACATAGCCCACCACCAACACGTTGAGCAGGGCCGTGGCGCCGAACACCACGGGGATAGAGGCGCCGGCCGCCAGCAGCGCCCCGGCCAGCAGCGCGCTGGCCACCATGAACAGCGCGTTGAGGATGTTGTTGGCCGCGATGATGCGCGCCCGGTGGCTGGGCAGCGCCCGCAGCTGGATCAGGGCGTACATGGGCACGCTGTAGAGCCCCGCGCTGAAGGCCAGCAAGGCGAGGTCGACCATCACGCGCCAGTGCCGGCGGTCGTCCACGAACCCAGACACATCCAGCAAGGGTTGACCCGTCGTGTGCCCAAGCCCGCGCGTGGCCAGGTACAGGTCGAACGCGAACACCGTCATGCCCACGGCCCCGATGGGCACCAGACCGATCTCGACATGACGGCGCGACAGACGCTCGCAGCACAGCGACCCGGCGGCGATGCCGATCGAAAACACCACCAGCAACAGCGAAGCCACATGCGGGTCGCCTCCCAGCACATCGCGCGCGAAGGCCGGGAACTGCGACAGGAAGACCGCGCCGAAGAACCACATCCACGAAATGCCCAGCAGCGAACGAAAGACGCTGGGGTAGGTGCGCGCCAGGGCCAGATTCCGGGCTGTTTCGCTGACCGGGTTCCAGTTCAGTTGCAAGTTCGGCGCCGACGACGGCGACGGCGGGATGCGCAAGGACACGAGCCAGCCCACCACCGCCACGCCCACACAGGCGACCGCCGTGATGCGCCCCCCCTGGTCACCCAGGTTCATCAGCAGACCGCCGCCCAGGTTGCCCAGCAGGATGGACACGAAGGTGCCCATCTCGACCATGCCGTTACCGCCCGTCAGCTCGGCCGGACGCAGGTGCTGCGGCAGGTAGGCGTACTTGACCGGACCGAACACCGTCGAATGCACCCCCATGAGGAAGACGCACACCAGCAGCAAGGCGATCTGGTCGGACCAGAAGCCCACGGCGGCCACCGCCATGATGAGCACTTCCAGCACCTTGACTGACTGCATGATCCGCGCCTTGTCGTACTTGTCGGCCCACTGACCAGCGGTGGCCGACAGCAGCACGAAGGGCAGGATGAACAGCGCGCCGATGACCAGCCCGGCCATGGCCGAGGGCAGCCAGCTCACCTGCACCTGGTAGGTCACCAACACGGTGAGTGCGAACTTGAACAGGTTGTCGTTGCCGGCGCCCAGGAACTGGGTCCAGAAGAAGGGGCCGAATCGGCGCTGGGCCAACAGGCCGAATTGCGACGTCGGCGCCGCGGCCCCGGTCGGCGATGAAGATGTACTCACGTTGAACTCCCTGCCCGAGCCTGAAGGGCCCACGAACGCTGCGGGCAATGTATCGGAAATCAGCGCACCTCGATCATCGGCTGGCCGACGTCGCGCGCCACCAACCAGCGCATCAGGCCATCGGCGGTGACGGTACGGATGCGCCCGGCCATGCGCAAGCCCATCGGGTGATCATCGAAGCTGACATGGGCCATGGAGACCCGCGCCCCCAGACGCGTCAGTGTCGACAGGCGGACTTCAGTGGGCTCGAAGCCCTGGCCTTGCAACCACGCCTGCGCTGTGCGGCGGTCGTGCACCCCATCGCCCAGTGCGGCGGCCAGGGACTCGAGCACCCACTGGTTGCTCTGCTGGAAGGTATCGGCCCATGGGTAGGCCACCATGCTGTACGGACGGTGGTGCAGCGCCAGCAGCTGGCGCCGGGCCGCCGCATCGTTACGCTCCAGCCACGGCAGCACACGGTCCTGGGCGGACGGTTTCAAGGCCACGATGGCCGCCACATAGTCCCGAGGCTGGTCCAGGAAGAAGTCTCCGGGGCCCTGCAAGTAGACCCCGGCTTCGGCCGAGCCGCAGGCATTGAGTTTGTGAACCACCCGCCAGCCGTCGGCGCCCCGGTAGAACAGCCCGACGTGGGAGTAGCGGATCCCGTAGCGATCGAGGTCCTGCCCGGCACGCGCCACCACGGCGACGCGCGCACCGCTGCGCTCGAGCGCAGCCACCGTCCGCGCGGCCAGGTTCAGGCCCTGGGTGACCGTCGCCACGGTGGGTGGCGTCAGCTCGCAAGTCTGACCGGCCCACGCCAGGCTGCAAGCCATCAGCCAGCCCAGGATCAGCCCGGCGCGCATGCATCGGAGGCCGGCGCTCATCGGACCAGCTCCTCGTGATGCAGCCAGACCTGACGGGTGTCTGTCGGCACGTAGGCCACCACCTGCTCACCCTGAGACAGCAACCAGCCCCCCACGACCGCCGACGCGGTCAGGGTGGCCCCGACCGGCACGGACAGCGCCCTCGCGCCAGCCTGGCTCACGTTCAAGGACAGTCGCACGCCGTCGACTCCCCGGCGCAACACCCACACGGCCGCCTGGCCGCTGAGATCCACCGCCTCGACGGTCCAGTGGCCCGCAGCCACCGACACCGTGGCGCCAGCCACCACCGACACCGCCACCGGCAGGCTGGACCCGGCACTGGCAGCAGAAGGTCCGGTCCCGTTGGCGGCATGGGCGTGGGCGCTCCAGCACAAGGCCATCGAGATGGCCCAGGACATCCATTTCATGTCCGACTCCAAGTTGTTGTGTACGGGCACCGATTCTCGTCAACGCCCGCCTCAGGTGCAATGAAAGAGCACCAAGTGCCTTTTCATTGATCTTTGGGTATCTCTTGGAGATACTGCATGGCATGAGCACCACACATGACCTGATCGACGCCCTGAAAGATGAGCTCAAGGCCGCCGGCTGGAACTACGCCGATCTCGCCCGCGAACTGGGCATGGGCCATTCCACGGTCAAACGCATGTTGTCGCGCAAGGACATGCCCTTGTCGCGGGTGGACGAGATCTGCAGGGCACTGCGTATTGATCTGGCCGATGTGCTGACCCGCATGGCCGATCGTCGCCCCCTGCACCATGAGCTCACGCTGGCCCAGGAGCGGGCCGTGGTGGCCCATCGCAAGCTGCTGCTGATGGCCTCGTGCTGCTTGAGCCACTGGACCTTCGAACAGATCGTGAGCACCTACCAGATCAGCGAAACCGAGGCCATCCGACTGATGGTCCAACTCGACCGCCTGGGCATCATCGAATTGCGCCCCCTGAACCGATACCGGCTCAAGGTGGCGCGGACATTCCGCTGGCGCCCCAACGGACCGGTGATGGCTTTCTTCCGGGAGCACGTCGTGAGCGAGTACTTTGCCGGCGGTTTCGAGGGTGACGACGAGACGCTCCTGCTGGTGCACGGATCGATCGGCCCGGATCGCGCCCGGCCGTTCATCGAGCGGCTGCAGAAGCTGGCTGACGAGTTCGCTCAACAGCACCTGGCGGATCAGCGCATGCCCGCGGCCCAGCGAAGGCCCTACACCTTGCTGGTCGGCATGCGGTCGTGGTGGTTTCAGGCCTTCGTCGACCTCTGGAGGCCCGAGGCCTTGCCGCCGTCAGGCCCCTGACCGGTCATGCGGCAGACGCCCGAGCACCTCGTCGTTGTCTTCACCCAGGGTCGGTCCCCGGCGCACGATGCACCCCGGTGTTCTCGACAGCTTGGGGATCACCCCGGGCACATCGACCGTCAGGCCGTCGTGCGTGGTCACGGGCACGATCATCTCGCGGGCTCGGTAATGCGGGTCGTCCGCGATGTCGCGTGCGGTGTAGATGCGGCCCACCGGCACGCTGACGGCGTTGAGCCGTTCCACCACATCGGCCACGGGGTGTTGCGAGGTCCAGGCCCCGATGGCCGCGTCGATCTCATCGACACGCTGTACCCGGCCCGGGTTGCTCGCCAGCTGCGGGTCGCCCGCGAGGTCGTCGCGCCCGATGGCCGCCATCAGCCGCTTGAAGATCGAGTCGCCGTTGCCACCGATCACCACCATGCCGTCGGCGCACGGATATGCGTTACTGGGGGCGATGCCAGGCAGCGCCGAGCCCGCCGGCTGCCGCACCGCGGCGAAGGCGCTGTACTCCGGCAGCAGGCTCTCCATGCAGTTGAACACCGCCTCGTACAAGGCCACGTCGACCACCTGACCGACGCCTTTGGGCGCCGTGTCACTGACGCTGCGCTGGCGGGCCTGCAAGGCCAGCAGGACGCCGATCACGCCGTGCAAGGCCGCCAGGGTGTCACCCAGGCTGACGCCGGCTCGAACGGGGGTGCGCCCGGGTTCGGCGTTGAGGTAGCGCATGCCACCCATGGCCTCGGCCACCACCGCAAAACCAGGTCGCTCGCGGTACGGGCCCGTCTGCCCGTAGCCGCTGATGCGCAGCATGATCAGGCCCGGGTTGCGGCGACTGAGATCGTCATAGCCCATGCCCCACTTCTCGAGGGTGCCGGGCTTGAAATTCTCGATGAGCACATCGGCCTCGTCGATGAGCTCGCGCACGACGCGGCGACCCTCGTCGGTGCGCAGATCCAGCGTCACGCTCTTCTTGTTGCGGCTCTGAACCTGCCACCACACGCTCAGTCCGTTGTGCAGCAGGCGCCATTGGCGCAAAGGGTCGCCTCCGCCGGCGCCGTCGGCCGCTGGCGGCTCGACCTTGATGACCTCGGCGCCGAAGTCGGCCAGGGTCTTGCCCGCAAACGGGCCCGCAATCAGCTGGCCCAATTCAATGACTTTCAGGCCCTGCAGGGCCTGCGGCGGGATCGGTGAGGTGGGGGCGTTCATGGGGCCGCATGGTAGCGCCTGTCACCGCCACCCCACAGGGCTCAGGCACTGGGACGGCGACGCGCCACCGCGGCGACACCGGCCAGCCCCAGCCCCATCAGGGCCCAGGTGGCCGGCTCGGGCACGACCGTGGCCTTCGTCAGGGCGCCGCCGAAATCGACCGTCCAGTAGCTGCGATAGCCCAGCGTGCCCGTGACCAGTGACACCCCAGCGACCTTGTAGGTGCCATCGAGGATGTTGGCCCGGTGGCCTGGGCTGGCCATCCAGCCCGCCACCACGGCCTCGGGCGTGGTGTAGCCGGCTGCGATGATTTCGCCGATCGCGGCATTGGCCGTGTAATGGCTGCGCACCCGCGTGGCCCAGTTGCCACCGTTGCAGCTGTCGTGCTGGAAGCAGGGTGTCGTGGCCATGTCCAGCGAGTGGGCCTCGGCGGCGGCATCGAGGCCCAGGTCCAGCAACAGCGCGTGCAAGCCTGTGGCCGCACGTTCGGCATTGATCAGGCCCAGCACGGCATCTTCGAACGAGGCATTGGCATCGGCGGCGTGGGCGACGGGGCTGGCCACGATCGCCGCCAGGCCGACGCCCAGCATCCAGCGGACCGACGGGTGACGAAGGCGCGCGGGCGCCCAAAACGACTTGCGCATGAAAAGACTCCCTGTGATGCCCCACATGCAGGGGGCGTGGCAGGCAGTCTAGTGCGGCCGACGCACCCGCCGTTTCAAGGCGTAACGGGCTCAGGGTCGGTGACGAAGCCGATCTTCGTCAGGCCGGCCTTGGAGGCGTCAGCGATGGTCTCGGCCACCACCCGGTACGCCACGCCCTGGTCGGCGCGCAGGTGGATCTCCGGCTGCGTCGCCAGCGAGGCCGACTGGGCAAAACGGGCCACCACTTCCTCGCGGGTGGCCGGCTGGCCGTTCCAGTACCGCACCCCGGCGGCGTCGATCGACAGGTCGATCTTCTCGGCCTTGGCACTGATCACCTGCGTGCTGGCCTTGGGCAGCTCCAGCCGCACCGAATGGCTCAGCAACGGGGCCGTCACGATGAAGATCACCAGCAGCACCAGCATCACGTCGATGAGCGGCACCATGTTGATCTCGGCCAGGGGCGCGTTGCTGTTCTTGTTGTCAAAGCTTGCAAAGGCCATGAAGTTCTCCTGGGTTCGGAAGGGCTCAGCCCTTCTGACCCGTTTGCGGGGTGATCGGGCGCACGGCTGCCACCGGACGCGATGCGTCGGTCGACGATGTCTTGAGCGACTGGCCCGTGCTCAGGAAGGCAAACAACTCGAACGCGAAGGCGTCCAGCCGAGCCGACCACACGCGGTTGCTGCGCGTGAGCCAGTTGTAGGCCATCACCGCGGGAATGGCAACGGCCAATCCAACACCGGTCATGATCAGGGCTTCACCGACCGGGCCGGCCACCTTGTCCAGCGTGCCAGCGCCGGTCGCGCCGATGGCCAGCAGCGCGTGGTACACGCCCCAGACCGTGCCGAACAGCCCCACGAACGGGGCCGTGGCCCCGATGGTGGCCAGCACGGCCAGGCCGCTTTCCATGCGCATGGTTTCTTCGTCCAGCACCTTCTTGATGGTGCGCGTCAGGAAGTCCTGTGCCGAGCCTGCCTCTTCGAGCTTGGCCGCGCCATAGCGGGCGTGGTGTGCCTGGGCGTGCATCGCGTGGGCCGTCAGGTGGGCGAACGGCTCCTGAGCGCCGTGGGTGGCGATCTCGTTCTGCACCGCCTCCAGCGAGGTCGCGTTCCAGAAGAAATTCAGGAAGGACTTGCTGCGACGCTGCCGCAAGTACAGCGCCACCCCCTTGGTCACGATCAGGGCCCACGACACCAGCGACATGATCACCAGGATGGCGAACAGACCCTGGCCCACGGCGTCCGTCTGGCTGATGAAGTGGGCAAAACCCAGCTCGGGTGCCCCTGCGGGCTGGGAGGCCGAAGTCAGCACGGCACTGCCCGCCTCGGGCGCAGACGCAGCGAGCGGCGCAGAGGCGGCCGGAGCCACGGGGGTGAGGGTGGTGACGTCGTTCATGATCGATCAATCCGGAGAAGCGTAGACAACGGGGGCATTGACGGCAAAGGTGCGGGGCACGCCGTCTTCCTTGTAGGGTTCGAATCGAGCCGCGCGCACCCAGGCCAGCGCCGCCTGGTCCAGGCGCTCGAAGCCCGAGGACTTGTGGACCGAGACCGCCGCAGGCCGGCCGCGCTCGTCGACCACCACGCGCACGATCACCGTGCCCCATTCGCCCAGCCGCTCGGACGCCGGCGGGAACACCAGGGTCGGCTGGTAGACGTAGCGCACGGCCGACATGGACAGTTGGCGGGGGGCTTGGGGCGCCGGGGGCGGCGCGGCCACGACCGGCGCCGCCGTGGTGGCGGCCACAGCCGGCGCCGTGCTGACGGTGGGCGCGGGGTCAGCCACGGCGGGTACGGGTGTCGGCTTGGCGGGCTCGGGGGGCGCCTCGAACGGGGCCGGCTCCGCGCTGCGTGTGGCGGCCACGCGGACCTGCGGCTTGGGCTCGACGCGCTGGGGCACAGGGGGTGCAGGCGGCGCCGGTGGCGTCTGGGGTGACTGCGCCGGCGCGATCAGCTCGACCATGACCGGTGCGGGCTCGCCCACTGCAGCCGGCTCGGTGCGCACGTGGCTGAACCAGAGTGCCAGCCCCAGGTGGAGACCCAGCACGGCGGCGGCCAGCGCCCAGCGCTGGCGTGCCGACAGGTCACGCGGAGCCGACAGGGCCCGATGCAGGTCGGGCCAGCCTTGCGCAGGAGGAGAAGACAGGGCCATGGAAGACATGCAGCGCAGTGTAACACTGAATGCAATTGAGAATTGCTTTCATTACCAAAACGGCGGGGCATTGGAAACGCGGCAGATGACCTCTGCCGCGGCAGGGCTTGCCCATTCCGCCCCCACCATCCGGCGATGCACGGTACCATGGGTCTCCCCTCTGAGGACACACCCGACCCATGAGCAACCCGCCCACCCTGCGCGCCGTCGACGGCGCCCACGCCACGGACGACGCCGAGGGCGTGCCGGTGTCCGTTCGCATCCGCGAGCGGCTGCGACACGCGCAAAAGCGCTTCCACGCCAACGACAACATTGCCGAGTTCATCGAACCGGGCGAACTCGAAGCCCTGCTTGACGAGGTGGCCGGAAAGATGAGCCATGTGCTGTCCAGCCTGGTGATCGACACCGACAGCGATCACAACACGCACGACACCGCCCGGCGCGTGGCCAAGATGTACCTCAACGAGATCTTCAAGGGCCGCTACCACGCGGCCCCGCCGGTCACCGAATTCCCCAACGCCGAGCAACTCAACGAGCTGATGATCGTGGGCCCGATCACCGTGCGCAGCGCCTGCTCGCACCACCTGTGTCCTATCATCGGCAGGGTGTGGATCGGCATCATGCCCAACGAACACTCCAACCTCATCGGGCTGTCGAAGTACGCGCGCCTGGTCGACTGGATCATGAGCCGTCCGCAGATCCAGGAAGAAGCCGTCACCCAGGTGGCCGAGCTGCTGCAGTCGCGCATGCAGCCCGACGGCCTGGCCGTGATCATGGAAGCCGATCACTTCTGCATGCACTGGCGTGGCGTCAAGGACTCCGATTCCAAGATGATCAACAGCGTGATGCGGGGTTCCTTCCTGAAGGACCCGAACCTGCGGCGAGAATTCCTCTCGCTGGTCAACAACCGGAAGGGTTGAGCGATGCTGGTGAGATTGCTGTACGCGAGCCGGGCCACCGACGCCCTGTCGCAGGATGTCATCGACGAGTTGCTGGCGGCCTCACGCCGCAACAACCCCACTCTGGGCATCACCGGGCTGCTGTGCCACTCCGGCGACGTCTTCATGCAGGTGCTCGAAGGCGGTCGCGAAGCCGTCAACCGGCTCTACACCACCATCAGTGGCGACAAGCGCCACCGTGATGTCACGCTGCTGCACTACGAAGAGATCACCGAGCGGCGCTTTGCCGGCTGGACCATGGGCCAGGTCAACCTGACCCGCGTCAACCCCTCGACGCTACTGAAGTATTCCGAGCGTCCGGTGCTCGACCCGTATGCGGTGTCCGGCCAGGCCTCGATGGCCCTGCTGCAGGAACTCATCGACACCGCCTGCATCGCCACCAGCCGCGGTGCCTGACACCGGTCGCACGCTCCTGGGCGTCGACTTCAGCTGCGCGCCCGGACCCCGCAAGCCCATCACCGTGGCCGTCGGCGAACGCCGCGGTCCGGTGCTTCGCCTGCGCGGCCTGCATGAGCTGCGCTCCCTCGACGACTTTGCCGCCTTCCTGCAAGGCGGGCCGCCCCATGGACCGGCCTCGTGGCTCGGGGGGTTCGATTTTCCCTTCGGCCTGCCCCGGCTCTTCGTCGACGCGCTGCGGCACAACCCGCCGCCGAACTGGCCGAGCCTGCCGGGGCTGGACACCTCCTACCCGGCAGCGGCGCTGTGCAAAGCGCTGCATGCCAGCTGCGGCGATCGCCAGGGCCTGCAGCGCCTGATCGATGGCTGGGGCACCGACTGGGGCGTCGGCACCCGACCGGCGCGCCTGCCCCATCGACGTGCCGACCTGTCCCTGCCCGGCCTGTCGTCGACCAGCCCGCTGCAGACCCGCTACGTGCCGGTGGGCAAGATGTACTTCGAGGGCATGCCCCGGCTGCTGGCCGCTGGCGCCCAGCTGCCCGGGCTGATGCCACCGGCCGCGTCGCCGCCCGTGCGCATTGCCCTTGAGGCCTACCCGGCGCTGCTGGCCCACGAGCTGCTGGGCCCCGTCAGCTACAAGAACGACGCGCCCGGCTCGCCCACGCCCGAACGCCTGCTGGCGCGCCTGAGCCTGGTCGATGCGCTCGTGCAGGGCCGCAGCCGACTGGGCGTGCGCCTGCAGATCAGCGACGCCGTGCGCGAGCAGCTGGCCCAGGATGCGCTGGGTGATCGCCTGGACGCCGTGCTCTGCCTGATGCAGGCCGCCTGGGCCGACGGGCAGGATGCCAAGGGCGCGCCCTGTTTCGGTCTGCCCGCCGATGTGGACC
>Ga0255182_1000360_pt1 | contig 32954 bp, 16 predicted proteins | sample Atl_UVDOM_RepA_8_FD_188420 | JGI IMG/M metagenome (GOLD analysis project Ga0255182, IMG submission 188420) | Freshwater microbial communities from Altamaha River, Georgia, United States - Atl_UVDOM_RepA_8d | ecosystem: Environmental > Aquatic > Freshwater > River | place: USA: Georgia...
GCATAATTGGTGATATGTTTAGACACAGATCCTAAGTCCGAAACGGTTGATTCCCTGAAAGGAGTTCCATTTTCCAGATTGGCCATGCCATAACTATTTCTGAAAGAAACATTACCATTAGTAATAATACTAAGTGAAAAGCCGGGATGCTTTGTATGATCTATTTCCTTAAATAATGCATCCATTTTTATGGAAAGGCTTTCCTGCTGAGCCATAACACAAACGGAAAGATTGGCTAAGGCAACTATGATCAAAAGTTTAAAACGCAGTAAATTCATCATATAATAGAATAATTTTAGCTTTAAGTTATAAATAAATAGTTAAATTAAGGGTATCATTTCAATACATATCGATGAAAACCTTTAGTTCCCTTCTCTTTTTTAAAGTATTTTGCCTGATGGTCATTTTACAAAGCGCTTGTAAGAATGAAAATTCAACAGATTATACTACCTGGAAATATTATAATGGCACGCCTGGGGCATTAAAATATTCTTCGCTCAAAGAAATTGACACGGTTAATATTTCAAGGTTGCAACCATTATGGACTTACAATACCGGAGATGCCGATACATCGGCCCGATCTCAGATTCAAACCAATCCAATTGTCATTAATGGCATCTTGTATGGTATTAGTCCGCAATTGAAATTATTTGCTTTGACAGCTGAAAATGGGAAAAAAAGGTGGGTTTTTGATCCGACAAAAGAATGGAAGAACGGTCCGGCTGACAGGGCCTCCTTTCATAATATGATCAATGCCAGGGGACTTTGTTATTGGACAGATAATAAAGGGGAGGAAAGATTATTTTATACCGTCGGTTCTTTTACTATTGCTATTGACGCAAAAACCGGACAACCTGTTACTTCGTTTGGTGAGGGTGGAGCCATCGATTTACATGAAAATCTCGGGAGAGAGGTATCCGATTTGATTGTTGTAAATACCTCGCCAGGCGTCATTTATAAAGATTTATTAATTCTGGGAACGCGGGTTGACGAAAATTCCCCTGCGGCGCCTGGTCACATTCGGGCGTATGATGTGCGGACGGGTAAAATGAAATGGATTTTTCATACCATTCCCCAACCTGGTGAGTATGGATATGATACCTGGGAGGATAAAAATGCCTATAAATATGCAGGGGGTGCCAATGTCTGGAGCGGATTTTCACTGGATGAAAAGAAGGGGGTGATTTTTGCAGGAACAGGTTCTGCCGCTTTTGATTTTTATGGTGGCAACAGGAAAGGATCTAATTTATTTGCTAATTGTCTCTTAGCTATTGATGCGAATACAGGAAAAAGAAAATGGCATTTTCAATTTATTCATCACGATATCTGGGATAAAGATTTACCCACTCCGCCTGTACTCACCACGCTTCGGAAGGATGGAAAATCAGTGGATGTGGTTATTCAAACCACTAAAAATGGTCAGATTTTTGTTTTTGAAAGAGACAATGGAAAACCATTTTTTCCTATCGTGGAAACTAAAGTTCCTACTAATTCTGATTTAGAAGGTGAAAAACCATGGCCAACACAACCTATTCCTTCCTTACCTGAACCCTTTTCAAGGCAAACCTTGACTCAATCAGAAATTAATCCATATCTGGACGAGGAAGAAAAAAATTGGGTTGAAGAGAAAATGGCTACTTTACGGTATGGGCATGCTTTTGTTTTGCCAGGAAAAACACCCTCCTTAGTTTATCCTGGATTCGATGGTGGCGGAGAATGGGGCGGTTCCGCTGTTGATCCCCATGAAGATATCTTATGGGTGAACAGCAATGAAATGCCATGGATAATGGAAATGAAGCCCGTAAAAAAGAAGGAGGTAAAGGTAGAAACCGTTCATGCTGCCGGAAAGCGATTATATGAAGAACAATGTGCTGTTTGCCATGGTGAAAATAAACAGGGATTAGGAAATAATCCTTCGGTAGAAAATATTTCATCAAGATATAATTTAATAACGCTTAAGACTTTATTGAACAATGGGCGAAGAATGATGCCTTCTTTTAAAAGACTTCCTGATGCGGAAAAGGAGGCCATTGCTACTTATCTGCTGGCACTGCCCGGGGGAAAGGAAATATTTGTTGAAAAAGGCAAAAGAAAAGAAACCGCTTATGACCAGGTTCCTTATAAAATGGCTGGCTACAATAAATTTTTAACACCGAAAGGAAATCCTGCAATTTCTCCGCCCTGGGGTTCGTTAAATGCTATAAATCTCCAAACTGGCAAACTATTGTGGAAAGTGCCATTAGGAGAATTCCCGGAATTGAAGAAGAAAGGAGTGCCGCCAACAGGTACAGAAAATTATGGAGGGCCAGTGGTAACTGCTGGTGGTTTGGTTTTTATAGCAGGGACGCCTGATAAGATGTTTAGGGCTTTTAATAAAATGAATGGAAAATTAGTATGGTCGTATGAATTACCTTTTGCCGCTTTTGCCACGCCTGCGATGTATAAAATAGGTGATAAACAATTTATTACCATAGCTTGCGGGGGTGGAAAACTAAAATCAACATCTGGTGATGCTTATGTTACCTTTGCCATTCCAGATTAATTTTTCTAACTTTAAAATCATTACTTATGAAAAAATGGTTTTTTTTATTGTTCCTGGGTTTGAATGCAAGCCTTTTAACTGCACAGGATGAGCTTCCTGGGTCGATTATCAAAACAAATCCGTTTGGATTAGCTTTTGGAAATTTTAATCTTGCTTATGAAAAGGTTTTAAGTGAATCCTCCTCTGTTATTGTTAAGGCAAAATATACCTATAAGTTTTTAGGACTTAAGGTAAATGTTGCAGGTATTGGAGCGGGGTATCGCTATTATCTTTCCCATGCAAAAAAACCAGCACCCGGCGGATTTTATGTGAATCCGGAAATTGCCTATAACTCAGGTTCCTCGGGCGATATCAATTATGGTACTTTTGTTGTAGGTGGTGAAATCGGTTATCAGATTGGGCCAAAAAAAGGCGTCGTTTTCGATGTGGGCGTTGGTCCGAAATACACTACCTTTTTTGGTAGTTATGATCAACTTGATTTTAATGGGGTGGATAATGCCAGGGCCAGTATATTGCTACCTGGAATTACAGTGGCGGTAGGTTACGCATTTTAATTATATTTGTTGCCCTTATAATCGTTTAAGGGCAACAAATATTTGATTATGATTTCCTATAATGCTAAAGATTGGTTTACCTATATCTTTAAAATACATAAAACGGAAACGATGAAACGGCTCCTACCCTTACTACTCGGGGTAGGTATTTATGCTGGTTTTTGGGCTTATTTCGAAAATATCTATTTAGCTGAAGACAAAACCATTGATTTATTCCAGCATATTGGCATAATTTATTCTATTTTAGGATTCACACTCTCCCTTTTTTTAGTTTTCAGAACGAATACTGCTTATGACAGATGGTGGGAAGGTAGAAGATTATGGGGTGAATTAAATAATGCCATCCGCAATATTTGTCTTCATCTGGACAGTAGCTTACCGGTTGAAAATGTAAATAGAAGAGCCTATTATGGAGCATTAATGCATTTATTTTCAATTTCATTAAAACAACACCTACAAGATAGAAGATTGTATGCCAATCATTTTGAAATTTTTGATGAGAACAATCCCATTTTTGAGGAGCGAAATGAGTTGCTTAAAATAAATCATCAACCTCAATATATAGTCAAATTAATTTTTTCCGCATTAAAAGCAGATGTGAGACATGGACTTTTTACCTTCCATGAACTGGAACTTTGCCGAACGGAATTGAATAAATTCATGGATGTAACAGGGGGATGCGAACGAATAAAAAATACGCCCATTCCTTTTACATATAGTGTTTTTATCAAGAAATTTATTTTTATATACGTAATGCTTTTCCCTGTTGTTTACAGCACCCAATTATTTTTTATTATAATTCCAGTGACTATGTTTATTCTCTATGTTTTAGCGTCTATTGAACTGATAGCAGAGGAAATAGAAAATCCATTTAATGGGGATGAAAGTGATTTGCCATTAGAATCTATGGTTAAAAATATTGGAAAATCTACGAGAGAAATATTTTTTGGTTAGTTTTATTATCTGATTAACATAATTTCTCCTTTTACAATTTTCGTATCCCCTTGAATTAATTTTACTTTTGCTGCAAAAACAAAAACCGCAGGATCTAATAGTTTACCTAAATAAGTACCGTTCCAACCCAGGCCTTTTATTTGGGGATTAAAATCTTTTGCCTCAAATACCATGGTTCCCCATCTGTCAAAAATCCCCATCCATTCCACCAATACTACAGATTTATCAGTATAAATTTCAAAAATATCGTTAACCCCGTCTCCATTTGGAGAAAATGCAGTTGGCGCATAAATTCGACCTCTTTCATCTACATAAATGATTTGTATGTCAGATGAGGTACAACCATTAATATCGGTAATTGATACTTTGTAAGTCGTTGTTTTTAATGGTTTAACAATCTCTTTCAAGCATTTCACACAACTAAAGGGAACATTATCTGCTTCCCATTTGATTTTCATTATCCATTCGTCAGGTAGATTTCTGGTAACAGGAAGTTCAATTGAATCACCTAAAAATATAGTCTTATCCTCACCAAGGTTCATTTTCAGACCACCGGGAGGAGATTTTATTAAAAGGGATGTATCTGATTTGCACCCTATATCATCTGTTATATTCAATAAATGTTGGCCACCCCTCAAAAATTGAAATGTCAAATCATTAGAAATGTTTCCATTTAGAGAAACTACATAAGGAGGAAATCCACCTTTAATTTCTTTAATGGTAATTATTCCCGAATTAGGATTGTCACATAAAGGAGCCTGAATTTGTGCGATTACTTTTATTTTTTCACCGGTTGGTGGTGAGATCAGAATGGTATCGACAGACTGGCAATCATTTGAATTATCTTTAACTTCCAGGACGTAAATGCCTGGTTTACTTATTTCAGGTTTTAAGGTATTAATGCCTTTAACTATATTTCCATTATTGGTCTTCCATAATACAGTTAAAAAATTAGCGCTGTTACTTATGGATCCATTCAATGTTAAATTTACATTTTCACAAAGAAAATTTAAATCTTCCCCTGCATTAATGACAGGATAAATGATATTATCCAGGATTCGGGTCTGTTTTGAGGAGGAACAACCAGATTTTTTTTCAGTAACGGAAAGGTTGTAGGTTCCTGCAATTTTAGTTACTATTTTGGAGTCAGAAGTTGAATTCAGATATTTCGAGGGTGTATCCCAGGAGAAGGAATAACGTTCTTCATTTACGTTTGAATTTATTTCTATAAGGGTATCCTTGCAGGTTAAAATTTTTTCTTCAGGCAGTACAAATTCCGGTAAGGGTAAAATTTCAAGTTTTAGCAGGTAATTAATTCTGGGACAAGCGGTTGTTAAAGAAGGAAACTGACTTATTTCATATTTACCTATGGAAAGATTCATCGGAATTTTATTATCATACAGGGTGTCAATCTTAGAACCAGTTACATATTTAACCATCCAGATTTTATTATCATCGCTTTTATTTTCAAACTGCTGATGCAAATATTTAACAGTGGTATCATTTGCACAAATGGATAATTCCTTCAGGTTTTCAACCAAACAGAAAGTTGGATCCCGGTTTATTTTAAATTGAATAATGGAATCACAGCCAGTAAAAGATTCATTTTTCAATATTATCCGATAAGTACCTGTATCTGAATATAATTTATCTTTGAAATAAAAATTTTCATCTGGTTTTAGCAGTGTATCAAAATAAAATAGCGCTTCTTTATAAATATTTACATCAATCATGGCAGTGCTGTCACAACCATTTAAGGTAACTTTTGGAAATATTTTTTCATAAGTTCCTGATTTATTAATTACTATGTTGTTCCATAAAATTTCCTCCCCAAAACAAAGCACTGATTTTTCAATGATTTGTTTTTGAGGCTCTGTTTGGATATTCAGATAAAGTAAACTATCACAACCCATGGAGGAACCTCGGGGAAAAAACTGAGTATATTCACCAGAGGTTGAAAATTTTTGATTATTTACAGTAACGGTATCACCTAAACAAAATATTTTTTCTATCATACCTGTATCGGGCTCATTCACCTGCAATATCAGGGTCCATGTAGAATCGCATTCATTAATACTACTTCTTCTTTCAATTTTTGTATAGGTACCCGTTTCAAAAAACCTGAAATTAGCAATTTTCACTGTATCTCCAATGCAAATGGATCTTCTGATAGTATCCTTTGGAATGAAATAATTTTTTAAATTTAAAACGATAATACTATCGCATCCATTCTTTGAAAAACCGCTGAATCTTTTTATGTAAGTGCCAGGTGCTTTTACTGAAGTCTCAAAAAAAGGAAATTCATCATTCGGACATTTATATTTTTCAATAAACAAAGTTGCATCACCCACTACTTTTAAATTAATTTCTATAATGGAATCGCAACCAAAGGCACTCATTTTTTTTAATGTTTGCTCATATTTACCTTCTTTAAAATATTTTAACCCATTGAAATATAGGGTATCTCCTAAACATATAGTGGTATCTTTTACAGATTTATTGATTGTTGCTGAAGAAATGTTCAGATTTATTAAGGAATCACATCCATTCGATGCTGACTTATTTAAAGTTATCTCGTATTTACCAGATTTGGTAAATGTTTTACCCCATCTATATAAGGTGTCATTTGGGCATAGTGACCAACCTAATTCAGCATATTTAGATTGTAAAATATTTATTTTTAATTGAACAAGGGTATCACAACCTTTATCTAGGAGTGTCCTTTTAAGATAGGTAAAATCTCCGGATTGCCGATAAGTATTGCCGTCAATGTTAAGGGAATCACCCTGACAAATAAAAAGGTTTTCTTTTTTTATTGGCTGGGTTGATTTCGTTAAATTCAAATTAATAATCGAATCACAACCTATCCTGTTTTTTTGTAATAAGGTGATTTTAAAATTTCCCGGGGTGGCATACCTCTCGTTTTCAATAAAAACGGTATCATTCCAGCAGATTTCTTTTTTTAATTCCGCGACAGAAGGTAGAAGCTCGACGAGCTGAAGCGTGAGGATACTATCGCATTTATTTGATGCGGCTTTTGTAAATTTTTGAGTAAATGTTCCTGCAGATGAATAATTAAAAGCATTTAACGTATAGCTTTTACCCTTGCAGTAAGTTGCATTAACCTTACCTGTTGCGACCGGTGTAACTTGTAAAGTAAGTTTAATTGTACTATCACAACCATTTGATTTTAATCCTTTCAGGCGCTGTAAATAGATGCCGGAAGAGGTAAAGGTTTGATTATTTAAACTTAAGAAATCGCCCTCACAAATCGTTTGTTGCAACAGTGTGGTATCACTTTTTTTCCATGCAAGGTTAAAGGATATGATACTATCACATCCTGCCGCATTTTTTAATTTAATATTATATAAACCCGGATTGGTATAATTATTTCCCCATTGCGCATAACTTTCTCCCGGGCAAAGTAACAGATCTAATCTGCTGCTTGAAATATTCTTAATATTTAATTGTAATTCATTCAAGCGATTACATCCTGCCTGGTTCAAAGAATTGTATTGATAAATACCGGAAATTTTATAATATTGGTTTCCAAAAAAAGTTGAATCATTGCTACAAATAGATTTTTTTGTAATCAATGTATCTTTTAAAGCTGGAAGAATGGTTAATTTCAACACACTATCACAACCATTTTTATTTTTAACCGGATATTTAAGAATGAAGTTTCCGATGGATGTAAATGTCTGATTTTCTATGGTCAGTATGTCATCATTACATAAATATTTAGTTATTCTGTTTGTATCTGAAGGAAAGTATGAAATATTGACTTGTAAAGTACTATCACATCCCCGGGAGGAAGCTTTTGTAAATTTCTGAAAATAACTTCCTGCTTTATAGTAAGATTGGTTATTTATCTTTACTGAATCTCCAAAACAAATTACTTTTTCTATGGTACTTTTTGCTTCAGGTATAAATTTTAATTCAATGATATAGAGGCTATCACAAATAAGATCCGACCCCGAGTTTACTCTTTCGTAATATGTGCCTGCCTTATCAAATGTTTTACCTTTAAACTGGTATTTTTCCCCCAAACAAAGGTTGGCATTTATTTTTTGAGTTAAATCAGGATAATTTTCTAATCTGATTAATATCAAGGAGTCACATCCACCCTCTGCAGCTTTTGGTAATGTAACCGCATAAACACTGGGAACGGAATAAGTTTGATTTCTGTAGGTGAACGTTCTGTTTGGACATATTTTCACAAAAATTTCTCTGGTCAGGGGAGGTGCCAGTAATAATTCAAGTTCAATAATACTATCACAACCTACCTTGTTTTGCCCTGGCAGAACCTGTTTATATTTACCTGGGATACTTAAATCTCTTTCAAAAAAGGTGAAAAATTTCCCAGGACAGATGTATTCCGTAAGGTAAGAAGTAGTAGATTTTGCCAGTTTCAAATTTAAAGTAATGATTGAATCGCATCCATTTTTAGCGGCATTTCTCATAACCTGGGTGAAAACACCTTCCGTATTAAATGTTTTTCCTCCGACTACAATAAAGCTACCTTCACAAATGGTTGCATCTACATTTGATCTTGAAATAGGTTTTACGGTCAGATTCAATTCAATGGTACTATCGCATCCTATTGAAGTTTTTATGATTTGGGTGAAATTTCCAGTATTACTGTAGCCTGTATTACCAATAAAGTAGGTCTCACCTTCACAAATGGTTGCCGTTAGGGATGATAATTTTTTAGCAAGTACATTGAGAATGAGTGTTGTGACGCTATCACAACCTTGAGCAGAACCTCCTTTGAGTGTTTGAATGTATGTACCAGATTGATTAATGTTTTTTCCATCAAAGAAATAGCTTTCACTGAAACAAATTGTCTTTAAAATCTGAGCGGTTTTAATTTTATTAACGGTGAAATTTAAATTTAAGATGCTATCGCAGCCCTTTCCAGAGGCTTTTGTGAGCGTTCTTTGGTATATACCTGATGAATTAAAGGATTCCCCATTCCAGGTATATGTTCCTCCCTCACATACGCTGAGATTTAGATTTAATATGCCATTTGGGATAACTTTCAGGTTAATTTCAAGTAAACTATCACAGCCATTACCTGCTTTTTTACTTAATAATTGATTATAAACTCCCTCCTGAGCATAGTTTTGACCATTTTCATTAATGGACTGGCCGGAGCAAATTTCCCTGATAACAGATCCTTTTTTTAGCTCATTTATCATTAATGTAAGCATAATAGTACTATCACACCCATTGGATGCTCCACCTTTAAGTACCTTCGTATATAAACCAGCCTTATTTAAATTTGAACCATTAAAATTGAAAAATTGTCCTTCGCAGATTGTTTCTGATTTATTTTCTGATTTAGGTTGATTTACGTTTAGAGTGAGATTAATAGTTGAATCACAACCATTCTTAGCTCCTCCCAATAATTTAACAGTATAATTTCCAGGAGTTGTAAAGGTTTGATTTCCTGCACTATAGGATTCACCAGCACAAATAGTTTGGATTATACTGGCGGTACTGTTTGGTTTGACAGTAAGATTTAGTTTCACCAGGCTATCGCATCCTCCTGCAGCAGCACCTGGAAAGTTAACTTCAAATAAACCGCTGGTGGTATAATCTATTCCGTTAATGGTGTATTTTTGTCCAGAGCAAATGGTTTCTGTAATATTTTTTATTACTTGTGCATTCACAGTTAAACTTAGATTAATCGTACTGTCACATCCGCCAGCTGTTACCCCAATAAGGGTCTCTGTATAATTTCCGGAAGTATTTAATGTCCTTCCAAAAAAAGGATAAGTAGTTCCCGGGCATATACTGGCAGATATATTAGCTGTAAAGGATTGCAAAATCTGAATATTCAGATTTACAATACTATCACATCCGTTACTTGCCCCGTTTTTGATGATTTCTGTAAATTGTCCGGCAGTAGAATAGGTTTTACCATTTATTGTGTAAGATTTTCCTGTACATAGATTTATTTGTTGGGTGGACGTTGCTTTGGGAAGAAAATCAATAGCTTTTGTTAGGGTTTGCGAACAACCTTTAAGGTCTTTTATCTGAACGGAATAATTTCCTGAACTAGCCTCTGTCGTTGCAGGTACTTTCACTGAAGGGCCATTTCCAGTAAAACCACTGGGACCACTCCAGGTATAGGTGTCTCCACCTGTTGCGTTGAGAGCCAGTTCATTACCAATACAAAGGGGTAAATTGGCCGTTAAGGTTCCTTTGATTGAAAAAATGGTAAATTTCTGTGTTTTTATTACCCCATTACCACAAGGATCTTTATATTCCCAGGTTCTGGTTATAATTTCAGGGTCTGATTTGCCATTACTGAAATCGATACCTGGAATACTTCCAGTGCCATTGCAATTGTCCGTCCAGATTAAGGAATTCATTGGAGGTATGGCCTCCTTGCAATTGAGTATCTGGTCAACGCCTGGTTCTGTCAACGTTGGCAGTATAATATCCTCAATTTTAATAGTTTGCTTATGTGTTATATCATTTCCACAACCATCCGTTGCATCCCAGGTTCTGATTAGACTATAGTTATTAGTACAATTTCCCGGCACTTTTGTTTCGGTGTATTTGACTGGTACCGTTAAACTGCAGTTATCGGCAGCCGTTAAAGTGTTTGGTATATTAAGTTCAGAGCAAGCAGCCACCGTGTCAGATGGGGTAAAGTTCCATTTAGGCGCCACTTTATCAACTACCGTTATTTTTTACATTACACTACTCGAATTTCCACAAACATCGGTTGCTGTCCATGTTTTTTCAAGGGTATAATTCTGTGGACATGTTCCAATTATTTTATTTTCAGTTTTTATGATATTAACTAATCCACTGCAATTATCAGAGGCAGAAGGTAAAAATTCAACTATTGGATCAGTGCATTGTAGATTGAGGTCAGCGGGGGTATTGGTAAATAGGGGTTTATCATTATCCTGAACCGTAATCGTTTGGGTCTTCTCCGTTTTATTTCCACATTTATCCTGGCTTGTCCATTTTCTTAACAAGACATAATTATTGACGCAATTCCCCAGAACTTTTGTTTCCAGAAAGGTTAAAGTAGGATTGTTGTCACAATTATCGGTGGCTGTCAGCGTTATGATAGGAGGAATATTTATACAGTTAACTGTTATATCATTTGGGACTCCGATGATTACAGGGGCGATTAAATCGTTTACCGTTATGGTTTGCTCATAAGTTTTGCTATTACTGCATTTATCGGTAGCGACCCATTTTCTTATGATTTTATAATTTCCAAGACATCCCACATCGGTGGTTTCAGAAAACACCAGGGTTGGACTAATATCGCAGTTATCATTTATCTGAGGATTGGTTACAGGCGGAACGAGATCGCAATTTACGGTAACGGAGCTGGGTGGATTAATAAAAGTTGGCGCTTCAGTGTCTTGGAGGGTAATTTTTTGAATTTTTTCAGTTAAGTTACCGCATGCATCAATAGCCTTCCATGTTCTGGTTATGACGCCATTATTGGGGCAGGTTCCGGCAGAAATGGCTTCCGTATATGTTAACAAAGGAGTCAAATCACATGCATCCGATACTGTAATGGTTGGATTTGCTGGAATAGCATTACAACTTACTGTAATATCGTTGGGAACTCCATTTATTTTGGGAGCTTCAGTATCTGTTACCTCTATGGTCTGGGATGTGATTTGCGTGTTTTTACAAGCATCTTCCACAGTCCAGGTTCTGATCAGATTGTAATTTCCTGGGCAAGAACCAGCTATTTTTTCCTCTTTAAAGGTCAAAGTTGGAGAGGGGTCGCAAATATCCAGTACTGAAGGGGTCAGTACGGTCGGTATATTTGGACAATTTACTTTTAGGTTCGCGGGTACCCCCGAAAATACTGGAGCCGTGACGTCCTGAACTTGAATAAGTTGCTTAACCGTTGTGGTATTACCACATTTATCAGCAGCCGTCCATTTTCTTTCCAGTTGATAATTTTGAGGACAGGAGCCAGGTATTTTGGTTTCAAGAAAAGTAACTATGGGACTTAAATCGCAGTTGTCCGTGGCTTTAGGATCGATTTTCAACGGAATCTGATCACAACTGACTATTATATCAGTAGGTATATTTGAAAATGAGGGTGGAACGTCATCTTTAAGGGAAATTTTTTGAACATTTTTCGTCATATTGCCACATAAATCTGTTACCTCCCAGGTTCTGGTAATTACTTCTGTAAACGGACAGATACCTGTTGATTTTGTTTCTGAAAATTGAATTGGATTTAAAGTAGCACTACAATTATCTGTGGCAGTAACCGTTGGTAAAGCGGGAATTTCACCACAATTAATAATAGCGTCACCCGGAATTCCTGAAAATATGGGGGAGATATTATCTACGACCGTTAACATTTGCTTGCCTGTTTCAACATTGCCGCACGCATCTTTAACAGTCCATATTCTTTGAATTTTATAATTTCCTGTACAAATCGGGTCAATAATTTCACTGAATTGTACGGTTGGATTTGCATCACAATTATCTTTCACCTGAATGACTGGTATGACAGGAATTTGATTGCAATTTACCGTTGCATCGACGGGAAAATTTAGAAATTGTGGTTTTTCTTCGTCTTTTATGGTTATATTTTGCGTTTTTATCAGGCTGTTTCCACACTGATCTTTCGCAATCCAGGTTCGTTGAAGGATATATGATTGTGGGCAGCTGCCAGGAATTTGTAATTCACTAAATGTTAAAACAGGCATCGGATCACAAATATCTGAGATACTGGGATTAGTAACAGGAGGGATGATATTACAAGTACTGCTGATGTCTGGTGGAAAATTGGAAAAAACAGGGGGTACATTGTCAATTACATTTATTTGTTGAACAGATGAAACAGCATTGCCACATTGGTCAGTGGCTTTCCATATTCTGAAAATGGTATAATTGCCTGCGCAGGCTCCCGTTATAATAGAATCTTTCTGGGTGATGCTTGGCGACATATCACAGTTATCGGTAGCGCTAATAACAGGGATGGCAGGTATGGCATTACATGATACCTGGACGCTTGCGGGTACACCAGTTAATTGCGGTGCTGTTTCATCTTTTACCTGAATGATCTGTTTGTGCGTATTTTTATTACCACAATTATCCTGAATTTCCCAGGTTCTTTCGATTGTATAATTTTGAGGGCAATTTCCGGGAATTGTTACAGTTGAAAAACTGATGGCAGGACTAGGGTCACAATTATCTGTATAGGTGGGAGTCCATGTAGCGGGTGTGCTGTTACAGGGAATCACGAGATTACCAGGAGGATTTATAAATTGGGGTGGCGTATTATCCACCACGGTAATGATTTGTGTGGCCTCTCTTTCATTTCCACATACATCTTTTACTTTCCATTTTCTCGTGATGGTATAATTGCCCAAGCAGGCAACCCCTTTTTCTTCTGAAAAAGTTATCACTGGATTTGGATCGCAATTATCTGTTGCCGTCGGATTTGTTACCGCTGGAATGGCATTACAACTAACGGTTATATTTTGTGGTACTCCAGTAAATTGAGGCGCCAGCGGGTCTGTTACAGTAATCGTTTGTATAAAATGGGTAGTATTTAAACAGGCATCTACTGCGGTCCAGGTTCTGATGATGGTGTAAAATCCGGCACAACCAGGGTTTTTTACATCTGAATATGTTATTTTGGGATTTGGGTCGCAGTTGTCAGTGGCTGTTGCTGTTGGATTTTGTGGAACGTTATCGCAACTTAGCGATATGGTTGATGGAAGATTAATAAACTGGGGTGGGGTATTATCTGAAAAATTTATCCTTTGTATGTATTCATTGTTATTTCCACAAGCATCTGTAGCTAACCAGGATCTTTTCACCTGAAAGCTACCTAGACAAAATCCTTTTACGGTATCTATGGTTAAGGTAAGCAAAGGATTTAAATCACAATTATCTTTTATAGCCATGGGGGGCAGGGCAGGACTTTCACTGCAGCTGACATTTAAATCGCCGGGATTATTTAAAAAAATGGGACTGATATCATCTTTAACTACTATTTTCTGAGTGATAGAAGTTTCATTTTGACAGGCATCTTTTACCTTCCAGGTTCTGATTAAACTGAAATTATTTGGACAGATTCCCGGAATGGTATCTTCCTTAATAACTACAGTGGGATTTAAATCACAATTATCAGAAACATTTAACGAAATCAAATTTGGTAAATTTTCACATGAAACATTTAAATCAGCCGGTGAATTAGCTATGACAGGAGCTTCAGTATCTGATACATTAATTTGTTGAATATGTATGGCCGTATTGCCACACGAGTCAGTCGCCGTCCAGGTTCTCTTTAACACGTAATTATTTGGACAAGAACCAGGTATTTTTTGTTCTGAAAAATTTACCTGAATATTATTGGTACAATTGTCTGTTGCAGTCAAAATAGGAGCTACAGGAATATTGTTACAGGAAGTACCGGTTGAATTGGGTAGAGCATTGAAAACAGGTTTTTCGTTATCAGTAACAGTGATAACCTGTGTTTGTATTTGCTGGTTATTACAAACATCTGTCGCCTTCCATGTTCTGGTTATGGTATAACTCCCCAAACAACCAGAACTTTTTGTTTCCTGAAAAGTAATCGTTGGGTTTGGATCACATAAATCGGTGGCAGTTACGGCAGGAATAGCTGGTATAGCATTACAATTTACCGTTACATCAGATGGAACGCCAGACATCACAGGTGCCTTTATATCGACCACTTGAATGGTTTGTGTTTTTGAAAAAGTATTACTACATGCATCTGTGAGTAGCCATGTTCTGCTAATTGTATATTTTCCTGCACATGTACCAGCTGTTTTTATTTCAGAAAAACTTATGGTTACCGCCGAACAGTTATCTGTGAAAGTTGGCGTAGCCGGAACAGGTATATTATGACATTCTGCAACAGCGTCACCAGGAAAAAAGATGAAACTGGGCTTTTCTTTATCGGATACGTTTATTTTTTGAATATGAGTCCTCTCGTTCTGACATACATCTTTTGTTACCCATGTGTTTAGTATGGTATATTCACTTGGACAAGGGCCCGGCAATTGCACAGAGGTAAAGGTCAGGGTTGGATTCAAATCACAGCTATCACTGACAGTTAAAACAGGATTAGCTGGAACATTGGAGCAAGTGACATTCAAATCAGCTGGTAATGAACTAAAGGTAGGAGCGGTCAAATCCTTTACGGTAATAGTTTGAACATAAACAGACTGATTGTTACATTCATCCTTTGCCGTCCATGTTCTTTTAATCGTTTTATTATTGGCACAATTACCCGGAATTGTTTCTTCTAAATAAGTGATATTTAAGTTATTTGAAGCTGAACAATTATCTGAAAAGGTAGGATCCTGTTTTAAAGGTATATTCCCACAGCTAACCGTGATATTTGCCGGTGTATTTGTAATTACTGGCGCCAGATTATCTATTATTTGTATGGTTTGAGTTCTTACATTGGTGTTTCCGCATTTATCTTTTAATGTCCAGGTATATTTTACCGTTTTTTGATTTGCACAGGTTCCATTTACTATTTCCGAAAGAAAAGTTAAGACAGGATTTGCATCGCAATTATCATTAAAAGTGGGTGTTATTGGGGCAGGAATTGTCGGACATTGTGCGGTATAATTGCCAGGAAATGTTAAAAACTGAGGAGCTGTGGTATCTTTTAAGGTGATTATCTGCTTACAAATAGCTGAATTACCACAATCATCATATATCTCATAATTTCTTTCCAGAAGCCCATTACAATCCGTTCCTGTTTGTGTTTCAGAAAGTAAGGTAATATTAGAATTCGAATATGGGCAAGGGAAATTTATAGCTCCTCCCCCTGCTATGAACGCAGTGATAGTTGAAAATGGGGGGTATAATGCGGAACTACATTTAATCACGTTTGGTGGACAAGTGGTACATTCTTTAACCGTTAACCTAAAAGTATCAATAAACTTACAGCCAAATCCATTCGTAGCGGTAACGGTATAAGTTTGATTTCCGGCGTTAATTAATTTATATTTTCCTCCGCCCACAGAGGTTATACCTGTACTGGGTGAAAATACATAGGAGTAATTATAAAGTGATAAATCAATGATTAAGGAATCATTTTTACAACCCTCCATATCATTAATGGAAAAAATGGGAATGGGATTAAATGTAACCGGAAATTCAAAGGTTTGAAAACTACAATTATCATCCTGGTCAGTAACCTTAACGGTGTAATTAGTTGTCTGTCCATTCGCGGGTGGGATAAAGGTACTGCCAGTGCCAAGGACAAAGGATGGATTATTACTATTATACCAGGTTATATTGTAACCACTTCCTGGGCCTGATATATTGACTGTCAGCGTTTTTTCTGCATTAGTGCTGTTTTGGCAAAAAATTTTGTTAACTGGCGATACTGTTATGGCAGGTTTAGGCAGGGTAGTTACAAACACCTCCCGGGAACTGGTTAAAGTAGTGCCACAGGTAACAATATTACTGGACCAGGTAGCGAAATAAGATAGGGTTGGGGGAGTCGCGCTGGTTGGAGTAAATACCGGATTGGGACAATTAGTACAACTCAAATAGCTTAAAGCGCCCGGGTAATTACTACTCCAGGTTATGGAACCGTCATTAGTGGGAAGTTTGGTGTCAAAAGTTTGGGTACAACCTTGCTTTACCTGTAAATCTGGAATATCTAACCCTGGGATAGAAACAATCTGATATTTATTGGCATTATTGCCAGGTTTACAAAAAGTCACCTGATAGGTCTGACCACCAGATAAACAAATGATATTATCTATAGGTATTTCAGGACCACAATTTATTGTGTAGAAAAGAGATCCTGAGGGGAGAGCTCCATCGACGATTTTAAATAGTATGCCAATAGCATTAGCATTAAGCGTAACCGAAAATTGAACACATTCTGCACTATTTGAGGCACAACATTTTTCATTTCTGGTAATATTTACTGAAGTAAAACTTCCGGAGGGACTACCTGACAAGTCAACAGGTATAATATTTCCGCATTGAGCAGATAAATTTTGTAAAGAAAGCATTCCAATTAGTGAAATACAAATAATCTTAATTGAAATAAGAAACCTAATTGGTAATGGATTTTGCGGCATTTTTTACACCTGTCAGTTTAATTCTCTAAATTAAACCAATTTAAGTCAGAATTTAAAACATTTTCCATTATGAGAGAAAAATAATAATTTGAAAATATTTTATTATCTTTAAAACACATCTAAAATCTTGCACATGAAAACCAAACCTTTTCTTATTTTTTTACCATTATTCCTTTTTTTAAATATTCTCATTGGTCAGCCTACTGAAAAATTCATTAAGGTTTTGGTTGCACCCGACCATAGTGACTGGATATATAAAAAAGGTGAACCCGCCAGATTTACTGTTTCCGTTTTGAAAAATGGAAATTATGTGCCCAATGTCAAAGTTAAATATGAATTAGGTGAAGAAAAAATGGATCCAATAAAGAATGAATCTTTAATAATGACCAGTGGTACCCAGCAAATCAATGGGGGTACCTTGAATAAAGCAGGTTTTCTCCGATTAACGGCGATAGCCGAAGTGGATGGTAAGGAATACCGAAATCTGGCAACCATTGCTTTTAGTCCGGAGGAGATAAAGCCTACGGTTCAACTTCCTGCTGATTTTGATGCTTTCTGGGCTTCTGCTTTACAAGATCTGGCAAAAATTCCAATGGATGCCAAAATGACGCTAATACCCGAGAGATGTACAGAAAAAACGTTGGTTTATCATGTAAATATTCAGAATAATGCGCCCGGAGCGCGATTGTATGGCATCCTATGTGTGCCTAAGAAAGAGGGTAAATATCCGGCAATTCTTCATGTTCCTGGTGCTGGTGTCAGGCCCTATGCCGGGGATATTGCCAATGCAGAAAAAGGAATTATTACCCTACAGATTGGCATTCATGGTATTCCCGTAAATATGGAACCTGGCGTTTATACGGATCTTGTTGGTGGTGCCTTAAAGGGGTATCCAAGTTTTAATATTCAGGATAAAAACAGATTCTATTATAAAAGGGTTTATCTCGGCTGTGTCCGTGCCAATGATTTTTTGACTTCCCTGCCTCAGTATGATGGTAAAAACCTGGTTGTTACAGGTGGCAGCCAGGGGGGAGCTTTAAGTATTGTTACAGCAGCCCTGGATAAAAGAGTTCAATATCTTGCTGCCTTATATCCTGCACTTTCTGATGTTACTGGCTATCTTCAAAACAGAGCAGGGGGCTGGCCACATTATTTTGATAAAAATAATAAGTCAGCGCATGATTTTCCAGAGGTCTTACAAACGGTAAGTTATTATGATGTAGTTAACTTTGCGAGAAGAATTACCGTGCCGGGTATGTACACCTGGGGATTTAATGACGAAACCTGTCCGCCAACTTCTATGTATGCTGCCTATAATCTTATTTCAGCACCAAAAGAGTTGTTTTTAGCCCTTGAAACTGGACATTGGACGTATCCGGAACAAGGTGAAAAATTAACCGGGTGGCTGGTATCAAAAATTAAAAACTAAAACAGTGACGGATGAGATTTTTAGTATTTATTTCATTTTTTACATGCTGGTCATCCTTACTTTACGGACAGGATAAGACGTTTTCACATGATTCAATCATCTTGTGTCAGGGTAATTATTTCACAGAAAAGCAGGGAGCAGATTTTTTAAATGAAAATATACCAGATAATCTCGCAGCATGGAATCGAAGGGCTGAAACAATCAGAGCACAGATTAAAAGGGGAATGAATCTGGATCCTCTTCCACCTAAACCCATTTCGCAACCTGTTATTCATTCCAAAAAAATAAAAAATGGTTATTCTGTTGAGAATGTTTTTTTTGAAAGTCAACCAGGTCATTTTGTTTCAGGAAATTTATACAGACCATTAAAAAAGAAGGCTTCCTATGCTGGTATTTTACATCCACACGGGCATTTTGAAAATGGTAGATTTCACGAACAAACACAAATTCGCTCAGCAACCCTGGCCAGAATGGGCGCTGTCGTATTTGCATGGGATCTTATTGGATATGGCGATTCAAAATTTATACATCACAAGGATTCTCTGGCACTAAAAATCCAAACTGTAAATAGCATTAGAGCCCTTGATTTTCTTCTTTCTCTCGAGGATATAGATTCAAATCGAATCGGTATTTCAGGAGAATCCGGGGGTGGAACCCAGACTTTTCTTCTGGCGGCATTAGATGACCGGATAAAAGTTTCAGTTCCAGCCGTAATGGTTTCAGCTCATTTTTTTGGTGGTTGTGTATGTGAGAGTGGTTTGCCCATTCATTTTAATCAGCATAATCAAACAAATAATGTAGAAATTGCAGCTTTGATGGCGCCAAAACCGCAATTGCTCATTTCCATTGGAAATGACTGGACAAAGAATACACCTTTTGTAGAATTTCCTTTTCTGAGAAATATATATCGTTATTTTGGTCAGGAAAATAAGGTTGAAAATGTTCACCTGGCGACTGAAAAACATGATTATGGTCCAAGTAAAAGAGCTGCTCTATATGAATTTATGGCAAAACATTTGAACCTGGATGTTTCAGTAGTAAAAGATAAAATGGGAAACTGGCTGGAGGAAAAATCGGAGGTTCTACCTATCGCTGAACTAAGTTCCTATAATCAGAACTATCCATTTCCATTGAAATAAAAGTAAAGTTACCAGGGTAAGAAAATCACCCTGATAACCCCGGATCATCTGAAGGTCATTTTTAAAGCTTTTTTACGTCCTTTTCTACCTCTTTATTTTTTGGGTGTAACCTTCTGCTGCGATAACCATTCCATGATATTTACGGGTCTGCCACCTATTTTAACCAGAGATCCATCAACATCAGTTCTACATTTATTTTCATGTAAATAAATCCAGGACCAGTGGCCATTATAGCGAAATCCTTCTCCACCATAAAAGGAGGTAATATCATTTACATGATCATAAAAAGTAAAATAAATATTTTTTGCTCCCGCTGCTTTTAATCGATTATAAACAGGAACTACGGTATTGGCAGCAACGGTAACGGAATCATCTTTAGCATGCACAAACCAGATGGGTACATGTTTAATTGATTGAATGGCCTGATCTGAAATGTATTGCGATTGGTAGGCCAGAGCGCTGATATATCCTGCGGCAAAATAATCAGGTTGGTTTAAAATGAGCTTTAGGGCCATATACCCCCCGTTGGAGCAGCCTCCAACGTAGATTCTGTTTGGGTCAATGCCGGGATTTAATTGAACATAATTTTTAATTAAAGCCATTAATCCTTCATTATAAATATCATTTTCCCTGCCTCCGGTCATCTCCATTTTAGTATTATGCATCCAGGCACCCGGGCATTGAGGAGATAAGACATAAGCGCCCTCAAAAATGGATTGTATTTCCGTTGAAGCATAATTGACCGCCTTATTCCCAATGAGTGGAATAGTCGGGTCAAATCCTCCTTCTCCGCCGCCATGCAACCAAATAATTAATGGAGATTTTCCCGTTTTATTTTTAGGTTCGAAGCTGGCGTAGGACATAGTTAGCTGATCGTTGTATTTGAATTGGCCTTTCAGATTAAATAAATCTAACTGGGGCATTATTCTTTTGGCTTCTTTTTGCCAAATCAGATTTGATTTGTTATGAAAAATGGTCAATTGGTAGTCAATCCAAATATTCCGGCCCTGATTATTTATTCTCATGTATTGGATGGGAGAGCCAATGGAAAGCATAGGACCAACCGCCAGAACCAGGGTGATATGATTTCCGGAAGCCATTCTATTCCCCTTTTCATCAGAAATATAGGCGATAGTTACCTCTCTTTTTCCGTAAGATTGATCTGTCGGAATCTCTCCCTGAGGGCTTTTTCTATGGGCAAAAACGGAAAATTCAGAAGCAATTGCTGCGGAAACTGGCTTTTCAAAAGGAAGCGTCACCTTATTGACTGCCGGTCCCCAATCGAAACCTTCGACTTGAAGGGTGTATCCGCCCTGGGCATTTACGCTGGTAAAAATGACAAGTAAAAAAAACAGGGTTGTTTTAAGTGTTTTCATTTTCATTATTTTTAAGGTTAGTTTTTCTAATTACCATCGGTTAAGACCTAGCAATTTTTTTCCCAAATCATTTAATTCGGCTGTTTTATATTTTAATTGCTCCCAGTTTCGCGGATCACCAGGAAAGGCATAGCCTTCGGGTGCAATGCTGTTTTTCCATGAATTAATCCGCCATTGTCTTAGCGCTTCATTCTCCTCTTCAGCGGGCATCATAGATATGTACTGGGCAATTCTCACTTTATCCTCACTTTGGTTGGCCCGGATACCATGAGGCTGTAAACTATTGAAAATCAATAAATCTCCAGCATTTAATTTGACTTTTGTGGGTGTAAATCCTGTTGTATCGGGTAAAAAGCGATTTCTGTCAGCTGGTTGTGTCCATTTCCACTGGTCGTAGGTACGATACAGTTCGGGGATACATTGAAATCCACCCATGTTTTCGTCTGTTTGGTCAGCTAATGCCAAAACCCCTTGAACATTCACAGGTTTAGTTTCCGGATCATAGTCCCAGTGGATGAAACCCTTATATTCAAAACCAGGTTTTATGGGGAAATTTAAATTAGCCCGATCAATGGTTACCCATAATTTTTCAGTACCCCAGATATCCACAAAAGCATCGTAGATGCGTTGAACCTGCCTGTTATCCCATAAATAGGGATGATTATAACATTCAACCATACCCGTATAAGCCAGTTCTTTCATTTTCATTTCAGCTCTGGGCGCAGTGTACCAGGTAGATTTGTCGTTCGGGTCCTTTTCCTCAAATTCCCATAAAAATGCGGCAGTTTTTAAAGCCTGTTCTCTTGGCACCGCATTTTCGATGATAATATATCCTTCATTTATCCAAAAATCCCACTGCTTCTCCGACATTACCCTTAAAGGATTTCCATTGGACCGGTCATTTAGTTTATAATGACTTCCTTTTGTAGTTGAAGGATTGCCGGGTATATCCTTATGTTCATTGTTGGGAACCGTTGTATGCATGATATTTTTTTTCTAAAAATAAAAAACAATCCATTTATTTTATAAGATTGACAGAAATAAACAAATATGCATAGTAGAAATGGAAAAAATGTAGTGCATTTTTTTAAATTTATGAAAAAATCAATATTATGAAAGGAAAACATTGCCCTATTACATTACTTACAAAAGCAGGTAAGTTTAATTTAATTACGGCCCTCTTGCTTGCTATTTATTCATTTCCTATGTATGCGGAATCAGGTAATTATGGCAACATTATTTCGAAATCGGAATCATTCGCTCTAAAGGTTAATGGTACCGTTATTGATGACCAGGGTGAAGTCGTTATTGGTGCAACCATTCAGTTGAAGGGCACAAGCGTAGGCGCAGTTACGGATGAAAATGGTAAATTTTCCATTGAAGTTCCCAATGACAAAGCGGTTCTCATTATTTCCTTTGTGGGATATGAAGCGCAAGAAATTCAAGTGGGTAACCGCACCGAAATTAACATTAAGTTGATGTCTAATTCTACCCTGGAGGAGGTAGTCGTGGTTGGTTATAGCACTCAAAAAAAGGTAAATATGACGGGTGCTGTGTCCAGTGTTGAGGGACAGGCCTTAGAAAACAGACCTGTCAGTAACGCAGCCAATGCGCTGCAAGGCTTGAGTCCTGGTCTGATGATTACCAGACAGGGAGGTCAACCGGGTTCAGAAGGTATTGATATCCAAATACGTGGAGCAACTACTGCAAATGGTAGTGTCGCACCTTTGATTGTGTTGGATGGGGTAGCAGTACCCGGGAATACACTGACAACTATGAATCCGAATGATATTGAAAGTATCAGCGTATTGAAAGATGCAGCTGCCGCCGGTATCTACGGTGCACAGGCAGCAGGTGGTGTCATTTTGGTAACAACAAAAAAAGCGAAAGCCGGAAAAATAAAAATGAGCTATCTCGGTCAGCGCGGTACGGATTGGTCAATTAATGTGCCTGAAAGATTGACGCTGCTGGAGGAAGCAGAATTTTCAAACCTGGCCAGAAAAAATTCTGGTTCAGGACCTGAATATAATGATGTAGATTTACAACGTATCCGGGATGGAATTCCTTATGTGGTTAATCCAAATGATACTTCAACCTGGCTGTTCTATAATCAGGTGCCTTTGACAGACCAGGTATTGAAAAAATATACCTCCATGGTTACCCATAACCTAAATATTTCAGGAGGAAATGAAAAACTTAATTTTCTTATCTCAGGTGGTTTTTATGGAAAAGATGGTGTTTTTAAAATCGGACCGGATGATTATAAGCGGTATAATCTCAGATTAAACCTGGGGGCTCAGTTAACAGATAAAATATCACTGGATTTAAGGATTTCCTATACCAGAGATAATCTGGCACAAGCTTCCGGAAACCTAAGTGGTCAGGGTTTGATTTATGAAATATACCGACTGAGAACCAGGACGCCGTTTTTTACGCCTGACGGCAAATACAATGGTGCCGGGTCTGCAGCTACCGTTTATGCCCGTCTGGAAGCAGGTGGTTATAACAAATATGAAAGAAATTTTATAGATCCAACTGCAACATTGCGCATTAAAGATGTTATCGGGGTAAAAGGGCTTACGTTTTCTACTATTTTGGGTATGCAATACAGAACTGGAAACAGGGAAAACTTTGCCAGGACGGTGCCACTCTGGGGTAACGGCAAAGTCCTGAGTTATATTAATCAGGTGAATGCTTATACCCTCACCAATGAATTGACTGAAAATGAGAATTTACAGTTTCTGGCAGATTATAAAAAGAAAATTGGGAAACATGACTTTTCTCTTTTAGTAGGTTATCAGTGGGAAGATTTTAGATATGCCAATATTGTAACAGGAGCTACCAATCTGGTAAGTAACGATTTACCAACCCTTAATCTGGGTGATGATAAAACTAAAACGAATAGCCAGTCTATTGCTACCAATGCTTTCCAATCTGTTTTTGGACGATTTAATTATAACTATGATGGTAAATACCTGCTGGAGGGTACTCTCAGAAGGGATGAAAGCTCAAAACTGGCTACCGGATTGAGAACTAAAATTTTCCCATCTGCATCTGTTGGCTGGAATGTGAACAAAGAATCATGGTTTCCCAATACAAACGTTGTTTCAGAATTGAAATTCAGAGCTTCATGGGGTCGCTTGGGTGGTGCATTAGGATCAGTAATAGGCAATTATGATTACCTGAGCCAATTAAGCAGAGGTTCAGCACTGGTTATTGGGGACTCCCGAACTTCCTATTTGTTCCAGAATTCAATCCCTTCCCAATCTCTTTCCTGGGAAACCATTGAAACCTCCAATGGGGGCATGGATCTTTCCTTATTTAACAATAAGATTCAAATTAATGCCGATTACTATGTTAAATATAACCGGAATATGTTAACGGCACAGAACCTGCCTGCTGTCATCGGTATTAATACACCCAGAAAAAATAATGGAGAACTGAAATCATGGGGCTGGGAGGTTGAATTGAGGTATAAAGGGAAAATTGGGTCTGATTTTGTTTATTCTATATCGGCAAACCTTTCTGATAATCAAAATGAATTAAGGAATTTTGCCGGACGGAACATCGTTGCAGCGGGCACTGTAAATACCGTCGAAGGCTTCCCGATTAATAGTATTTTTGGATTTAAAACAGATGGTTATTTCCAAAATGCCGATGAAGTGAAAGCCTGGGCTTTCCAGGATAACAGGACGGGTGCCGGAGATGTAAAATATCTGGATTTAGATGGCAGCGGAAGAATTACCATTGGGGACGGAAACACAAAAAATATGGGTGATTTAGTTCATTTCGGATCTACATTACCCCGCTATTTATTTGGTACTTCAATAAACTTTAGCTGGAAAGGTCTTGATTTTGTTGCCTTTATTCAGGGTGTTGGAAAAAGAGTGTTCAGACCCGAAAGAGAAACGATTGCTCCTTTGATGGTTACCTGGAAACAAGCATTGGGTATTCACAGAGATTACTGGACACCTGAAAATCCTAATGCCCTTTACCCAAGACCCTTTGTTGGTGGTACACACAATTATCTGGTTTCTGACAAGTGGTTGTTAAATGGTCAGTATGCCCGTTTAAAAAACATTCAATTAGGTTATACTTTACCAGAAGCCTGGACATCAAAAGTTAAGATTTCACGAGTAAGATTTTTCCTTTCTGCTCAGGATATTCTGACTTTCTCAAAATTAGGTAGCTACAAAGGTTACTTTGATCCGGAGCAACGCGATAATGTGGAAAATGATTATCCGTTTTTTGCTACCGCTTCTTTTGGTGTAAACCTTAGCTTCTAAAGATGACTGAAAAAAACGTTTTTAACTTGTTTAATTTTTTGACCATTATGAAATCATTATCCTATATCAGGCTTTCTTTTCTGCTTTTATTCCTCAGTGTTTTGTCTTGTGAGGTAGAAAGATTGCCGGAAACTTCTATCAGCGACCAAACCTTCTGGAGATCTGAAACAGACCTGATTGCCGCTACCAACTATCTATATACCTTCATTCCAGGCTTCAATAATGAAGATGTCTGGTCAGACGATGCCATTGGTCTGTCATCAAATCAAATCAGTGATGGTTCCAGATTAGCTCCTTCTACAGATGCCAACTACACAGAACCTTACCGTCTGATTCGTGCAGCCAATAATATCATTGAAAAAGCGCCTCTGGCAGCGTCTAATGTATCTGCTGCAACGATTGACCGGTATATTGCAGATGCTCGGTTTTTCAGAGCATGGGGATATTTTTCCCTGGTTCAGAAATATGGTAATGTACCCTTGATTTTAAAAATTTTAAGTGATGAATCTCCTGAGTTACAAGAACCTGCAAGTCCGAGAGATAAAATTTTCGATCAGATTTACCAGGATCTTGATTTTGCCACGGCAAAATTACCAACCATCGCTACGTTGGGAACCGCCAATTATGGGAAAATATCAAAAACAGCAGCCCAGGCTTTTAAAGCAAGAGTAGCCTTGTTTGAAGGTACCAGATCAAAATTTCATGGCTATGGAGATCCAGGTAAACACTTGAATCTTGCAGTTGAAGCATCTAAATCGATCATCGATGGCAGACAGCATGCTTTATACAGCAATTATTTTGACCTCTTTCAAATGGCGGGAGAAGGATTTGCCAATAAGGAAAATATCATTATTAAAGCTTATGGTGTCAATCTTGCTGACCGTGTCTTAACACATACTTATTTTAGGGGTACCCTCGAAAATGGTAATAAAAATCCTACCAAAAGTCTGGTCGATTCTTATCTGATGACTGATGGATTACCCATAACAAAATCACCCTTATACAAAACACCGGTAGTCTCAACGGATGTTTTCACCAACAGAGATGAAAGACTTTCTCATTCCGTTTTTAAAAAGGGTGATCCATACATTTTCACCAAAAAGATATTTGATATTTCTCCATTGGTTTTTCAGAAAACCGGCTTTTGCTTTAGAAAATTTTCAAATATTGATGACTGGAATAATCAGGCTTCATTTATTGACCGACCCATTTTAAGATACGCAGAAGTGCTCTTAATATATGCAGAGGCTAAATTCGAACTTACCAATTCAATCACAGATGCCGATCTGGATATTTCTGTTAATTTATTGCGAGCCAGAGGTAAGATTGCTAAGTTAACCAATGCACTGGTCACCAGTAATAACCTTTCTATGCGGGATGAAATTCGACGGGAACGCAGGGTAGAGTTAGCTCAGGAAGGTCACAGATACTGGGATTTACTTCGCTGGAAAACGGCGGAAACTGAGTTGCCAAAACCAGTATTGGGTAATTTCTTCTTCAAAGCTGAATTCGGTACTGCTACCACCGTCAATCTAACACCAGATAATTTCATTTTAGTAACTGCAGCCAGTTTCAGGAGATTTGATCCAGCCAGAGATTATTTATGGCCATTGCCATTAAATGAAATTTCTCTGAACCCTAATTTGAAACAGAATCCGGGCTGGTAATTTTTTAAATTATAAAAAACCGTTTCGATTGATTATCTGTCGGGACGGTTTTTTTATGTTAATATGCTGTTATGAAACGCAATTTGTTTTTGATTATAGGTATTTTCCTCAGTTTTAGTTGCCAGGAAAAGGAAAATGTAACACCTGTGGAAAATCAACCTGTATTGACAGGTATATTGAGTACCCTGAGGAAAGATCATCCCCGTTTGATGTTATCTGCTTCCGTTATAGCGGAAATTAAATCGAAAAGGAAAAATGATGCGCTGCTGGATAAATATGCCAGTGCGGTTGTAGCCTCAGCAAATAGCATTGTAAATAAGGCTCCCCTGGCCAGAGTATTAACCGGTCCCAGATTACTAAGTGTAAGTCGCGAATTATTGCACAGGGTAACCCATTTATCCCTTGCTTTTCATTTAACATCTGACCCCAGATTTCTGGATGCAGCAGTAAGCCAAATGAAAACAGTTTGTGCTTTTTCCGATTGGAATCCTTCCCATTTTCTTGACGTGGCAGAAATGACGAATGGTGTGGCGATCGGTTACGACTGGTTGTATAATCACATGAAAAAAGAAGATGCTGAACTGATTCGTTCCGGGTTAAAAACCAAGGGCCTGGAGGAATATAAAAAGGCATACGATGGCGCCTGGTGGAGTAAAGGAGATAATAACTGGAATCAGGTTTGTCATGGTGGTCTCATTGTTGGCGCTCTTGCCATTGCTGAAACAGATCCTGCTTATGCCACAACCTTTATTCCTAAAGCTTTGGCAAATCTGCCCTATTCAAATAAGTATTATGCACCCGATGGTGCCTGGTATGAAGGTCCGGGCTATTGGTCGTATGCTACGGAATATCTGGCTTATGCCATGTCTGCCATGAAGTCTGCGCTGGGTAATATGGGTAACCTTGAAAATACAAAAGGACTGGAAAATGCAGGATTTGTTCCAATGATTTGTGCAGGACCATCCAATTATATACTCAATTTTGCTGATTCTGGCGAAAATTCAAAGGCAACAACTTCGCCTGCCATGTTATTTTTAAGTAACCTCTATGATAAACCTCTGATTGCAAATTATTTACATGGTTATATGAAGTCTTCCAACGCCTTAGCAAATGTCTTTCATGTTGTATGGTATAAAGCGCCTACCTCAGAGCCACTGAATTTGCCTTTGGATCAATACCTGGATGGTGAAATTAATGAATTGATATTACTGCGAAGTAGCTGGACGGATCCAAATGCCACCTGGATCGGAATGAAATCAGGTGTAAACAGCTCACCACACTCTCATCTTGATATTGGGAATTTTGAAATGGAAGCAGGCGGCGTAAGGTGGGCTAAGGATTTAGGATCTGATGATTATAACCTGGATGGTTACTGGACTATGGGGGTAAATGGAAAAAGGTGGACTTACTACCGGCTGAACTCATTTAGTCATAATGTACCTTTGTTAGGAGGTAAAAATCAGTTCGAACTGGCAAAAGCCCGATTTATTCAAAAAGAATTGAATGTCCCTGTACCTTCAGCCACGCTCGATATGACGGATGCCTACAAAGATTTTTCATCAAAATCTTTAAGGAAAATTAGTTTGACAGATCAAAGAAAAAATGTCCTGATTGAAGATTCTTTCACCTTAATTAAAACAACAGAGGTAGCATGGGGAATGCTGACAGGAAATGCCATTGAACTTTTAAATGGGGGAAAAGCTATTTTGAGAAATGCAACTATTACTTCAAAATGGCTGGAATTGGAAATTATTTCACCCAAAGGAGCAGCATTCTCGGAAGAATCAGCTATTCAAAAAGCCCCTGAAAAAACAAATACCGGACACTCAAGGCTTATGGTGCGTTTACCCAATCAATCGGGGAATGTCAATGTAACCGTCAAAATGACAATTAAAAATAATTAATCGTGTTGAAATGAAAATATTCCTTTCTTACCCTTTTATAATCTTCCTCCTTATAGGGCATAGTTTGCAGATAAATGCTCAGGATTTGCCAGATTTAGCACCATTTAATATGCCAGGCCATCCAAGAATTCTTTGGTTTGAAGAAGACATCAATTCACTCGTTAAGGAAATTTCAAATGATGAACAATGGCTGAAAATTCATCAGGCGATACTATCCGAGAGTGATAAAATGTTAGCTTTGCCTACGCTGGAAAGGATTCAGATAGGCAGAAGACTGCTTGATAAATCAAGAGAATGTTTAAAAAGAGTCTTTTATCTTTCCTATTCTTTTAAAGTGACCCAAAACCCGGTTTATCTGGAAAGAGCAGAAAAGGAACTTTTGAAAGTTTCTAATTTTTCTGACTGGAATCCCTCCCATTTCCTCGATGTTGCTGAAATGACCATGGCTGTCTCCATTGGATATGATTGGCTTTTTAAGCATCTTTCTGACAATTCTCGAAGTATCATCAGGGAAGCTATTTTGAAAAAAGGCCTGGAGCCTTCAATGAATCCAAAATTCAATTCCTGGTTGAAAGCAACGCATAATTGGAATCAGGTATGTAATGCGGGCATGACTTTTGGGGCAATAGCCATCTATGACGATCATCCGGAACTTGCTAAAGATATAATACAACGTTCCATTTCTTCCATTCGTTTGCCTATGGCCGATTATAATCCGGACGGCGCATATCCGGAAGGATATGGTTATTGGGTTTATGGAACAAGTTTTAACCTGATGTTCCTGAGTGCTATTGAAAAACTATATGGGCACGATTTTAAATTATCAGATACGCCCGGTTTTTTAAAAACAGCCGCTTATTTTGAAAATATGGTAGGAACATCAGGTAAAGCTTTTAACTATTCTGATGCCGGGGGTGGAACCGGATTAACGGGCTCTGTTTTCTGGTTTGCAAAGAAAACAGGAGATGCATCCCTACTTTACAACCAGGTTAAATTTCTGGATAAAAAAATGGGTGGTGACCGGTTATTTCCCGCCATCATGATATGGGGTAGGGGGCTTGCTTTGTCAAATGTAAAGGAACCTTCAAAATTGATCTGGACAGGTCAGGGCCCTAATCCAGTAGCGTTGATGCGCAGTTCCTGGAGTGATCCAATGGCTATTTATGTCGGATTTAAAGCGGGTTCTCCAAGCGTAAATCATGGTCACATGGATATCGGTTCCTTTGTGATGGATGCTATGGGGCAGCGTTGGTCCATGGACTTTGGTATGCAGGAATATGAATCGCTCGAGTCTAAGGGCATTAAATTATGGGGGAAAGAACAAGGATCCCAGCGATGGGATGTATTTCGATATAATAATCTGGCGCACAGCACCTTAACCATTGATGGACAATATCAGAAGGTAGATGGTTATGCAAAAATAGACGGATTTACAGATGCGCCAGCTTTTATAAGCGCAACCAGTGATTTGACAGCTGTCTATAATGGTCAGATTAACAAACTATCCCGAGGTGTTGCCATCGTAAATAAATCGTACGTCGTAATTAGGGATGAAATGGAAACCTCAGAAAACAGCAAGGTGTTGCGCTGGAATATGTTGACCCCCGCTCAGGTGGAATTAAATGCTAAGGGTCAGGCCGTTTTGTCACAAAATGGACAAAAACTGGTGCTAAAGGTATTAGAGCCCAAAAATGTAACGTTAAAAACCTGGACAACCCAGTCTAATAAAGAATATGATGCTCCTAATCCAAATACCCTTTTTGTAGGGTTTGAAATGAAACTTACCCAAAATACGAAACAAAATATAACCGTAGTCCTTGTTCCGGAGTCTAATCAAATACCCGGGAAGAACTATATTAAGCCATTGAATCTTTGGAAAAATTAAATGGTTTCTACTCTTTAAAATGATTTGAATGAATAAAATCTTTCTTTTTTGTTGCCTTTTATTCGGCTTTACCTGTCTGAACGCTCAGAATCCTGCCATGTATTTTGCCGATGAAACAGTTCCAGGAAGACCCTATGCAAAGGATCCGTATGTCATTTACTTCAATCAAAAGTATTGGATGTACTATTCAACGCCTGATGCGCAAAAAAAGGAATGGCATATTGGTATTGCTACAAGTTCCGATTTGAATCACTGGCAAAAGGTTGGGGATATATTCGGATTAAAAGTAACAGCAGAGGAAAAGGGTATTTGTGCTCCTGGTGCTTTAATAAAAGATGGAACGCTGCATCTGTTTTATCAGACTTATGGCAATGGAAAATCAGACGCCATTTGCCATGCTACTTCTACAGATGGTATTCATTTTGAAAGAAATGCAACCAATCCTGTTTTTCACCCCACTCAAAGCGACTGGTCTTGTGGCAGAGCTATTGATGCGGAAGTCGTTTCTTTTAATAACCAGTTTTTTTTGTATTATGCCACGCGGGATACCAGTTACAAAATTCAGCAGCAAGGGGTTGCCACAACCACTCTAAATTCTGATTTCTCAAAGAATAGCTGGACTGAGGTTCCTGGTATGCCGATGTTAAAACCAACATTATCCTGGGAGAAAAATTGTATTGAAGCCGCATCCTGTATCAGGAGGGGTAAATTTTTATTCATGTTTTATGCTGGTGCCTATAATAATGAACCCCAGCAAATCGGTGTTGCAAAAAGTAAAGATGGTATTCATTGGGAAAGGGTTTTTACATCGCCTTTCCTGAAGAATGGGGAGCTGGGTTCCTGGAATGAAAGTGAAAGCGGTCATCCGCATATTTTAAAGTCACAGGATGGCAAATATTATCTATTCTACCAGGGAAACAGAGATAAAGGAAAAAGCTGGTTTATTTCAAAAGTTGAAGTTGGTTGGAAAAAGGGTCGACCCTTTCTGAAATAATTTTCGCATAAAAAGTTTCATTTGATAAAAATTTAATTAACTTTGCGTTTCAAAGTACTTTAAATGAAAAATGAAACGGATTATTTACGGGATATAGGGGAGATTCGAAGTTTGATGGAACGTTCTTCTAAATTCATTTCCCTGTCTGGGTGGGCAGGTATTTTTGCTGGTATATATGCGTTGGCTGGTGTCTATGTAGCTATAGCTTTTCTCCATTTTAATCCTCAATCCCTTTTTCTCGAGAAAGAAGAGGCGCGGCATATTTATACCAGCTTTTTACCTGTCGTTTTATTGGCTTTAGTTATATTCTTACTAGCTATTACCACCGCTGTTTATTTTACCAGACGAAGGGCAGAGAAAAAAGAGGAAATACTCTGGACGCCCGCCACAAAAAGGCTGATGACAGAAGTATCTTTACCTCTGGTTACTGGTGGTGTACTTATATTGATATGTATGTCAAAAGGATTGGCAGGATTTATAGCGCCATTATCGCTGTTGTTTTATGGCCTGGCGCTTTTTACCATTAGTAAATTTACTTATGTTGAAGTAAGAATATTAGGATTGATTGAAATTGTCTTAGGACTGGCTGGCGCTTATTTTGTAAACTTGGGCTTACTTTTTTGGGCCATTGGTTTTGGCGTCGTTCATATCGTTTATGGTATCTATGTATATTTTAAATACGAAAGGTGAAAATATCAATAGATAGTTTACAAAAGGCTTTTGAAAGTCGCGTCCGATTGGGTATCATGTCCATTTTAATTCTTCATGATTGGGTTGAATTTGTTGAATTAAAGGATATTTTAATGGTAACGGATGGTAATCTGGCCAGCCACCTCTCAGCGCTCGAAAAGTTACATTTTATTCAAACCAAAAAGCAATTTATTGGAAATAAACCTAACACCAGCTATGCCGCTACTAAATTGGGCAGAGAGTCTTTCGGGAATCATCTGAGTGCTCTCGAGGCATTAATTAAAGGTTTCCACGAGTAATTTTTTTATTATTTAACTTTGAAAAACAAAGTACTTTAAACTATTTCAATATGAAAAATGAATTGAATGATCTGTTGGATCAACCAAAGGAATTGGAGACATTGTATAGAAGCAATAAGGTTCAGTTCAAACAAGCTTTTT
>Ga0255182_1000364_pt1 | contig 32586 bp, 32 predicted proteins | sample Atl_UVDOM_RepA_8_FD_188420 | JGI IMG/M metagenome (GOLD analysis project Ga0255182, IMG submission 188420) | Freshwater microbial communities from Altamaha River, Georgia, United States - Atl_UVDOM_RepA_8d | ecosystem: Environmental > Aquatic > Freshwater > River | place: USA: Georgia...
TGGGCGCCCACGAGGCCTGCCTGTCCACCGATAAAAAAGCCATGTTCCGTTATTCAGGAGCCCTAGACATGGTGCTCAACACAGTATCCGCATCCCACAATCTGGATACGTATTTACGACTGCTGAAACGCGACGGAACACAGATACTGGTAGGGGCACCGGCCGAGCCGCATGCAAGCCCCAAAGTCTTCAACCTGTTATTCCGACGGCGTCGAATCGCAGGTTCACTGATTGGCAGTATTCGTGAGACCCAAGATATGCTGGAGTTCAGTGCGGCCCATCAGATCACCGCCGATATCGAGCTGATTTCGATATCAGATGTTAATGCTGCTTTTGAACGACTCGATCGTAACGACGTCCGCTATCGATTTGTGATTGATATGGAGAGCCTGCGGCAGAACGATTCAGACTAATGCGGCGGACGAAGTATTGAGACATTGACCGGCGTAGCATGCTCTAGGTCGAGCCAAGAGGCGACATCAAATTCAAACCGGACATAGGTGCAGGGCTCGAGCTCACCGACATCGATCGAAAGCCGATTGGCAAGCTCCGTAAATTCTGGATTATGTCCGACCAACAGCACGTGATCGCAGTCATCTGGGATCCGTCTAATCATTCGAAATAGCACCTCGGTTGAGCTGGTATACATGGTCCGTTCAAACGTCACACGCCCGTCTGTCGACTGATCCATGGCCTGAAGCACGAGCGCTGCCGTCCGGGCTGTGCGGGCCGCAGGACTGCAAAAGATCTGATCAAAGTGAGTGCCTAGATCTCGAAGGGCCATCCCAAGCCGCATCGCCTCGCGCTCACCGGTCGGGTCCAGTGGGCGATCAAAATCAACAAAACGTGGATCTTTCACCGCAGTCGCATGCCGTAATAAAGAGAGATTCTTCAAAAAAACTCCACATGAAAGAGGGCAAGTATGGGGGCTGACAGGCCGGTGGAGACAACATCCCCGGCAGGTCCGGCCGCCCAGCCCCTCATGGCCCGTGGAAAACCACCTCTAATGCTGGGCGATTAAGGCCCCGAGCACATCCCGTGATCCGAAATCCCAACGCAGACCAGGCGGAGACAGCAAGGTGGGGCGGTGTCAGCGATAATCTCGATCAAACAACAGACGATCCAGGCCGGGACAACATCAGAGGAGAAACCGAATGAGTCAAGAGCCGACCATTATCTACACGCTGACCGACGAGGCCCCGATGCTGGCCACCCACGCATTCCTGCCCGTGATTCGTACTTTTACAAAGCCCGCCGGTGTGCGCGTTGAAGTCTCCGACATCTCGCTCGCCGCGCGCATTCTCGGCAGTTTCCCCGAGTGCCTTTCGCCGGAGCAGCGGATGCCCGACACCCTTGCAGAACTCGGCAAAAAGACCCTCCAGCCCGATGCCAACATCATTAAGCTACCCAATATCAGCGCAACCGTCGCCCAATTGGTCGCTGCCATTAAAGAACTCCAGGCCAAAGGCTACAAGATCCCCGACTACCCGAGTGACCCCAAGACCGACGAAGAAAAGGCGATTAAAGATCGCTACGCCAAATGCATTGGCTCGGCCGTAAACCCAGTATTGCGAGAGGGAAATTCGGACCGTCGGGCCCCACGTGCCGTGAAGGAATACGCCCGGAAAAATCCACATTCCATGGCGGAATGGATGCAGGCTTCCCGCACCCATGTCTCGCATATGCACTCCGGAGACTTCTACCACGGTGAAAAATCCATGACATTGGACCGGGCACGCACGGTCAAAATGGAGTTAATTACCAAAAGCGGAAAAGCGATCGTTCTAAAACCAAAAGTCGAACTGCAGGACGGCGAGATCATTGACTCAATGTTCATGAGCCGCAAGGCCCTCTGCGACTTTTATGAACGCGAGATCGAAGATGCGCGTAAGTCCGGCGTGATGTTCTCTCTGCACGTTAAAGCCACCATGATGAAGGTGTCACATCCAATCGTGTTTGGCCACTGCGTGAAGATTTTTTACAAAGAAGCATTCGAAAAACACGCCAAGACATTTAAAGAACTTGGGGTCAATGTCAACAACGGCATGGTGGATCTTTACAACAAGATTGCAACCCTGCCAGAGCGCGAGCGGGAGGAGATCCAGAGAGACCTTCATGCCTGCCATGAGCATCGTCCTGAACTGGCGATGGTGGACTCCGCAAAAGGCATCACCAACTTCCACTCACCCAACGACGTGATCGTCGACGCCTCGATGCCCGCCATGATTCGTAACGGCGGAAAAATGTATGGTGCAGACGGCCGTCTAAAAGAAGTCAAGGCCGTGATGCCGGAAAGCACCTTTGCCCGCATCTATCAGGAAATGATCAATTTCTGTAAGTGGCATGGGGCCTTCGATCCACGCACGATGGGCACGGTTCCCAATGTCGGCCTGATGGCCCAGCAGGCAGAGGAGTATGGATCACACGACAAGACCTACGAGATCTCTGAAGACGGTATCGCCAACATCACCGATATTCAAACCGGAGAAGTTCTACTGACCCAGAATGTCGAAGAGGGCGATATCTGGCGCATGTGTCAGGTGAAAGATGCCCCGATCCGCGACTGGGTCAAACTTGCTGTAACCCGTTGCCGCAATTCAGGCATGCCTGCCGTATTCTGGCTGGACCCCTATCGACCGCACGAAAACGAGCTGATTAAAAAGGTCAAAAACTATCTCAAGGAACATGACACCGAGGGCTTAGATATCCAGATCATGTCCCAGGTCCGCGCGATGCGCTACACACTCGAAAGGGTCGTACGCGGATTCGATACGATCTCTGTGACTGGAAATATTCTCCGAGACTATCTGACTGATCTGTTTCCCATTATGGAACTTGGCACCAGCGCTAAAATGCTGTCGATCGTACCCCTTATGGCGGGTGGCGGCATGTACGAGACGGGCGCTGGCGGCTCCGCACCCAAACATGTGCAGCAGCTCACCGAAGAGAACCATCTGCGCTGGGACTCACTCGGTGAATTTCTTGCGTTAGCGGTCAGCCTCGAAGAGCTTGGAATCAAAACCGGCAATAACAAAGCAAAGATTCTGGCCAAGACGCTTGATGCCGCCACCGGCAAACTGCTGGACAACCGAAAATCCCCATCCCCCAAAACCGGTGAGCTCGATAACAGAGGCAGCCAGTTCTACCTGGCAATGTACTGGGCGCAAGAGCTTGCCGCCCAGCGCGACGACAGCGCACTGGCTAGCCAGTTTTCAGCCCTTGCCAAATCACTGGCTGATCAGGAACAAAAGATCGTTGCCGAACTCAATGCCGTACAGGGCAAGCCCGTGGATATCGGCGGCTACTACAAGGTTGACGATAAAAAGATTGAGGCCATCATGCGGCCAAGCCAAACCTTTAATACCGTACTCGCCGCAATGGCTTAGGTGCTGCTGTCCTTGAGGTCAAATAATGTCGTGGCCTCAAGGTCCAGCACCTCGACCTGATCTTGATTGCGGAGCTGCCATCGCCATCGCATGACTCCGATCAGCGGGTTTTTTGCTGAGACCCGCTTTTCCAAGACGGTCGCCCGCAGCATCAGGACATCGTTCGGCCGCACCGGAGCCAGCCACTTCAGATAGACAAGCCCGGGAGATCCGAAGGAGTCCGAATCTTGTAGAAAATTATCGACCGTCAGGCGCATCGCAAGGCTGCAGGTATGCCAGCCACTGGCGATCAGCCCTCCGTGCCAGCCGCTCGCCGCCCGGTCCGGGTCGGTATGAAACCACTGTGGGTCATAATGTCGCGCGAACTCGATGATCTCCTGCTCAGTCAGGGTCGCCGGGCCGATATCGGCAGTCATGCCCTCGTGGAAATCAGCAAATCGCATGTCACTCTCCCGTTCGCGCAGCATCTCGGGGGATTACCACGATGCCCAAGGCTGCAGTTTGACCTATATTCGAATGTATCAAAGTTGTGAAAGGACGACACGTGAGCCAGAAATTTTCAACCGCTTGCCCGCTCAGCGCAACCCAGCAGCCGCATCCGGCAGCCCACTATCGGCCCAGCCGAACTGCCCAATGGGCAATCGTAGGGCTGATCTGCGGCGGCCTGCTATCCGCTCTGCCGGCTGCAGCACAAGTCAAGATCGGATTCATCACGACCCTCTCCACCCCGGCTGGCTATCTTGGCCAGGATGCCCGCGATGGCTTCATGCTTGCCATCGATGAAGAAAAAGGCCGACTCGGTGGTGTACCGGTACAGTTGATTGTTGAAGATGACAAGCTTCAGCCAGCCGCAGGCAAACAGATTGCCGAGAAGTTTCTCCAAAGCGACAAGATCAGACTGTTCTCAGGTCTGATTTTTTCAAACGTGGCCGCAGCAGTCGTGCCTGACCTCCTGGCTGCGAATGCGATTTTTGTTAGCCCGAATGCAGCCCCATCAAACTTCGCCGGAAAGGGCTGTCATCGCAATTACTTTGTTGCGAGCTGGCAGAATGACTCTCTGCATGCCGCATCGGGTGCCTTGGCACAGTCCTTAGGCTATAAGCGAATGGTCCTGTTGGCACCAAACTATCAAGCCGGCAAAGATGCCATCAATGGATTCAAAACCAAATACAAGGGGTCGGTAGTTGAAGAGATCTACACCAATCTCAACTCCACCGACTTTGCGGCTGAAATGGCGCGTATTCGTCAGCTCAAACCGGATGCTGTGTATCAGTTTCATCCGGGCGGTTCTGGTATTGCCTTTATTAAGCAGTACTCGCAGGCTGGCCTGAAGGCGACCATTCCTCTCGTGGTTCCAATGCCTGGACTCGAATCACGAATTCTTGGCGCGGTGGGTGAAGACGCTGTCGGCGTCATTGCCACATCACATTGGAATGGTGATTTTGAAAATCCTGTTAGCAAGGCATTTGTCGAGGGATTTCGCAGTAAGTACAACCGAGAGCCAACCCCATATGCTGCACAGGGCTATGATGCTGCCCGGCTCATCGGGGCTGCACTAAAGGCGACCGGCGGGAAAGTGGAAGACACGGAGAAATTCCGTGCGGCAATGCTAAAGGCCGATGCAAAACTCACTCGTGGGAATTTCCGATTCGGTCAGAATCAGCATCCTGTCCATGACTGGTACCAGGTGTCTGCAGTCAAGGGGTCAGACGGAAAACTGTCACTCAAAACAGGCGTGAAGGTGCTGACCAACGAGGGCGATCCTTACGCCCAAGAGTGCAAGATGTAAGGTGTGTCGATCGAACTGCTGATCGAGCAGAGCGTCAACGGCCTGCAACTTGGCCTGACGCTTTACCTGTTGGCCGCAGGCCTGACCCTGATCTTTGGGGTCATGGGTATTCTGAATCTTGCCCATGGCTCAATGTATATGGTGGGGGCCTACGCGGCGGCGGCCATCGCTGCCAAGACTGGCTCCTTCGTCGCAGCCACCGCCGGTGGTGCGGCCGCAGCTGGACTATTCGGCCTTCTGGTGGAGTTCGTGATTGTCCGTCGCCTCTACCATCGCGAGCACTTGGATCAGGTACTCGCGACGTTTGGTGTCATTCTGTTTACCAATGAAGCGATAGCCATGCTCTTTGGCCGTTCGCCGCTTTTTATGCCTACGCCCCAGTGGGCAGCGGGCCAGATTGAGATCTTTCCAGGCGTTCCCTATCCGCAGTATCGAATTTTCGTGATGGCTGCAGGCATCGTGATCGCTGTTCTCCTGTGGCAGCTGATCACCCGATCCCGGCTGGGAATGCAGATTCGGGCGGGCGCCACACATCGCGATATGGTCGGTGCGCTCGGTGTCAATATCGCTCGACTCTACACCGTTGTATTCGGTGTCGGTGCCCTGCTCTGTGGCGTTGCCGGCGCCCTCATCGGCCCCGTTCGTAGCGTTCAGATTGGAATGGGTGAAGATGTCCTGATTCTTACTTTTGTTGTGGTCGTGATCGGCGGCATCGGTTCCCTGAAGGGGGCGTTTGCGGGGGCGATGGTGGTTGGCATCATTGACACCTTAAGCCGCGCTGTTGCCGGGCCAGCCATCAAAGCATGGATCGGAGGGCCAACCGGCGACAGCCTTGCAGCGGGGCTCTCGTCCATCATGGTGTATCTGGTGATGGCGCTTGTGTTGGTGATCCGACCCACGGGACTCTTTCCTGCAACAGGAAACCGAGTCTCGCACGCTGGGCACTAGGCCATGAATCGCGACCGAATTCTTACCATCGGCTTATGGGTGTTCCTGGCGCTGTTTCCTTTGCTCGCAATGGCGATGGGGCAGACCTATTGGATCAACATCTGGACACGAATTCTTATTCTCGGGCTGGTCGCCATGAGCCTGAATCTGATCATGGGCTACGGTGGTCTGGTGAGCCTGGGCCATGCGGCATATTTCGGTGTCGGTGGTTATGCTGTCGCACTGATCGCGTTTCACACAAGCCAAGGCATACCAATGCTGGGCTGGATGGGCAGCAATGAAGCGCTGATGGTCTGGCCGATCGCCATGTTGATCAGTGGCTTACTTGCCTTGGGCCTTGGGGCGCTGTGCCTGCGGACCCGCGGTGTGTACTTCATCATGATCACATTAGCGTTCTCACAGATGTTGTTTTTCATCGTCATCTCGCTGAAATTTTATGGCGGTGATGATGGGCTCGCGATGGCCGGACGAAATGTTCTGGCGGGAATGCCCCTTACCAGTCCAACCATCCTGTATTACGTCTGCTTTGTCATTTTACTAACGGCATTTGTGCTGCTATCACGACTCACCACATCACCATTTGGCAGAGCACTCCAGGCCGGAAAGATCAACGAACGTCGGGCGCGGGCACTCGGCATTCCCGTGCATCGGGTACGGCTTGTCGCTTTTGTAATCGCAGGGGTGCTTGCCGGACTAGGTGGCGCACTCTGGGCCAATCAGATGCGAATCGCATCACCCGATATGCTGAGCTGGATGCGCTCTGGCGAACTGATCATGATGGTAATTCTTGGAGGCCTGGGCAGCCATATGGGTGCGATTGTGGGCGCGGCAGCCCTGGTCCTGCTGGAGGCCTGGCTTGCTGGAATCACCGAGCACTGGATGCTCATCCTAGGCCTCATTCTGATCCTTGCAGTACTGTTTATACGCAGGGGTTTATTTCTGAGAATCGCAGGCAGGCCACGTTGAAGTCATCTAATCTTATTTCGGTCAATCAGCTCACCCGATATTTCGGGGCCCTCTGTGCAGCCGATCACGTATCACTATCCTTTGCCCGCAATGAGATCCACGCCATCATTGGGCCTAACGGCGCCGGAAAATCGACGCTGATTAATCTGATTACGGGAGATCTTCAGCCAGACGCAGGATCTGTTGTGCTCGATCAAGAAGACATTACCAGTCTAAGTGTTGAGGCCCGCAGCCTAAAGGGATTGGCACGGTCATTTCAGATTACAGAGCTCATTAATGGATTTTCAGTGTTACAAAATGTATGTCTTGCTGTCCAGGGGCAGCGGCGGCGGTCGTTTGATTTCTTTAGTCGTGCCGACCAAGACCCTGAGCTGCTCGATCCGGCACGCCTGGCACTACAGCAGATCGGGCTTGAGCACCGAGCCAACGATCCGGTAGAACATCTGTCCCACGGAGAAAAACGGCAATGCGAAATTGCGATAGCGCTCGCGCAGCAACCAAAGGTCTTGCTACTCGATGAGCCGATGGCCGGCATGGGCGAGGATGAGACGCGACAGCTTGTCCAACTGCTGCAGCAGTTAAAACACCAGCTAACCATCATCCTGGTGGAGCACGATATGCAGGCCGTTTTCGCGCTCGCTGACAGAATTTCCGTCCTGACTGCGGGGCGGGTGATCGCCAGTGATCGCCCAGAAATGATCCGAACCAATGCCGTCGTACAGCAGGCCTATCTGGGAAGTGACCTATGAGCCCGGTCACCACAGGCAGACACGACCTACTTCTCGACGTCGAACACTTATGTGCCGGTTATGACGATTCCAGCCAGGTGCTATTTGATTTATGTTTCTCCATTCACGCCCATCAGGTTACTACCCTGCTCGGACGCAATGGAATGGGCAAGACCAGTACGATTCGATGTCTGACAGGCCTTCTGCAGGCTCGTTCGGGAAAAATTGTTTTTCAAGGGCATCATCTAGAGCGCGCCCCGGCACATGTCATCGCCCGGCACGGCCTGGGGCTCGTGCCTGAGGGACGCCAGATCTTTCCTCGACTGACCGTGGAGGAGAATCTTCTGGTCGCCGCACGTACGGACTTTAGTGATCACTGGACGCTCGAATCAACCTATGCGCTATTTCCAAGACTACGAGAGCGACGCCATCAAGGTGGCGGAACGCTCTCCGGGGGTGAACAGCAGATGCTCGCCATCGGCCGGGCCCTGATGACCAATCCAAAACTCCTGATCCTTGATGAGGCAACCGAGGGTCTTGCCCCACTGATTCGCCAACAGATCTGGGATGCCCTGGCATTACTTAAGCGCCAGGGTCTATCGATCCTCATCGTGGATAAAAATCTCGATGCCCTTCAAAACTTGGCCGATCAGCACCTGGTGTTGGAGAAAGGACATATGGTCTGGTCCGGTGATGCCGCCGCATTTAAGTTACATCGCCATGACATACAAAGATATCTCGGCGTCTAAGTCTATTATGATCAATTAGGATATGACGCCAGCATTTTCTGATGCGCTCGATCGCGCATACAACGCGCGACTTGCGGTGCCGGACCATATGCGCTGGTTTTCCGACTGGCGGGCTAAGAGCACCCACGCACGAGCGACGCTTAAAGCCCATTGTGATCTGCAGTTTGATCCCGCCAACAACGGCACTACGGACTTCTTTCCCGCCGAGGGCCTGGCGTCGAAAGCACCATGTCTCATTTTTATCCATGGCGGCTATTGGCGGTCCATGGATAAATCGGATTTCAGTTTCATAGCACCGCCATGGGTCGCCCGTGGAGCGCATGTGCTGATTCCGAACTATCTGCTCTGCCCGCAGGCAAACCTTGAAGATATCGTGACGCAAATCAGGGGGCACTATCAGTGGGTCTTACGTGAGAGTGGGCAGCTCAATATTGATCCATCACGGCTACTCCTGGTGGGGCACTCAGCAGGCGCGCACCTCGCCGCAATGATCCTCGGCGACCCGACTCTCAAAAGCCCGGCAGCCATGCTGGGCTTATCTGGGATTTACGATCTAATACCCCTTCTGCAGACCTCGATCAATGCCGACCTGAATCTGAGTGAATCTGCCGCACGGGCGCTCTCCCCAGGACTTCTCCCGCGCCCCCAGAAGGATTGCCGATTACGGCTTTATGCCGGCGCCCTGGAGAGTACGGAATTTCATCAACAAACCCGCCAGTTTGCGAGCGCCTGGGCGGCCGAGGACCAGGGCCTGCTTCCTGGCCTGCATCACTTCAGTATTCTGGATCCACTCAGCGAGCCCGGCACATCACTTTTCCGTTGCTGTGAGGAGCTCTTATTCTCGCCAGGCGGGCACACGCCAGCCCCGTAACAAGGCCAATACCCGCAGCAGAGCCGTAATCCCGAATGCCGCGATAAGCCCAATCGAGTCGGCTACCCCAATCGCATTCATAATCACCAAGGTGCCGCCACCAAGAAAGGCAAACACCGCGTAAGGCTGATGGTCTGAAAATGCCTTCGGAAGCTCATTGCAGAACAGGTCACGAAGCACGCCGCCAAAAACGGCCGTGACCACGCCCATCAACACTGCGGCAATGCCGGGCAGGCCATGTTCCAGAGCAATCTGGGTGCCCAGCGCGGTGAAAAGGCCAAGGCCCAACGCATCAGGAATTTGAATAGCGCGCTCCGTTAAGTACAGATGACGGCCTCGCATTAAGAGCATCGCCACAATCACAAGGCCGAGGAGAAGCCACAGCCAGTAGGAGTTTTCAATCCAGAAAAAAGGCCGTCGGTCCAGAAGAATATCGCGGAGCGTGCCACCCCCAAAAGCGGCAATACCAGAAACCAGACATAACCCAACGGGATCAAGTCTCTTGCGGGCAGCAGCAATTAGCCCCGACAAGGCAAATGAGAGTGTTGCGACGATCTCAATAGAAAACTGAAGCTGATGAATGGGATTAAGAATCATTGGCGGTTTTAACGGATCACGTGATTATTAATAAACTCAGAGAGCAGATGCGCAGCCTCTTCATAAGCCCCCAAAAACATATGCCTTCCATCGCGACACGGATCGCCCGAGGCATCACCTCCCTTGACCACGCCCAACCCTGTGAAGTGTGTATTGACACTTTTCAATTTTTCAAAATTCCGATTTGCGGCATAAAACGGTGTCAATCTGCATTTATCGTCGACATGGTGAAGAAACATTACAGGCAGCGATAAGGGCTGCTTGATCACAATATCCGATTTGCTAGCACTTAAAACAAGTGCGCTGATACCCGGACTCTGAATATTCTTGTTGAGATATTCCGTCACGCTTATCGAGCCGTTACTGTGCCCAAAAAGAATCGCAGACTGCGTTTTTGCATCCTTCGTTTTTTCATGAATACCGACTCGGCCTTCCCCGCCGAGAATTACAATCATGGTCGCTTTTGCAGAGGGATGCTCATAGGCCAGTGTCATCGTTGGTGGCTTTTGATCCTCGGGCGATCCATAGGGCACTGTGATCGCAGTGGCCGCACTCAGGCCTCCACTGGCACAAGACAAGAGAAGGAGGAGCAACTTATTAAAAACGTTCATAGAGTGAAGGTGGGATTTTGGTAGTTATTAACGCTATGCTCTGATCCACGGGCGGACCCGTGTTACCTGATTACCTAGAATTAGGACTCGGGTTTCTTTTGGTTCTATAAGCCTGATAGACGATGGCGGTACCATCACGCCGAACCAGTAGCACATCGTAGGGATCGATCTGGCCACCATACTCGGGGCCGTCCATGCCGGGGCTACCGATCGGCATCTCGGGGACTGATAGGCCTAGTGCGCTCGGTTTTTCCTGAAGGAGTCGTTTTATTTCTCTGGCCGGAACATGGCCCTCAATTACATAGCCCTCGACCAGGGCAGTGTGGCAGGACCCAAACTTAGTCGGCATCCCCAGCTCGCTGCGCTTTGCATTGTTACCCTTGTCGTAGGCCTGCACCTTAAAACCATTGGCCTCAAGGTGTTTGATCCAATCTTTACAGCAGCCGCAGGTCGGAGATTTCCATACCTGCACCGTGGGCAGCGATACCACAGAGGCAAGTGCCCGTAAGGCGATAGAGGAGGCAATTCCCGCGCCAACGCTGATGCCCAGGGTACGGATAAGGACACTGCGTCGACCTGATATGAATGAGCTCATTAGCGTATTCCGACAGTCTTTAGTTTTAAGATACGGAGAGTGCTGCTTGATTCGATATGGTAGGCCGTGCTGGACTCGAACCAGCGACCAAAGGATTATGAGTCCTCTGCTCTAACCAACTGAGCTAACGGCCCCCGTATACCACTATGCACACTGCCACTATGCATCATGCGGCAGAAAAAAGCCCGGTTCCCCGGGCCGATTACATCTACAGCGTATCTAAGAAGCTCTTCAGCTTATCGCTGCGGCTGGGGTGTCGCAGCTTACGCAAGGCCTTGGCCTCGATCTGACGTATTCGCTCACGCGTAACATCAAACTGTTTACCGACTTCTTCAAGTGTGTGGTCAGTGGCCATCTCCACACCGAACCGCATGCGAAGCACCTTTGCCTCACGCGGGGTGAGCGAATCGAGCACTTCTTTGACCACGTCGCGCATCGAGTCCTGGAGTGCGGCCTCCATCGGGGCTACCGTATTGGTATCTTCGATAAAGTCCCCAAGATGAGAGTCATCGTCATCACCAATTGGAGTCTCCATCGAGATAGGCTCCTTAGCGATCTTGAGGATTTTCCTGATCTTGTCCTCTGGCATTTCCATCTTCACGGCCAGAGTGGCTGGATCTGGCTCCTTACCGGTCTCTTGAAGAATCTGCCGGGAGATACGATTCATCTTGTTAATGGTCTCAATCATGTGGACCGGGATACGAATGGTGCGGGCCTGGTCCGCAATCGATCGGGTGATCGCCTGCCGAATCCACCAAGTGGCATAGGTAGAGAACTTGTAGCCACGCCGATACTCAAATTTATCGACCGCCTTCATCAGGCCAATATTGCCCTCTTGGATGAGATCCAAGAACTGCAGGCCACGATTGGTGTATTTCTTCGCAATCGAAATCACAAGTCGCAGGTTGGCCTCAGTCATCTCTTTCTTGGCGGCGCGGGCCTTGCGCTCGCCTGCGGTCATCTGCTTGTGAATTTCTTTCAGGTCATGCAGTGGGAGTACGACCTTGGTCTGTAGGGTGATGAGCTTTTGCTGCTCTTCCTGTAGTGCCGGAAGGTTACGCTGGAGCAGCTGGGCAGACGCGCCGGCTGTAGGCACTTTTTTCGCAAAGAGCTCCAGATTGGTTTCATTGCCAGGAAATTCCTTGATGAACCAGTCCTGGGTAAGGCCCACTTTGTCCACAGCAATTGAACGAATCTTTCGTTCAATCTTACGAACATCCTCGACCTGATTGCGCAGCGTATCCGCGAGGCGCTCCACCATCTTGGCCGTAAAGCGGATGCTCATAAATTCATTGCTGATGATCTTCTGGGACTTCTCGTAGCCGGGAGACTTGTACCCATCCGTCTCCACCGACTTCCGCATCTTGTCGAATGCCTTCTGAATTACGTCAAACTTCTCAAGGGCGGCCACCTTGCGCTCTTCGAGTCGTGCATTGTTGGCGGCAGCGGCTGCAGCACCGTCATCATCTACCTCCTCAGAGGCTTCGATGGCAGCGAATTCCGCCTCGGTGGAGGACAGCAGGTCTTCCTCTGGCGCATTCGGATCAACGATGCCATCCACTACGTCACTGATGGGCATACCGCCCTCACGAATCTTGTCAGCGCTGTCCAAGACCTCGGCAATCGTGATCGGGCATGCTGAGATCGCCATCACAATATCGCGAAGGCCTTCCTCGATTTTCTTGGCGATCACAATCTCGCCTTCGCGGGTCAACAGCTCCACTGTGCCCATCTCACGCATATACATGCGCACCGGATCGGTGGTCCGGCCAAATTCCGAATCAACCGTCTGCAGGGCCGCCTCGGCCTGCTCCTCCGCGTCGTCGTCATCGGAGGCGGGCGCATTACTGGTCAGCAGCAGGGTCTCGGTATCCGGCGCCTGTTCGTAGACCGCAATGCCCATATCGCTAAAGGTTCCCACAATGGATTCGATCTGCTCAGCCTCAACGACGTTCTCGGGCAGATGGTCATTGATCTCTGAATAGGTCAGATAACCACGTTCCTTGCCGAGCTTAAACAACGTTTTGATCTTGGCTTTACGCGCCTCGAGCTCCTCAGGCGTAACAGCGCCTCCCGCCGGCAGAAATTCCTTCAGTACGCGATCACGTGCCCGACGGGCGGAACCTTTCTTAGGCGGTGGAGGCGGTTCAATGACATCGGCGACCTCGACATCGTCGATCACCGTGTCGTCTAAGCCGCTGGCCTCTGCCTCGAGCTGTTCAGGCGATTTCTTCGGTGGCCGCCCAGGCTTGCCCTTCGGACGGGGGGCAGGCTTTTCAGCGGCAGGAGGCAGGGACTTTTTCGCCTCGGCTTTTTTGGGCTCTGGTTTCTGGGGTGCTTGCTTTTTCGGTGCTGGCTGCGTGGCCGCCGATTTGGATGCGGCTGCCTTGCCTGCGACGGCAGGCTTTTTGTCCGCCCCCTTTGCACCAACCGGTCTCTTACTGGGCTGCTCTACTGGTTTTTTTACAGACGTCTTTGGGGCAGGCTTCGCCGGTGTCTTCGACGACGATTTTGCAGCCGGTTTGGCCGCGGGCTTCGTAACAGGCTTGGCTGCAGGCTTGGCGGGTTTGGCCGGCGGCTTTGCGGCCGGTTTTTTTCCGGCTGGCTTTGAAGTCTTGCTGGCGGCAGGCTTGGCAACAACGGGCTTTTTCGCGACTGCTGTCGGTTTTTTCGCGTTGGGCTTCGCAGTCTTGACGGCAGGCTTTACAGCGGGTTTTTTCGCCGCAGGCTTCGCGGCCGCTTTCACCACAGGTTTCGATGAGGCCGATGGCTTAGCGGCTGGCTTCTTCGGGGCATCAGGGCGCTTGGCGGCGGGTTTTTTTGAGGCAGTCTTGGCAGTCGATTTCTGGGCTTTGCTCACGGGCATCCGGTCCTTGTGTGGCAATTCGGCGGAAACCCTCCATTATAGCAAAAAAACTGAAAAATCAGTACCTTAGCCGCAAAAAATCGACTACTGCGACGGGGTTCCTGCCTTCAGCAGCCGGATGGTCTCCCTGACCCGCTGCAGATCTCCCAGGGCCGTCGGATCTTGCCCTGCCAGATTGGCCAGTCGGGCAGCCTGCTCCTCCAGCGCGCGCAGTCTCAGCCGCGAAATCGCGCGCTCAAACTCCTCCTGAAATGGCTGCACTGGACCGTCGGCGAGCTCGTCCAGCGCGGCATCAGGTTGCGCAAGTCGAATAAACAGGCGCACCGCATCGGATCCCCGTTCCCGCCCCTCTGCCAACGCCGCCTCATGGAGCGCGGCGAAACTCGTATTTCCATCGGGGGCCAGGCGCTGAAGAATCCAGTCTAAAAGCGCGCCCTGCCCGTCATCGAGGCTCGCAGCAATGTCGCGATCTACGCGTCTTGCCCAGTCGGGCGCCCGAACCAAGATCTGCAACAGGCGCTCCGCAAGCGGGCGGATCACCGGTCGAGAAAAGCGACCCGATTCACCTGACGACGCCCTTGGCCGATCCCCCAAGCCCCGCGCATCCCTCGCAACGCTGGGCTGTACCGCTGGCGTCACACCAAAATCCTCGACATCGAAACGTCTTGCCGCCTCGCGCATGATCTGACTGCGCAGCGGCCCAGCATTCATCATTCCCAATAATCGTTTTGCCTCCGCCACCGCGGCCGCTCGGCCTTCCGCGATTTCCAGAGACTGGCCTGCGCCCGCAAGCTCAAGCAGCCAGGCCGATAACGGCTTGGCATTCGATGCCCAAGAGCGCAACGCCTCTGCGCCATGGGCACGCACAAAACTATCTGGATCATGTTCTTGCGGCAGAAAAGCAAAATCGATTCGATTTTGCTCTGATGCAAACGGTAGCGCAGTCTCGAGCGCCCGCGCAGCAGCCCGCTGGCCAGCGGCATCGCCATCAAACATAAAGACCACGCGATCACTCAGACGGAGTAATTGTTGTATGTGCTGTGCTGTAGTCGCTGTACCGAGAGTCGCCACTGCATGGCCGAGTCCGTGCTGGGCAAGGGCAACCACATCCATGTAACCCTCGACCACCCAGACCTGACGGGCCTCTCGAATGGCCGGGCGGGCCTCGAAGACGCCATACAACTCATAGCCCTTAGAAAAAACGGGTGTCTCTGGTGAGTTCAGGTATTTCGGCTCATCGTTGCCAAGCGTGCGCGCACCGAAGCCCAACACTTCTCCGCGGCCGCTCAGTATCGGGAACATGATCCGATCGCGAAAACGATCGTAACGCTTATCCGCCTCACCCTCGATGACCAGTCCTGCATCGACCAGATCTCGATTCTGATAATCCGAGAAAACAGACTGCAGCGACTGCCATGCATCCGGCGCGTAACCCAGGTGATAGCGGGCAGCGATCTCGCCGGATAGTCCACGGCCTTTGAGATAGTCGATGGCATGCGGTGAGTCTTTTAATCGACGCTGATAAAACTTCGCTGCCTCGAGAAGATAGTCCTTGAGCCGGGCACGCTGATCTGTCTCGCGCTTGCGCGCCTGGGGATCGCCCGGCGGCGCCTGTCGGGGAACCTCAAGACCAACGCGACGGGCGAGTTCCTCTACTGCCTGCGGGAAAGGCATGCCCAGATGTTCAATCAGGAAACCTAAGGCAGTGCCATGGGCACCACAGCCAAAGCAGTGATAAAACTGTTTCGTCGGACTGACCGTAAAGGACGGCGACTTTTCGGTATGAAATGGACATAAGCCCGAATAGTTCACTCCGGCTTTTTTCAACTGAACATGCTGGCCAACAATCTCGACAACGTCGACACGACGCAATAAGTCGTCAATGAATTGCTGGGGAATCATGCGGCTAGTGTATCGCCCGACACAGGCCGACGGCCCGGCGGTGGCGAACGCCCCAGCCAGGACGCACGCCGAGAACGTATGGTGACTAGCTCGACAGCAAGGCTTTTAGCCGCTGCGACACCAGGCCCATATCGGCTTTGCCCGCAAGCTGTGGTTTGAGCACCGCCATTACCTTGCCCATGGCCTGCGGGCCCGCTGCGCCGGAGGCCGTAATTGCTGCGGTGATCGCGGCATCAACCTCTGCGGGGGACATCTGCGCGGGCATGTAGGCCTGAAGAATATCGAGTTCGGACTGTTCCTTGGCTACTAGATCCTGACGATTGCCTGCGGCGAACTGTGTAATGGAATCTTTTCGCTGCTTGATCATCTTCTCCAGAACGGAGAGGACTGCAGCATCATCGAGCTCGATACGCTCGTCGACTTCTTTTTGCTTGATCGCCGCAGCGACAAGCCGCAGCGTGGAGAGCCGCTCGGGCGCTTTGGCCCGCATCGCGGCCTTAATGTCTTCCTGAAGACGGGCCTTAACGGACAATTAATATTTGCGCTTGGGCAACATCATGCTGCGAACGCGCTTATAGTGGCGCTTGACCGCAGCCGCTTTTTTCCGCTTGCGCTCAGCCGTGGGTTTTTCATAGAACTCTCGGGCGCGCAGCTCGGTGAGCAGACCGATCTTTTCGATGGTGCGCTTAAAGCGGCGAAGGGCAGCCTCAAAGGGCTCGTTTTCTTTGACTCGAACAACCGGCATCGTGGACGTCTTTCCAAAAAATGTAGCGGGGCTTGGCCCCGGAAAACCCATAAGTATCTCGGACATAGGGGTTTCTGGCAAGTGAGCCCAGTCGTGCACGTGTTAGGCATCGAGACCTCCTGTGACGAGACTGGGGTGGCACTGATTCGCGCCCAGCCAGGCTCAGGCAGTAGCCAGACAGGGGCTGGGGCCTCAGGCGCGACCGGGGAGATCCTGGCCCAGGCCCTCCACAGTCAGGTGGCCTTGCACGCAGCCTACGGCGGCGTGGTGCCCGAGCTTGCCTCACGAGACCACATCCAAAGGCTCGCTGGGCTTGTCGAGCGGGTAATGAGCGAGGCGGGCGTGGACTGGGCAGCTCTCGATGCGATCGCGTTTACCGAGGGTCCAGGGCTGGCCGGCGCATTGCTGGTTGGAGCGAGTCTGGCCCAGGGGCTCGCCGCTGCGGTCAATAAGCCTGTCATCGGTGTACATCACCTGGAAGGCCATCTGCTGTCCCCTTTGTTAGATCCAGAGGCTGGCGATCTCAGGTTTCCTTTTCTTGCCTTATTGGTCAGCGGCGGACACACCCAGATCATGCGGGTGGATGGCCTTGGCCGATATGCCCTTCTGGGCGAGACCATCGATGACGCCGCAGGAGAGGCATTCGATAAATCAGCTCAGCTCATGGGCCTAGGCTACCCCGGGGGGCCCGAGATTGCGCGCTGGTCAACCTCCGGCCGGGCCGATCGATTCGACCTCCCCCGGCCGCTGATGCGACGGCCCACCCTCGATTTCAGTTTTGCCGGCCTCAAGACCGCCGTGCTGACCCATGTGCAGAAGCTCCGATCATCTCTTGCCTTGGATGATCAAGCCCGTGCCGATATGGCAGCGGCTGTCCAGGCAGCAATCGTCGATGTACTCACTGGCAAATGCAGAAAAGCGATGCGTGACACCGAGATTCATCAGCTGGTGATCGCGGGTGGGGTTGGGGCCAATCAGGCCCTCCGGCAGGCATTCGCAGAGATCAGCAGGCAGGACCAGTGCCGGGTGCTATTCGCCCCGCCGCATTTGTGTACCGATAACGGCGTCATGATCGCCTGGGCGGCCGCACTTCGCGTACTAGGGGGCCAGCCGCCATCGAGGGCATCGGGCTTTAGCGTAAGGCCACGCTGGCCACTGGCAGAGCTGCCGCTCGTCTAAGATTTTTTAAATGCTTTCTCCTCGCCAGAGAGGAGCTGTTCGATATTGCGTCGATGACGAATGATCAGCAATACCGAGATCACCGCCACCGCAATGAGCATCGGCCCCGCATCATGACGCCAGAATGTCAGCAAGGGTGCTGCAATCGCAGCCGAGAGGGCCGCAAGCGAGGAAATCCGAAAGATCTTGGCGACCGCAATCCACAGGCCGCCCACCATCAGTCCAAGACCGAGATCAAAAGCGACCAACACGCCGAAGGCTGTCGCGACCCCCTTGCCGCCCTGGAAACGGAAAAACACGGGGAACAGGTGGCCAACAAAGACGGCAATGCCAGCGATGACAGTCATGTTCAGGCGGGCCGCCGGGTCAAGCAGCGCGGCAGATAGCCATTGCGCGAGTAGCACTGCCGCCAAACCCTTGAAGGCATCGCCTGCCAGGGTCAAGGCCGCTGCGACCTTGTCACCACTGCGCAAGACATTGGTGGCCCCCGGATTATGCGAACCATAACTGCGCGGGTCCGCGAGCCCACGCAATCGGCTCACCACGATCGCAAAGGAGACCGACCCAAGGCCATAGGCGGCCAAGGCGGTCAATACAAAAATAACAGTTTGAGACATGCCTCGATTCTAGGCCCGCGGATGGTGCTTGGCATGGATGGACTTCAGCCGATCGTTGGCGACATGGGTGTAGACCTGTGTCGTAGAGATGTCTGCGTGACCAAGCAGCATCTGCACAGCGCGCAGATCAGCGCCGTGATTTAACAAATGGGTAGCAAAGGCATGCCGCAGGCTGTGAGGTGACACGGGGATTTGAATGCCAGCGGCCGCGGCGTGTGTCTTAATGATTTTCCAGAAGCGCTGCCGCGTCATTGGCTGTGCCCGTTCGGTCACAAAGAGAGCATCCGCGCTGCGTCCGGAGAGCAGTAACGGCCGCGACTGCCGCATGTAGTCGACAAGCGAGTTCATGGCCTCTTCACCGATGGGCACAAGCCGCTCCTTATCCCCTTTGCCGATCACACGCACCACCCCTTCTGACTGGGAGACATCAATGCTCTTTAAGGCAATGAGTTCACTCACGCGTAGCCCTGCCGCGTACATCATCTCAAGCATTGCCCGATCACGCATCCCCAGGCTTGAAGCGCCATCGGGGGCCGCCAACAATGCCTCGACATCGGACTCCGCCGGTGCTTTTGGAAATCGGGCTGGCCGTTTCGCTGATTTCAACAGCAGGCATGGGTCGTCATCACGCCAGCCATGGAGCATGAGCCATCCGTAATAGCGCCGTAGTGATGAGAGTCGACGATTGGCAGTGCTGGCGCGAATTGCGGCAAATCGCTGTGAGAAGTAACGGCTAATCTGTTCCCGTGAGGCCTGCCGAAGGCTAGCAGACCCCTCGCCTGCAAGCCACAGCGCCAGGTCCAGCAGATCCTGCCGATACGCCGCCAGCGTATTTTTCGCCAGGCCCTCTTCAAGCCACATCGCATCACAGAAACGATCGATCTCTGCCACATCCTGGGCATCAGCTTTGAGCGGACCGTTAGACTGTGCGTTTGACTCAGTCACCATGAACGGATTTTCACTTCTTTTTCCCGACTTCGCCATGATCGTTGCAGGCGCGGCCATCATGCACTCCGGATGGATCGGCAGAAGTTTTTGGGAGGGCGCAGAGCGCCTGGTGTATTTCGTTCTCTTTCCTGCCCTGCTCTTTGCGGCCGTTACCCGCACCACACTCGCCTCGGGACAGACGGCCCTGATGGTGCAGGCGGCTGCATTCGGCATGCTCGGCGCAACTGGTCTGGGACTGTTCACACGCTGGATACCCGGCATGGGGCGCACCGACTGGGCCTCGGGGATTCAATGCGCGTTTCGCTTCAATACTTATGTGGCCTTCGCGGTGGCTGCCCGCGCCTGGGGAAGTGAGGGGCTGGCGATGATGGCGGTGATCACCGGCTTCGCGGTGCCACTGGCCAATATCCTGGCGGTTTCATTTCTGGCCAACACACTGCATCCCGTACGGCTACTCAAGGAATTGATTCGTAATCCGCTTCTGCTGGCCACAATCGGAGGAATCATCTGTAATCTTTTAGGCCTGATGCCCCCGGACCTGATCTACGGCGTACTAGACCGGGCGGCATCTGCAGCGATCGCCCTCGGGCTAATGTGTGTCGGTGCCGGACTTAGTTTTGCAGGCATTCGACATGCAACCGCGCGCTGGCACGCCCTGTCGGTCTCTGCGATCAAACTCATCATGATGCCGCTCATGGTCTGGGCCATCTGCGTATACATAGGACTGTCAGGAATTCAGCGCGATATTGCAATTCTTTTTGCCGCGATGCCGACTGCCAGCAGCGCTTACATTCTGGCCGTGCGCATGGGTGGCAACGGCCCCTTGACGGCCAGCCTCGTGTCTATCTCAACACTCGCATCAATGGTGACCGTCACGCTCTGGGTGAGCATTATCCAAACCCTGGGCTAAAGCCCAGTCAATGTGCTCCCGGACCATCGGCGACGCCTGGGCAATCCGCTGCCGCAAGGCAGACACCAGAGACCGGCGTGCATCGGCCGACAGGGCCTGGGAACGCAATGCATTGCCCATCGCCACAGCAATGTTCCGCAGCCACCGTTGGTAGCCGATTCGGAGAATCGCACTGCCCTGATGCCTGAGCTGAAACTCTTCTTCCGTCCATCCCCACAACGCGACCAGACTGCTCTGATCGAGGCCATGGCGCACATCGAAATCCGGCAGACTTGCCTGCTGCGCATACTGATTCCAAGGACAGACCTGCTGACAGTCATCACATCCATAGATTCGGTTACCAATCAATGGACGCAGGCCCTCGGGGATGCTTCCCTTCAGTTCGATAGTCAGATACGAGATGCAACGGCGAGCATCGAGCTGATAAGGGCCGACGAAGGCCTGGGTCGGGCAGGCCCGCAGGCACTCGGTGCAGCTGCCGCAGTGGCCCGCATCCGACTCGTGCTGTGCCGGCTGTGCCGGCTGCGCCATCAGCGGCGCAAGCGGCATATCCGTAAGCAAGACCCCCAGAAAAAACATCGATCCGTGATCCCGATTCAGCAACAGTGTGTGCTTGCCGCGCCAGCCGAGGCCACACTGCCGGGCCAGTTCAATCTCGAGCACGGGGGCGGAGTCGACGCAGGCACGGAATTGATGGCCAGTATGGCCCCAACGATCCTCAAGCGCCCGCGAAAGACGCCGTAATCGCTGCCGCATCACCTTGTGATAATCGCGGCCCCTGGCGTAGACCGACACCACGGCCCGCTCGGGCGAACGCACAGCCTCCTCATGCTGACGACGCCATTGCGCAGCAGGCGCACTCAGGTAGTCCAGCGTGACCACAACCGCCCTCAGTGTCTTGGGCGGGTGCATCATCAGCCCGGCGGGCTGCGCCCGCAGTGACACCTGACGCTGCAGATAGGTCATTTCACCACCATAGCCCGCAGCGAGCCAGTCTCGATAACGGTCTAATGCAGGGGCGAGGCGGTCTAATACGTGATCCGAAAGATCAACGACCCCAACACGCCCGAAACCGATCGAGCGGGCGATTAGAATCAACTGTTCTGCATCAGGCACCATGCGCAAAAGTATGAGTCAAAACGCCGGGCCTCTGCTGCGTCGTGAATTTCAGCAGGCCGATGAATCCATATCTCAAGAGACTGCGGCTATCACCGCAGAGACTGTGCTGAAGGCGCTCGCACAGGGCGGCCTGCAGGCAGCGGGCTGCCAGATCATGCTTCACGGAAACCTTGGCGCAGGCAAGACCACCTGGGTGCGCGCCTTTCTCCGTGCCTGCGGCATCACGGGCCGAATCAAAAGCCCAAGCTTTAGCATTGTGGAATCCTACGACACCACGATCGGCGGACATGTGGTCCCGATCCACCATCTTGATTTCTATCGCCAGTCATCGCCCGAGACCTGGCAGGCCGGTGGGCTACGCGACCTCATGGCCGAGCCGGCCATCCTGCTGATCGAGTGGCCCGAACGGGCGCGAGGGCTTCCTCCCGCCGATATTGATGTCTGGATTGACTGGGCCGCCGAGGTCACTGGCGAGGCACCACGACGAATCACGATTGCCTTTTATCAGCGCGCAAATGGCATCACACTCGCGCCACACCTTCCCGCATGGACAGAACGCGTCGCCAGATTCTGATTGGCTATGGCAGCACGCTGCTCATCGGCCTGGCTCCGCAGCGTGGCGCAGCAGCACAGATCATCGCCGCTCGGATCTGGCCAGCGCAGGCCTATACCCGAGTCACCATCGAACACGACACGGAGGGACTGCGCTACAACACCCAACTGCTGAAGGATCCACTGCGATTTGTTGTCGATCTTGAAGGCCTTAGTCTGAACGCTGCCGTTCGTGAGCTCACCGCGAGACTTTCTGCCAACGACCCCTACATCCGGGCAGTCCGGATTGCGCAATACCAGCCAAAAGTGGTGCGCGTGGTGTTCGAGTTGAAACAAGAGATCAATCCCCAGGTCTTTAGTCTGCCCGCCGTGGCCCAATACCAGTCACGCCTTGTGCTCGATCTCTATCCGCTCGCGGACGAAGACCCGTTAATGAATTTCTTGGCCTCTCTCGAGCAGGGACGAAACACGCCGCCGTCGGTCAGCCGGGCGCCCGATATCTCCGACCCACAGCGGCCCCGCGGGCAGGCCCCGAAAGACCGGCCACCCGTCGTCAGCCGACTCGTTACGATTGCACTGGACCCGGGCCATGGCGGTGAAGACCCGGGCGCTATCGGCAAACGGGGCACATTTGAAAAGGATGTGGTGCTTTCCATCGCACGTCGCTTGAAACGTCATATCGATGACGAGCCCAACATGCGTGCGTACCTGACCCGAGACGGAGACTACTTCGTGCCTCTGCACCTTCGCGTCCGACGTGCGCGGCGGGTACAGGCCGACCTGTTTGTGTCGATCCATGCGGATGCATGGATCTCGCCAAATGCCCGTGGATCATCTGTCTATGCACTGTCTGAAAAAGGCGCATCGAGCAGCGCAGCCCGATGGATGGCAAATCGGGAAAACAGCGCTGACCTGATCGGCGGTCTGAATATCCGCCACAAGGACCCCACCGTGGCCGAGGCCCTGCTCGATATGTCAACAACTGCACAGATCAAAGATTCACTCAAACTGGGCCGTGCCGTGCTGCAGGAGATCGGCGGGGTCAACGGCCTGCACAAACCCCGGGTCGAGCAGGCCGGATTCGCGGTGCTAAAGGCGCCAGAGATTCCATCAATTCTGGTGGAGACCGCATTCATCAGTAACCCGGATGAGGAGGCCCGACTGCGTGACGAGATTTATCAGGAACAGATGGCCGAGGCACTCATGGCGGGCATCAGACGTTACTTTCGCGCCAATCCGCCCTTGTCCCGATCCCGCATGATGTAACCTCAGGCCCAGAATTCGGCCATGAATATTCGACTACTTCCCGATGCACTCATTAGCCAGATCGCGGCGGGCGAGGTCGTCGAGCGGCCGGCCTCTGTGGTCAAAGAACTGATGGAAAACGCGATTGATGCGCAGGCAAACGCGATTCACGTCGAACTTGAAGAAGGTGGGATCAGAATAATTCGCGTGCGCGACGATGGCTGTGGGATAGCCGCTGCGGAACTTCCCCTGGCGGTACAACGGCACGCGACAAGTAAGATTCAGACCCTCGATGATCTCAGCCAGGTCCTCACCCATGGATTTCGCGGAGAGGCACTCGCTGCGATCGCCTCTGTTGCAAGGTTCTCGCTCAGCAGTAAAACTGCCGATGCTCCCCATGCAAGTCGAATCGATAACCACTCTGGTCCCTGGACAGTCGGGCCTTCTTCGGGGCCCATCGGATCGGTTGTCGAAGTCGCAGGGCTCTTCGATCAGGTTCCCGCCCGCAAACGTTTCCTGAAAAGCAGTGCCACCGAATTCAGTCACTGCAGAGATGTTTTCCATCGAATGGCCCTGATACGACCGCAGACGCAGTTTATGCTGAGCCACCAGGGCCGGATAAGCCTTCGCTATTCCCCTGGTACAGCGCAGAACCGAATTGCGAGCTGCCTTGACGTGCCCGAGCAGGATCTCCGGATCATCGATGCCCAGGCGGGGCCACTCCGAATACGGGCCTGGCTCGCACCGGCAACGCAGTCTCGAGCCCGGGCCGATGATCAATTTTTCTATGTCAATGGCCGAAGTGTTCGCGACCGGGTTTTACTGCATGCCGTTCGATCCGGCTACCAAGATGTACTGCATGGGGATCGGCAGCCCGCATTTGTGATTGCCGTGGATATCGATCCTGAGCTGGTGGATGTCAATGTCCATCCGGCCAAAAGCGAGGTACGGTTCAGAGAGGGTCAGGCAGTGCATCAGGCGGTATCGCGGGCGGTCCGAGATGCCCTCGCGCAGCCCCTGCATGAGCGGGCGCAGACATCAGGGCCGTCCGGCAATGCCTCTGTACCGCCCCTGACATCTGTTTCATCAACGGGAACAGGCGCCTGGGCTCCAATGCCGCTGGATTTGAATGCAGCCAATACCCATGCATCGGCCAACTGGCCCACATATTTTTTTCACTCAGTGGGGCAGGCGTCTCGCCGGGAGGTTCAGGAACCACAACAGATCGAGCATCCACTTGGCTATGCGCTCGCGCAGCTTCATGGGATCTACATTCTTGCGCAAAACCAGTCAGGTCTGGTCCTCGTGGATATGCACGCAGCCCACGAGCGTATCGTCTACGAGGCCATGAAGGCCGAGATTGCAAAGGGAGATCAGCCGATCGCCAGCCAACATCTGCTCGCCCCGGTCGTATTACATGCAAGCACGCTGGAAATGGAGACCTGTCGATCGCATGTACTCACCCTGCAACGGCTGGGATTTGAGGTCGATGCGCTAGGAGAGACGCAGCTAGCGATCCGTGCCCTGCCCGTACTGCTTGGCGATGCAGATCCGGGCAGTCTCCTGCGCGATACGCTCCGGGAGCTCGCAGAACATGGCGAGGCACATCATGCCGAAGCCCTGCGCAACGAATTGCTGTCGACAATAGCCTGCCATGCAGCAGTGCGCGCGCATCGCACCCTGACGCTTGCCGAAATGAATGCACTGCTGCGTCAAATGGAGGAGACCGACCGGGCCGATCAATGCAACCATGGCCGTCCCACCTGGCTTCAATTTTCAATCTCCGATCTCGATAAGCTATTCATGCGAGGCCGTTGATGCTGTGCATTCTTGGTCCAACAGCCAGTGGAAAGTCATCGCTGGTGATGTGGCTTGCCACACAGCGACGCGATGTTGAAATCATCAGCCTCGACTCCGCACAGATCTATCAAGGAATGGATATCGGGACCGCCAAGCCGAGTCTTCAGGAGCGGGCAGAGGTGCCCCACCATCTGATTGATATTCTCGATCCGGCCGAGTCTTACTCGGCCGCCCGATTCGTCACAGACGCAACTAAGGCAGCACAAGAAATTCGCGCGCGTGGAAAAGTTCCTGTGGTTGCGGGCGGCACCATGCTCTATTTCAAGGCCTTGGCCGAGGGTCTAGATGCACTCCCGAGCGCGCCCGCGGAGATCCGTGAGGCCATCCACTCACGTGCTCAGACTGACGGCTGGCCACTGCTGCACCAAGAACTTGCCCGTCTCGATCCACAGACTGCCAGGCGACTGGATCCGAACGACGCACAACGTATTTCTCGGGCGTTGGAGCTACACGCATTTACCGGCCGAACCATGTCCACGCTAATTGCAGAGAGCGCCGCGCAGCAGCAGCGACAGCCGATCGCCGAGCCCCTGACCGTGATCGCACTTCAGCCCGAGGATCGCGCCTGGCTTCACCAGAGAATCGCGGAGCGGTTCCAGGCCATGCTCCGACAGGGATTTCTTGAAGAGGTGCGATCACTTCAGCAACGGGGCGATCTGCACCCGAGTCTGCCCAGCATGCGCTGTGTGGGCTACCGTCAAGCCTGGGACCACCTGGGCGGACTCATTGATCACGACGCATTTGTTGAACGCGCGATTGCGGCGACTCGACAGCTTGCCAAACGCCAGATCACTTGGCTGCGGAGTTTTGGAAACCTGATCCGAATCGATCCAAAGGCATCCATGCAAACTGCACGCGATATGTGCATCGAGACTATCTCGGAGCACTAGTCTTGCGGGATGCGCAATCAGCTTATTGCTCTCGGGGCCGGGGTCCTGATCGGACTCGGGGCCTCAAAATACCAGGCGCGCACATATTTTGAGACCGGATTTCAACAGGCCTTGTCCTCTCAGGATCGGGCCTGCCTGAGCTGGTGGTGGGGAAGCGATCCTGCCGCCCTGCAGCGGGCGAAGGCTGCAATGTGCCCAGCTGCCCGGCCTGCGCTCGCCCGGGACCCCGTCATCCCGGCCGACAACGACATGGCCACCACACTCGGCGCCACTGACTACTGAACAATCGTCTGAGGCTCACCTGCCTGACGGGCGCGGACCGCACCAATTCGATAGACCGTTTCACCCTGGAGGGTCAGATGTGCAGCAATCGCCTCTGCATGATCGGGCGACACGACGATCACCATACCAATCCCGCAGTTAAATACCCGATGCATTTCGTCCCGAGGTATGTTGCCCTGAGACTGCAGCCAGCGCATGACCAGAGGCATATTCCATGCGTCTTCTCTGAGTACGGCCGTAAGATGCGCTGGCAGCACACGGGGTACATTGCCGGTTAGTCCGCCACCGGTAATGTGGGCCATTGCCCTGATCTGATCCCGATGGGCCGACAATGCAGACAGCATCGGTTTGACATAAATGCGGGTCGGTGCCATCACCAGAGACGACAACATTTCCTCTCCATTGCCAATCCGCACACTGTCTAAGGCAGATAGACTCAGACGGCCACAGGCATATTCAAGTACTTTTCTAACCAGCGAGTATCCATTGCTATGAAATCCGCTGGAGGCCAGACCCAGCAATACATCGCCCTCTGATACTCGGGTACCGTCGAGAATATGCTCCCGCTCGACCGCCCCCACTGCAAATCCAGCGAGATCATATTCGCCATCGGGATACATGCCGGGCATTTCAGCCGTCTCCCCGCCAATCAATGCACAGCCTGAAATCTCACAGCCCTTCGCAACGCCCTCAATCACGCTCGCAGCGGTATCCAACGACAGCCTTCCACAGGCAAAGTAGTCCAGAAAAAATAAAGGTTCAGCCCCCTGAACCAGAATATCGTTGACACTCATGGCTACCAGGTCAATGCCAACAGTGTTGTGGCGATCTAACGAGAAGGCCAGCTTCAGCTTGGTACCCACACCATCGGTGCCCGAGACCAGCACGGGCTCACGATATTTCTTGGGCAGCTCAAATAAGGCGCCAAATCCACCGATGCCCCCGAGAACCTCTGGGCGCATCGTCTTGCGGGCAAATGGCTTGATACGATCGACCAGGGCGTCTCCGGCATCAATGTCCACCCCCGCATCTCGGTAGGTCATGGGGATTACGGGGGCCTTGCTGGACTTATCTGAGCTCATGGCGGGGAATGTTCCTAAAATCCCCATTTTATTGAACTTGCCGACCCGGGTTGGCTGACTGGAAAAGATGCAGCTGCCGTTGAATCTGTTGGAGCCGCCGATTCCGCACCTCGCCGACGGCGTGGCGGGCCGAAACTCTGCTGCCCTCAATGCACTGGCCGACCTAATCGGCGGCGGGGCACGCGGTTTCGCCAGCATCACGCTATGGGGCGCACCCGGCTGTGGAAAGACCTTTTGGCTCAAAGCCTGGAGCAACGACCGGCCGGATCAGGCGTCCTACATCGATGCTGGCGCTGGCCACGCAGGGCAGTCCCCTGCCCTGCACATCGAAAACGCCGTAGAGCGACTTCGGCAAGGCGAGGCCGCCAGCTGCCTCATGATCGACAATATCGATACGGCAGACGCGCAGACCGCCCACCAGCTGTTTCAACTCTACAATGCAGGCCGAGAGTCTGGCGGCAGAATCGTCAGCACCGCATCGCGCGCGCCGCTTCACCTCGGGATACGCGATGACCTACGAACCCGTCTGGGGCAGAGCCTAATTTTTGAATTGCACGAACTTAGTGACGCGGAAAAAAAAGCGGCCCTGCTGGACCGGGCGCAGCGCCTGGGCCTGCCGCTTTCAGAGGAGATCATTAATTATCTATTCACCCGGCTGCCTCGGGATCTTGGCCGCCTGATGCAGATCATTGACGGGCTCAATGAACTCACGCTCTCTCGCCAGCGCGCGGCCACAATCCCGCTCCTGAAGGAATTACTGGATTCTCTGCATGCAACAACTCGCTCTGTTTGACCTGGATAACACCCTGCTGCCCATCGACAGCGATGTCTCATGGGCGCAATTTCTAGTGGACCGCAAGGTGGTCAACGCCCAGTGGTATTCGCAACGGAATGATCACTTTTATGCCCAATACTGTGCGGGCACGCTCGACATCTATGAATTTCTGGAATTTCAGCTTGCCCCTCTGGCACAACACCCGCGGCAACAGTTACTGACATGGCGGGAGGACTTCATGCGCGAGGTCGTTCAGCCTGCCGTAAGGGAAGAGGCAATGTCCTTGGTAAAACGACACCAGAGCAAGGGCGCACTGTGTGCGATTGTGACCGCAACCAACTCATTCATTACCGGACCAATTGCACGGGCGTTCGGAGTCGAGCATCTAATTGCAACGGAAATCGAAATCGCTCCCGATGGAAATTTCACGGGCCGGCCCTCCGGCCTGCCAAGTTTTCGGGAGGGCAAAGTCACACGCGTAGAGCAGTGGCTGGCCATGCAAGGCCTTGGCATATCAGACTTTGCGGATTCCTGGTTCTACAGTGACTCCATGAACGATCTACCCCTGCTCGCCCGAGTGCGTCATCCCGTGGCCGTTAATCCTGACCAACGCCTGCGCGCCCATGCCCAGGGACAGGGCTGGGAAATTCTCGATCTATTCGACCGCAGCAACAGTACGGACGACTAGGCCAAGATGATTCGGAAATTATTTAAAAATCTTGCCCGCCTCGCACCAGGCAGGCTCTCGAGTAAGGCGGTGCGTCGGGCCAAATCGTTGGCCCACGAGCCGGAGATATTTAAAGGCAGCCGACTCGGCATCGATCGTCGGCTTCTCTCGAATGCGGCCGCCCGAACCGTTGAAGAACTACAGAAGGCAGGTTTTAAGGCATATGTTGTTGGGGGTGCGGTACGCGATCTCCTGCTCGGTATCCGGCCCAAGGATTTCGATGTAGCGACCAATGCCGAGCCCGAGCAGGTCCAGAAGAGTTTTCGTCGGGCACGGATCATCGGCCGGCGCTTTCGGCTCGTCCATGTCATGTTTGGCCCAGAGACGATTGAGGTGTCGACGTTCCGGGCACTACAGTCCGACGATATCGAGCTCGATGAGCATGGACGGGTACTGCGCGATAACGTCTTTGGTGAACAGCATGAGGATGCGACACGCCGGGACTTTACTGTCAATGCGCTTTACTACGATCCGGTGAGTGATCAGGTGCTCGACTATCACCACGGTGTAAAAGATATCAAGGCGAAGGTGCTCAGAATGATCGGTGATCCTGAGCATCGCTATCGCGAGGACCCTGTCCGCATGCTGCGCGCTGTTCGTTTAGCGGCAAAACTTGGATTTGAAATCGATCGGGCTACACGGCGTCCGATTCGAGAGATGGCCGACCTGATTCGAAATGTCCCCAACGCGCGTCTGTTTGACGAAATGCTCAAGCTCCTGCACTCCGGTAACTCACTAGAGGGGTTATCCCAGCTCAGATCGGAGGGCCTCCATCACGGATGTCTGCCGCTACTGGACCTGGTCTTCGAACACCGAGATCCCCGGGCCCTTGATTTTGTCTCCCGCGCACTCAAGGCAACAGATGCAAGGATTCACGATCGAAAACCGGTATCGCCAGGATTTCTTTTTGCGGCGCTGCTATGGAATCTGGTCAATGAGCGTTGGCAGCAGCGTCATGCCCAGGGTGAGCATCTCATTCCAGCCCTCAACGAAGCGATTGATGAAGTTATTGAAACCCAGCTTGATGCGCTGGCGATTCAGCGCCGATATGTCTCCGATATGCGGGAAATCTGGCTCATGCAGCCGCGATTCGAAAAGCGTCAGACAGCCAGTGTGGTTCGGCTCATGGAGCACATCCGATTTCGTGCGGCATACGACTTCATGCTCCTGAGGGCTGAATCCGGGCTCTGCGATCCATCCCTGGCCACCTGGTGGACGGACTATCTAGATGCTGATAGCGCCACTCGCAATACGCTGATCACCCAGGCCAATGCCAATCGCAGCCGCCCCACTGCGGGCCGACGTCGACGCCGGCGCAAACCGGGCGGGCCAACACCCTCAGGGCCATCAGACGGACCCGCATCGTCCTCGGGTTCCGATGCATGAGCGAAGGGGTTGCATATGTCGGGCTTGGGGCGAATCTCGGCGACGCTGAAAAGACCTGCAGGGCGGCCGTACGACAGCTCGATGAACATCCATCTATCCGTGTGCAGAAATGCTCTACCCTTTATCGCACCACGCCTGTTGATGCGCCGGGGCCCGACTATTGCAACGGCATTATTGAGATTCTCACCCGCCTTTCAGCCGCACGACTGCTCGACCTATTGCTGCAGGTAGAGGCCGAATTCGGCCGCACACGCAGCGCCTGGCATGCCCCACGGACGTTGGATCTGGATCTCATTGCCTATCGCGATGAACGCATGGTGGGGTCGCAGCTCATCGTTCCGCATCCCCGGGCGCATCAACGGGCATTTGTGCTCGTGCCACTATGCGAACTGAATCCCGAGACCATGCTGGGTGATCCGATCGCGACAACACTCGAACCTGCACGGCTCTGGCTTGCCCGACAATCCGCGGCCGAACTCGATCAGGTCGCACGCTGGTGAGACAATGCAGGCATGAGTGCCGTTTTGACCTCACCGTCCTCGACGCGTCCCGCCTGGGCGAATCGATTCCGCTCCATCGTCATTGAGGGGCCTATTGGCGTGGGCAAAAGCAGCCTGGCAATGAAATTTGCCCAGCGCTTTGGCTATGTCCCACTCATGGAAGCACCGCAGGAAAACCCCTTTCTCGCAAAGTTTTATCGCGACAGCAGCCGCTACGCGCTCCCCACACAGTTATTTTTTCTCTTTCAGCGGATTGATCAATTACGAGAAATCACACAGCGGGATCTGTTTTCAGAGTGGATCGTGAGCGACTTCATGATCGAAAAAGACTCCCTGTTCGCCCAGCTTACCCTGTCGGATGAAGAGCTGGCGCTCTATCAAAAAATCTATGATGCCCAGCGCCCCCAGGCGCCCACGCCAGACCTGGTGATCCTGCTGCAGGCATCGGCAGATGCCCTGATCGACCGCATTAAAGAACGCGGCGTCCCGATGGAGCAGAATATGTCAGAGGACTATCTACGTCGCCTCTCGGAGGCCTATATCCAGTTTTTTCATCACTACGATGCATCACCCCTGCTGGTTGTAAATACTGAACAGCTCAATCCCATCGATCGCGACGATGATTTTGACGCGCTGATCAGTCAGATTGCAGGTTTTAAAGGACGGCGTGCTTTTTTCAACGCCCTACAAGAATCATGAAAGTTGTACATACGATCCAAGAACTTCGGGCCCAGCTCCGCGGTCAGCTCAGGACCGCCTTCGTGCCCACGATGGGCAATCTCCACGAGGGCCACCTCTCCCTGATGCGACTTGCGGCCGATCACGGCGATCCAGTGGTTGCATCTATTTTTGTCAATCGGCTGCAGTTTGGTCCGAATGAAGACTTTGACCGCTATCCGCGGACTCTAGAAGACGATATCAGCAAGCTCGAAAAAGAAGGGGTCTACGTGCTCTTTGCGCCCGACGAGCGGGAGATGTATCCCGTGCCTCAGGAGTATCGGGTCAGCCCGCCCCATGATCTTGGCGATATTTTGGAGGGTGAGTTTCGACCTGGATTTTTTACAGGCGTGGCCACTGTCGTAATGAAGCTATTTCAATGCGTTCAGCCACAGGTCTCTGTCTTTGGCAAAAAAGACTATCAACAGCTGATGATCATTCGGCGGATGTGTGGCCAGTTCTCTATTCCGACAGAGATCATTCCCGCTGAAACCATCCGAGAGCCGGATGGGCTGGCCATGTCGTCCCGCAATCGTTATCTCAGTCCAGAGGAGCGCGAAGAGGCGGTCTGGCTCTCCAGGACATTGCACGAGGTGGCCAGGAGAATCCGCGATGGACAGGCCAGCTGCAGCCTGAGCGTGGACGATGTCGCGGATATTGAATCCGCAGCCCTACAGGACCTCAATCGACGCGGATGGAAGACGGATTATGTTGCCGTCAGACGTCGAACCGACCTTAAGCTGCCGGCCGCACAAGACCTGCAATCCCCTGGAGAGTTGGTGGTCTTGGCCGCCTCAAAACTCGGAGCGACACGGCTGATCGACAACCTAGAGATTTAGAAATTAACGGATCAGCATCGCCACGATTAACGCAGCGAACCCTACGACGGCCATCGTCTTTAGAATTGTTTTTGAATGTTTTGCTGGGGTCATAACATGCTCCTCACGCGAGTAGACAGGCCCTTCGGGCCCACCGGTTCGATAGCGTGATTATGCCGCTGGGCCAGGTGGCGCGGCCTTACTGCCCCGCCAGGTCAGCAATTTG
>Ga0255182_1000365_pt1 | contig 32426 bp, 14 predicted proteins | sample Atl_UVDOM_RepA_8_FD_188420 | JGI IMG/M metagenome (GOLD analysis project Ga0255182, IMG submission 188420) | Freshwater microbial communities from Altamaha River, Georgia, United States - Atl_UVDOM_RepA_8d | ecosystem: Environmental > Aquatic > Freshwater > River | place: USA: Georgia...
AAAGAAGAAGAGGAAGAAGAAGAAACAGAAACGGATCAAACTACTCCTCCTGCCCCAGGCAAAACTGCTAAGACTAAAACTCGTAAGTTTCAAGTATCAGGAGGAGATAAGACTTGGAATCCCTTTGCTAAGGATAACGCTTGGAACACAGGCCAGGGAGTAAGCACTACAGATATCTTTGGTACCACTGCTGCACTGGCATCTACTATGCTACCATATCAGCCGGTAAAGATGAACAAACCTCTTTTACCTTTAGCTGTAGGTAGTTACGGTACAGGTAGTCGTGCTGCATTTGCAGATGGTGGCAATCTTCCGAGTAAATCTACAATAGTAGGTAAAACAAGAATGAGAAATTCTACTGTTCCAAATGACAGCAATTATGAAGATGCTTTTGTTACTGTTAATGAGTACCCAAATAAGACAAACGATACCTCATATTCATACATGTCTGGACAACCGGGCATGGAACAAAACATATTTTACAATACTCAAATAGATCCTGCTACAGGAAAACCAATTAATACTTTGAACAGAAACGGTATGATTGGTACAATTCCACAAGACTCTGTAAACTACTATAGGAACAAAATATCAAATGCTGCAGGTTTTGCAGACGGTGGTTATATTGCAGAATCCGGTATCCATATTGATCCGTCAAAGAAAGGAACTTTTACTGCTGCTGCTACAAAACATGGTAAATCTGTACAAGGTTTTGCTTCTCAGGTGCTGGCCAACAAAGAGAATTACTCTCCGGCCATGGTGAAGAAAGCAAACTTTGCAAGAAATGCTGCTAAATGGAAAAAGGCAGATGGTGGAAAAGTCGGTATGCCAGACAATCCAGGCTTTAAAGCTCTTCCTCCTGCAGTACAGCAAAAGATAATGAGCAACATGAAAAGTGGTGGAGCAATGTATGCAGAATACGGTGCACCAATGATAAGTAATATAAAACCATCAAAAACTACCTACTTTCATCTTATGACAAGAGAAGGTAGACAACTGCCAGAAACTCCAAACTTTATGGCTGCTGATGGCATGATGATGCCTGTTACTGATGCAGATAGGCAAGCATACAATAACTATGTTATTGGTATGAGAAAGTTACCGGGTTACGATAGTGTAAACTGGCAACATGATCAGACTTTCCAAAAACAAGCTGCACAGCAATTAGGTTTTGATTACTCAAAAGCTGCAGCTATTCAGGCTGATATGCAAGCTCGTAATCAATCTATGCCCGGTACTATCAAAGGTGTTCAACCCGGAGATGCATGGGGAGGAGATCCTACTTGGATAGGTGACAGGGAAAGGCAAAAGGAATATGTAAAGTATGGATACGAACATTTCGGTCCTAAAGGTAATCTGATTGGTCAAATAGAACCTGGTTTTACCCCACTTACTGAACAGCAGTTTAATACTTGGACAGATCAGAATAGAGGGATGACTTCTCAGCAAAATCTTCCCCCTACAACTAATCCTATGGATCCAGAATATGTTGCACCGGGTACACCGGCTGTACAGACTCCAAGAGCTACAGGTTTAGCTGCTACAGGTTTCCCTACTCAGGAAGAGGCTGTTGCAAAGTATCAAGCAAGAAAAGCTTCTGGTCAAGAATTACCAAGTAACTACTTTCAAGAAGATACAAAAAGGCAGAAAAGGATGAAAGAAAGTGGTGACCCTATAGGGATGGTAAGACTTACCGGAGAAGATGTATATGCTTACGGTGGTCCAATTATGGGAGGCTTTGATGCAAGGTTAAATCAAAACTATCCTTATCGTATGACTAATCAGTATCCTCACAAAATAGGGGGTCAATACCATCCGTATGATCACACAATAATGGAAGCCGGTGGCATTATCCCTATTGGCAAAAACGGTCTTCAGGTAGAAGGAAATCAGTTCAGATATCTTTCTCCTCAGACTATAGAACTGGTAGGCCCAAAACATACACAAGGTGGCATTGACATAGCTTATAACGGTAACACTGTTGAAGCAGAAGGTGGTGAAACATTCCATGTAGACAATAATGGAATGTGGTCAGGAGGAGGTATGGCTCAGGATGGTACAGCCGGTCCAGGTATTGTTGGTGGTAATTTGTATGTTCCTGGTACCAATACTAAGTTCAAAGATGCATTTAAAGATGTAGCTAAAGGTGAAAGGAAAACAAGTAAGCTTCAAGATAAAGCAAGCAAGTTCCTTAACGAATATGGATCAGATGGAATAGGTGCATACAACAAGTACCAAGCACCTGCATTCAACTACGGATTTGTAATGGCCGATGCATATGAGCAAAACAAAGCAAAAGACGAAGCTGTTAAAACAGCACTGACTGAAACTCAAAACAAGATGCTTGAGCTTGGTGGTATGATTGATCCTGAGAATGGGGCCAAGAAAGTATCACAAATGTTTAAGGGTAAAGCTAAGTGGGGCAAGAAAATGGCTGCAGATGGTAATAATTCATCTTGGAGCTGGCCCTCTGGTTCATGGACCCCACAAGAGAAAAAAGAAGAGATTGACCCTACATGGTCACCTCCTCAAACAGTAAAACCTCTTAGTAACTTTAAGGCTTTTCCTGATCTTCCTGTCCCTGCTGATACTTCATATGTTGCCCCAAGATATAGAAAACCTATGGGCTTGCCAGGGGTAACAACTCCTTATGCTACTGATGACGAAGCAGTTAACATAGAAGGTGAAAGTGCTATAATGAAAGAAAAAAGGCTTCAGAAAGAAGCAAATGCATTTGCTAAATCATTAGGTTCTGATGTACCAAAGGAAAAGAAAACACAAGGTCTTAGAAACAAGTTTAGGATATCTGACTACATACCTGAAATTGCTGCCGGTTTTGAAAAAGCAGAACCATACCAGTCTATGCAGGTACAGCCATACCTTGAACCTGAGTACAATGTTTCTTTTCAAAATGAGAAGAATGCAATACAGTCAGCTTTTGCTCCGGCACTGAAATCAGCAAGAACTCCTGCACAACAGGCAGCTATTGCTGCACAGATGGCAGAGCAACTTGCTAACGTAGATGCCAAGGAATTGCAGTTCAACCAACAGAATATAGGTGGTATCAAAGGAAGGAATCTGCAGGAAATGAGAGGTGTTCGTGATACAAACCTTAAACTTGCTATGGATGCATACGAGAAGACTCTTGGTGGTAAAGAAGCGGCAAGGTCAATCAGGCAAGCTGCAGCAAAGTCACTGTCAACAAAAGAACAAGCAAGAAGAGCTAAGAATCTTGAACTTGGTATGTATGAGGATTATGCAGGTTGGGCCTACAACCCTGCAGTAAAAGAGAGGTGGGAAATGTTACACCCTGGCCAAGTATTTGATCCACGTACTATTTCAATAGCTGATCTTTGGAGCGATGATGAAAAGAAGACTACCAAGAAGAAAAAGAAGGATAGCAAAGGAAAAGAGTCTGAAGAAGAAACAGTAACTACTACGGATAAATACTATGGTGGTCCAATAGCTTATTTTGGTGTAGATATGCCGGCAGGTATACCAAGAATCTATTTTGGTGGAGGAGCAGTAGGTGGAGCAGTAGGTGGGGCACCAGGAGGAGGAGGAATGGGTATGGGTATGCATGGAGGAATGCATGGCTTACCTGGTCAGCAAGGTTCTATGGCATCAAGATATTCTCCCGGTGGCGATTCATCTTACTATCAAAAGAAAAGAAAGAAAAGAAAAAACTAACCAACAGAGATAGTATTTATTTTCTGAAAACATAAAACTAATTAACACTATTAATTAACTTTGACAGAGCTAATCAACTTGGTTAGCTCTGTTTTTAAAACCATACTTCAATGGCAAGTTATCTTTCAAAAGCCCCAGATTTTGGTACCTATCAGCCAGAGGTAAATGCAGAGCTATACGGCAAGCTTCTTTTAAAGAAAGAGCAAGACTATCAGGTTGGGGTTCAAAAGGTAGACAAGTACCTTGATTATGTTTCCGCTTTACCTGTAGCATCAGAAAGAGAAAGGAAATATCTTCAGGAAAAAGTAGACGGTATTACATCTGAGCTCAATAAAAATGTAAATGTTGACTGGTCAAATCAAAGTGTACAGAAACTTACGACCAGTCACATTAAGGCAATTTCCAGTGATCCTACTGTACAAGCTGCTGTACAGAGTGCATCAAGGCTTAAAAATGGTATGAAAAATCTTCAGGAGGATGAAGATGGTACTGATGGTAAAAGCATCCTTAACAAGCAAGCCTATCTTGATGAATACAATAACTGGCTACAGAATGGAGAATTAGGAAAAGTATTTACCGGTGAGTATAATAAGTTTCTTGATCCTTTAGAGGACTTTCAAAAGTATTATAAAGATAAAAAGCCTAATCAGAAAATAGTTGTAAAACAAGCAGGCTATGAGTATGATGAGAATGGTAACATAAAAAGAGATAAGAACGGCAAAGAGATATTTAATGCCAAGTATGCTACTCAACAGTGGGATGCTACAAGTCAAAAATGGGAAGAAATAAATCCCCAGGTAGTTGAGGATGACTTTAGAAATTTTATTTCTATGAATCCTCAGTATCAAAAGCAGCTTGAAATTAATGCAAAGTACAAGTATAAATCTTTAGGAGCAGATGAAACATTATCAATGCTCGATTCTGAAATTCAGAAAAACATAGAAAACAAAAAACTATCACTTGCTTCTACGGATATACAACTTGGTACTATTGCAGCAGATAGTAAACAGCGACCTATTCTCGAAGATCGTAGAAAGCAAATACAAAGCGAACTTGAAATTCTGCAACAGGAAATTTCTCCTGAGGCAAGAATGCAAAAATTATCCGCACTTAGAAACAATCCTGAATTAGTACAATCCTTTAGGGAAAAATTATATCAGAACGATCTTTTGAATAGTGTAGTTGGTAGGTATTCTTATAAAAAAGAGATTGACTTTAATGTTTATGGATCCAGTCCTTCAGAAAAAGCTAAGAATGCATTTGAAGAGAAGTACAAAGCTGAAATGTTAAAGATCGCACAAAGTAATGCAAAGCTGGCCGAAAAGAAAGAACAGAGACTTGCTGATGCTGCTGCTCAAAAACAGAAAGCTCAGTATGAAAAAGATGCAGCTACATATGGTGCAGTAACCTTGCCGGCATCTACTGCAGAGTTAAAGAAGTCTGACTGGTTGAAATTTTCACAACAGAGTCGTGAACTAAATGCAAAAGTTCATGAATCAAAACAGTCATATATTACAGATAACTACTCTCAACAATTCCCTGACAAATTTGAATTGGACCCAACAACTTATAAGCTTGTTCCAAAAAAACAGTATCAGGAACAGTTTGATAAAATGTACGATGCAGCTAAAGAAAACTATCTCAATGGTAGGCCGGTGTCTCAGTCAGATATGGATCACTTTTCTGAAATTATACAAGATGAAAAGTTATCTGATTTGATGTACAATAAAGGAAAGGAGTATGAAGAACTGTGGAAAGAAGAATTAAAAAAGAGACCAGATGTAATTGCAAGCATACAGACTTTAGAAAATCTAAAGAACAATCCTATTCCTGTTAGAAAAGGTCCTGGATTAAAACCGTATGATTACATAACTAAAACTGATTTGGATAATTTTAATATTGCTAAGAAGGAAGTAGAGCAATATATGCAACCTTTTACTGGAACATTTTCAAGTTTAAATCCTTTCCAGGCAAAACCTGATCCTAAAAAGATTGAAGAAATATATAGAAAGTATAATTTAACTTTTGCTAAATCTCAAGATATATCAACTTTTGCAAGAGATTATTTAAGAGAATCAGATAAAATTGAAAGTGAAAAAGAACAGTTCTTGAGCAACTATGTAAAAGCATCTCAGGTACTTGCAAATCCTGTATTCATTCCTTTGAGTAATATTGATCCAGTTACTGGTAAAAAGATGACACCTAAGGATATGAATAATCTTGTAAGGCCTATTGTACAAAGAGGAGATGGTTCAATTACAATTGAGCAAAGATCAATAGGTTATGTACAAGATCCTATAACAAAGAAATTTAGTTTAGCAGTACAAGGTTCAGGTGAGGAAATGAAATTTTATGAAATGACTGAAAGTGAAGTAAAGTCATTCAAGCTTAAATCTACTGCAAGTGAGGATTATATTGATAGACTATTACGTTTGAATACATTACCTTCGGGAGAGTCATCAAATACTTATAGTGGTGAAGGTGCAACGAGACATACTTTTATGGATGCCATACCTTTGACAACTCTTGGAGGTCAAGAAGTAAGGTATCACGTAAAGAAAGTAAAAGGTACCTATTATGTTGAGTTTTGGAAAAAAGATTCTCGTACACCTTCTGATGATCCAGGTACAATAATAAAAGATCAAAACGGTGTCAAAATAGAAAGTTCTTCACCAAGTCTTTCTGATATCAAAATTGCTATAAAGAATTTTGCAGAGTCAGGTAGCACTGCAACACCTGGAAGGTACTACGCAACTTCTTCTGATAATGAAACTCAGGAAGAGGAAGAATAATTTACAAGCAAAACAGTAACTCTTTATAAATAAAGAAAAATGGCAGAAACAATAGTTAACGAAACAACCGGTTCAGGTTTAGATAGTTCATCTATGGATATAAATAAAGGTCTTGAACAGCAGATCAATAATTGGTCTACTGCAGGTACTGTTACACCAAGAGAAAACAATCCTATAGATAATCCTGTAAATTTACCTGTCAGCACACCCCAAATAAATTTATCTTCACCTAAGCCGGCTGCCGAAAGCAAAGAAGATAATCTTGTTTCTGCACTAAAATCACTCTCAAGCAATATCCAGAAAGGTTCTGGTTATCATCCTGAGGATTACGTATATACCTCAAAAGCTGCCCTTCCTGGTGATTTTACAAGGTACGATGAGTATACTCCTGGTTTGGATAACGAACAGCTTGCTTATGCAAAACAAACAGGTGTAGAGAGAGTTGGTAAATCTGTAGTCAACATGGCTAACAGTTTTACTAAGACCTTGGTAGAGTCTGTTACGGCACCACTTGTTGGTACTGCCTATATGTTGAAAGATGCAACACAAGGAGAAGGTGTTTTCAATAAAGCATTTTATGATAACCCTTACATGAAGATGCTTGAAAAATGGCAGGGGTTTGATCTTTATGAATCAAAGCAACGTAGGAATGCTGCATGGTATTCTCCTGACTACTGGATGACTGCCAACTCACTTAACAGTGTACTTACTACTGTTGGTGATCTTGCTGCATTTGGTGTTGCCGGTGAGTTTGTTTTTGGTAAAGCATTAGGTGCTGCGGGAAGACCGGTTAGTAAACTTATTGATAAAAACTATTGGAAAGCAATGAACGCACTCAGTGAGTTCAATGCTGTTATACCAACAGGTGCTGAAGGTAGAGCTGCTGTACAGGAACTTTCTCAGGGCCTGAAACGAATCACGGAAGCAGGAATGGCTGATCCTGAAAAGGTAAATGCCAGCATGAAATTAATAACTGACATATCTAAAAGATATGCATCTCAAGTTAAAACCTGGAATAGAGTTCAACAGGGTGCTGCCGGTGTAGTAAATTTCTTAGGTAGTGCACAGGCATCTGCTCTTGAAAGCTCAACATCATTCAGGAATAAGATGATTGACAAATTTGTACAGGATAATGGAACATCTCCTAATGAAGAACAGATGATGAAGATTGATGAGGCTGCAAACCAGGTCGGTGCTACTACAGGTGCACTGATGACCGTAATGGGTGCAGTTACTCTTCATGGTATGGGTAAAAGTCTTTTTGCTAAAAAAGAAGGAGAATCTTTTGTAAGAAATGAAATAAAAGCATTATCTGAAGCAGCTCCGGCTGAAGTTGAGATACTTGGTGCTAAAACAAAAGTTCCTCAATATGCATTAGAAGCAGAGGCTGTGGCAGAACCTGTTACTAAATTTGGTAAGGTATTTAAACCAATCAGAAAAGCAGGAGCCGGTGCACTTAGGAGACTTGACCCTATGACAGGTATTGGTTTCCTTGAATTTGGAATTGCTCCAAGTTCGGTAGATTCTTATTACGAAAAGAAATATCTTGAAGGAGATGCTTCTGTAATAAACGATGCACTTTTACCTAACGTAAAAAACATGTTTAGTAAAGAGGGTGCAACAAGTTTCTTTACTGGTCTTTTTGCCGGCTCTATACTAAAAGGTTTCCAGGGAAGAAAAGGTGCAGAGGTTCTTGATAAAAACACAACAGATGCTCTTGAGGTACTGAATAGCACCTACTCCAAAACATATCTTAAGGCAAACGTAGATGCAATCAAAAGAGGCAAAATACTTCGTAAGGAGTATTTAAGTGCAATACAGGACGGTAATAAAGAAGCAGAACTTACCTTACGTCAGCAAATGCTTGAGAACTGGTTGTACCCAAGAATAAAGTACAACAGTGCATCTATGATCTATAAGGAGCTGGAAGGTTACCGTAAGATTGCTGCTACAGATGAAGGTATAAAAGAGCTGCAAATAGATGGTCTTATCCCAGAGGGGGATGATGTACAGAAGTTACGTAAGGATTTCATGGATCACATGACTTACATAGAGAACTACTCTCGGGCAGCAGAGTCATATCATGATGCACTTAAACTGAAATATGGAGCTTATACTGATGAGAATGGTGAACCTGTATTTAAAGATGAACACTACGAAAAGTTAATGCTTCTTTCTGGAAGTATTGATGATGCCAATAGACGACTGAAATCACTCGTTGATGACATAAGGTCGTCCGAACTTTCTTCTGATCCTGAATCTCAAAGAATCTTCTTAAACTTGATTAAAGAGTTTGAGAAAATGAAAGTTACTGCAAGACAGGACATAGGTGAAGGGATGAGTATATCCTTAAGTGCTGAGAAAGGTCTTGGTAAAATTACAACTAAACAAACAAAAGAGATTTTTGATAGGATAAGAGACTTATCAATCAATCCTGATAAAAAAGAAGAGCTGGCAAATAAGTTTGCAGATTACCTGAAACTTAATATAAAGAAGAAGCAATATCTGAACGAGTACGAAAGTATTGTAAGTAATCCTGAAATCCATAAGGATGATGTGGTTCAGAATATTACAGGTGCTCCGGGTCAAGCTGATGAACAAGAAGATCAGGAAATAAAGGAGAAGATTAGTCTTATACATGGTAACAGTCCGGTTGTTGATGGTAAAGTTGTACCATCTGAGGTTGAATTGAATACAGAATACTATGTTCAAAGTAAACCTGTTCTTGGTATGTACAACGATAAAGTTGGTACTATAAAAGACTTTGTAAAGTTTAAAATTGTTGGCCAAAAACCTGATGGTAAACTCATAGTAACTTATGAGAAGAACGGTGATACTTTTACAAGAGAAGAGGATGCTTCTTATTTTAAAGACAAGAAGATTGCAAAAGCTGCAGATGTAGACAAGAATCTACCTGCTAAGTTTGCTATGGATCATTTTGGTGACATATTTGTTTATAGTAATCCTAATGTCAAACTCAACGGTGAAACTGAGACAATAGGTGATATTTTCTATGACCCTACTGATAAACAGCTTAAGTTTAGATATGCAGGTAAGGACGGTAAAATAAAATTCCAGAATGTTGATGTAAAAGACTTTGCTGAAAAAGTTCTTGTTGATGAGAAAACTGGTAGGAAAACTGTTGTTCCTGCAAAGATTAAGTATAAGGATAGTGCAAAACGTCTTACTCCGGAAGAACTGGATGCTATCAAAAAACACAAAGAAAGTGAGGCAGATCGTGAGCAACGTGAAAGAGTTGCAAAAGGTAAACTGGAAATCATTAAAGAGCTTATCAATAAAAAGAGAGAGTCTTTAAAGAAAGTAGAAGATGCAATTCTGGATCATGAGATTGATATTGAAGAGAAGAAATCTCAGATAAGTTCCTTGCTGGAAAAGATAGAAAGCTATCCACTCAGAGAGAACAGAGGTAATCTTACTAAAGATGCCAAGAAATGGCTTGAGGTATCTATGGGTACAGTAAGAGAACTTGGTAAGGTCGTTAGTGATATTGAGGCTAAGAAAAATGAACTTGAGAACCAACAAGAAGAACTACAATCAGAGATAGACTATCTGAATGATATTGACGTAACTGATCTTCCAAATGGTAGAGAATTGCTTAAGTTTATTCAGCAGAATACTAAGAAGCTTGAGTCTGTTATCCTTGAAACAGGTGCCAAGATAAACAGTCTTGATAGCTTTATCAAGAAGACTGCCGGCACTATTAAGAGCCTTGTAGATAGGTTTGCTGATTATGTAGATAGGTTCAAACAAAAATATCCTGATGTTCCTGTTGATACAAATAACCTGAGAAACTTTTCTTCATCTATAGAAGAGTATATGGATCAGGTTGCAAGTATTGTAGGTACTTCTTCTCCTATTATAGATGAGATGCAGCAAATGAGAAGTGCTATCTCTGAAATGGAGGATTTGGATGTACCTGTAAAACTCAATGACATCAAAGCAGCAGAGAAGCAAATATCTGATCTCTATACAGATATCAAAGACCTTGGAAAACAGATTAAGATTTCTAATGAGCTCTATGATGCTTTCAATAAAGCTGTTGAAGAGTTTGATAAAGAACAAGCAAGAAAGGCACTGTTTGATTCACCTGAGGCAAAAAGTAAGCTTTATGCACAACAAAGGCTTATCAACCAGGAGAATAATAAAACCAACCCGGTAAATGATCCTCAGGAATGGCAGGATGCAGCTAAAGAAAAACACAAGTCAACTAAGTCTATTGACTACGTATTTACTGCAAGTGTTACACCTACCTATGAAAATAGGCCGGAAGGTGGATGGACTGGCCCTGCTGCAGAGCACAATAATTGGGTAGACCGTTTCAATGGTTTTATGACCAATAGAAACTTAGGTTTTACCGAGACCAAGAAAAAAGAAGGTGAGCGTTATGTAACTGATGATGCTGACTATAAAGCAAACATGAAAGTGATTGTTGTTACATATAACAATCAGAAAAACTACTTTGCTGAAGATGCTGCTTTCATCAAACCTAAGTATGAATTTGGATCCAAGTCTGTAGATAATGCAAAGGACAAAAAGGATGCAACAATAGCTTATATATTTACTTACGTTGCAGAAGATGGCCTTTGGTTTATTGATAAGGATGGTAGGCTTATAAGTAAAGTATCTGAGGGCAAGGCCGATCCTAATCAGGTAGTATTTACCAGAATGGAAACTGCTGATGCCAAAAGGGATAGCGGTTACGAAAAGTACCATGCAGAGGGGTATACTCCTGAGCAGATTATTGAGATACAGAAAAGAGCTGAAGAAGAGAGAGGTAAGATACTTGAACAGACCGGTCAATCCGGAGTATACGATTATGTAGAATCAAGAGGTGTTGCCAATGAAGAGAAGTTTACAGAAGGTGAAAACAAAGGCAAGACAAAACCACTTGGTACATCTGTAGTAGATGCTAAACTTGTTCCAGAGAGTGCCATCGGTACAGGTGTAATAGTTATACCTACTTTGGATACTAACAAAGAAAATGTGGGTTACGTACAAGCGGGTGACAATGCTGTACCATTACCTGTAGGTTACCCTGTACTCGTTTATAATAACAATACTGCTTTCCTTTCCGGCAAGAAGTTCAGTCCTAAAGAGGTTGACCATCTCTATAATACTATAAAGAGAATGGCAGAAATGTATCTGAAGGACGGTAAGTTAGATTCAACTATCAGTAACTACCTTTCTTCAGTACTTTACTTTAGAGAGTCTTATGGAGGAGAAGCAGGTAATAACCAGTTCGGACTTGATGGCCAGGGTAATCTTTTGTTTGGTATCAACAAGAAAGCCGTAAAATTCTTCCCGGATGATATCGAAGCAAACAAGGTGCTTATTAAAGAGTTCCTTTCAAATGCAAATCACAATGTATCAAACGGTGCATTACGTGAAAAAGGATTCAATGAGATCACAGGTTTTGATAAGGATGGGGAACCTGTAATAAAGAAGTGGGAGAGTTATGAAAACTACTTATTGTCTGGTAAGGATAATGAAGGTAAAGGTAAAAGAGAAGGTGAGATACCACTTACTGTAAACATCAAAAAGCTTGAAAATGATTGGGAATCACCATTCAAGAACAAGTATGTACGTCCTTTGTTTGGAGAAGATTACTTTGATAAGATACTGCCTGAGAAACCAAAAGTCGAGGAGGTTAAACCTGCTGAAACAAAAACAGCTACATCTGCATCTGCATCTGCAGGTTCAAAGGTTGATGTAGAATTTGGTAAAGAGAACACATATACTGATACTGAAGGCAATGTAATCAATTATGTTCTTGATAGTATTGACGGTGACATATTTGCTGAAATAGATACTATTGTAGATAAAGACGGAAATAAAGTAACTAACCCTACTACTTATCTAAGGGCCAGTGAGTTTTTAGTAGCAGAGGCAAAGAAGCCAAAAGAGGTTGTACCTGAAGTAGTAGAAACTGTTACGGAACCTGCTGTAGAAGTTACAGAAACAATAACCCCTGAACCAGAAGTTGTTGCTCAAAAAGATCCAAGGTCTACACCTGCTGATATTGCTGACGAATACAGGGAAGATGAGAGTTTCTTTAATGATGTAATAAATGGAGAAATTTCTACTAAAGATATGAATGGTGCATTGGGTGAGTTATTTATGGAAGTAGTGCCCGATGAAAAAATTACTGATGTAGGTGATAGACAAACAGAAAAGGAGTTCATAGAAGCAGTAATACCTCAAATCAAATACGAGGAGTTACCTGAGTTTATCCGTACAGGAAATGGTTCTTATGCATATGGTATGTACAAGAACTACTACATCTCTCTTTATAAGGATGCACCAATAGGAACCGGCTATCACGAAGTATGGCATGGTGTCGAGCACTCATTTCTTGATGACAAAACAATAGAAAAAGTAAAGCAAGAGTTCTTTGGTAGAACAGGTACATTTACTGATCGTTTCGGTAGAGAGATTGCATATTCAAAACCAGAAGGTGTTGAAATGAAGTACGACTCTAAAGAAAACAGAGAGTACTTTGAACAGGATGGTAGAAAGGTATTTGTTGCAAACGAATACGATAGAAAAGAAAGGATTTCGGAAGAGTTCCGTCAGTTCAAAGCAGATAACCCTGCTTACAAAAAACCATCTTTACTTACTAACATATTCAAAAGGATACTCAATTTTATCAAGCATTTTGTTTTAGGTAAACCTGAAACAATCGAAGGTATCTTTAAGAAAATCAATGCCGGCTATTATCGTCACTCAAAGTTTGTAAAGAGAGGCTTTGAGGGCCCGGAATATTCTGCAATGAAAGGGCTTCCTGAGCAGACAAAAGCTGATATACTTCAAGGTGTTGCTTGGAAGATAGTAGATAATCTCAGGTCTTCACACGGAGATCTGATGAAAATTGCAGAGGGTATTACTGTTCAGGATATGTTTGAACCTGTTTACAAGCAGCTTGAAACGTATTATGAAGACAAGTCAAACCTTGGCAGTATTTGGGGAAGAGCTGTATCATTAATCGAAGCAGTTAAAAAAGAAAACCTTTCTCCTGAAATGCAGAAGTTGCAAATTGAGAATATCAAAAATGAAACTTATGCTGCAAGACAGGTATGGGAGTACATGAAAAACAACAAGGCAGATGTCAATAAAGATTTGATTGATTACTTCAAGAAACATAAAGTAATCTTTACAAAAGATAAAGACTTTGCCCTTAAGCAGATAGAGGAAAGTGAAGTAGAAACACACAATAATGAAATCATCACTATTGAGTACTATGATGATAACAAAGACAGAGGTTACGAAAGGGATGGTTTTAAGATAGACATGAAAGATTCTGCACCTATCGAAGTTAAGTTACTCTTCTCGTTCCTTACACAAAGAACAGGAAAGAATCCTAATGCAAACAAGACATTTGATTCTGAGTTAACAAAACCTCAACAGAAACTGAACTCTGCCCTTCTGCCAATGGCTGTAGATACAAGCAAGTACATTTACCAGGTACTTGATGAAATGGAAGGTATTACTAAGCCGGAGACGATAAAAAGGAAACTTGCTGAGATGGCAATAAAGGATCCGGTACTTTATGCTCTGTATGCACCTATATACAAAAGACCAGAAACACTTAATGACTGGAGACTTCAGATATCGTTCAACAAGTTTGCAGCAAAAGTAAAACCTGACTATGTTGTTTGGAGAATTACAGATGACGGAAGATCTTTTGTCATGGGTTCAAATCTTGATACAGACTCAAGGCTTATCGTAAGTCAATGGGAAACTGATATGAGGGGAGACACTACCGGCCTTACTGTAGTAGACAGGGAGACAGGTATTTTTACACTTGATACCAAAAAGATTAACGTAATACCTGGATCAGGCAGCAACAAAGAAGAGTCAACTATAGCTTTCCTTAAGCAATTGAATTTCCCTGTAGATAGCAAAACAATGACAAAGCTATCTAAAACAGATAGAGCCAAGCTTATTACAGAATCTGCTGAATTATATTCAGTAATAAAGAAAGGTGATCAGTTCAAACCTGTATCAACTAAAGCAATAAAAGCAACTGCTTTAGGAAAGATTGCGGCAATACTTGCTAAGACAGGTATTGTTTCAAACCCATCTTCACACAATAACGTGAATGGAGATAAGGTTCAGAACCATATCATGTTCAATAGGCTCAACCGAGCAATGGCTACTATTGTTGAAAACAACACTATTGATAAACTGAAAAGAAGTCAACCAAGGTTGTTTAATGATACTTGGAGTAAAGATAGCATGTTCCTCAAAGCAGGTGGTCCTATTTATGACAAAGAGGGCAAACTCAGACAAGAGGTAAGTGATGGTACTTTCTTTAAGATGGTTGTTGCTGAGGGTCTTATCAATGATAAGGATCCGAAGAACAAGACTGTATCTACCAATAAGATGAATAAGGCTGTTAGGTTTATGAACATGTTGAACATGAACCTTGGTCAGGGAGAAAGCATGATCTTCTTCAACTTTATACCTGCCGACTCTACTACTGAGTCAGGTGTAAGGATGGAAGCGTATGTAGGTAGAAAGGATTTTATAGAAGGTACATATAAGAAAGAGTTTAATGAACTTATGTCAGGTTATCTGAAATCAGAAATTGAACTGATCAAAGAAAACATGGCCGGTACAAGAACTCTTACCGAGAATGCAAGAAAAGGTGATGCTTACAAGAATCTCCAGACCTTCAAAGATATCCTTGTTGATAAGGATGGCAATACAGATAAAGAGCTTGTAAAGAAAGTAACAGAGTATGCTCAAGGTATTGGTGAAAACAAAGACATGTCTGTTGAGAACTTTATTAAATCTATAGAGAAGCAATTTGTTGATGCTGTTGATAACTACTTTGAGTCTAATACCAAAAAGGAAATGAAGTTCCTTGAGAGCTACAGGATCCTTGATAAGACAAGTGATGGTAGGTATAAATTCAACGGCCTCAATACTGACTTCATGGAAAAGATGAAGTTCACTGAATCACTGCTTACTGAAAAGCAAGTTGCTGATGTATTGAAGTATAGACACATCAATCTCCTTATCCATAATACAGAGATGAGGAAGATGTTCTACGGACCATGGTACGAAGTTCCGGATTCAAACAAAAGGGACAAGTTGAGCATGTCTGCTTCAGAAAAAACATATGCCGGTGACCAAGAGTTTAATACTTGGGCAAACCAAAACCTTAATAGGGTAGGTGATGTAAATCTTGTAAGTGGGGAATTTGGTCATCATGTATATGCAGATGATCTCAATGTTGTTACTTACAATCACGATAAGGGTATCTTCTCTGCTTTCTACGATGAGATTAAATCTGTAATAGGTGAAGAGAAAGCTGAACCATATAAAGCAGTTGAAGAATCAGATGCTCAGGGTATTGTACTTGATACTCACTGGAAAGAGTATGTATTAAGATCAGGTGACTATTGGAGCGATGATTACGAGAAACAACACCAATTCGATCTTGCATCTGCAAGAAAGGAATACTATGCAAGAAAGAACAATCAGGGTTATAGAAAAGAACTGATGGATGCAGATCAGAAAATTATTGATGCAGGTGATCCAATGATCTACGGTGTAGGTAACCCTAAAAAGCCGGTTGTTGTTGGTATGCTCAATAATGATTCTCAGAACATACCTTACTCTTTCAAAACCTCTATCATGAGGTTGTCTTATACAGTTGCAAAACAGAGAGGTCTTGAAGATCTTTACTGGTGGATGCACGATAATAGTATAGGAATGGTTGGTCCTAAGTCTTTCCAGAAATACGGAAAACTGTACTCAGAAGAATTTAAAGGTCTTCCTGAATTGTACAAAATGGACAAAGACGGTAATCCTTACATAGGATTGAAGGATGTAAATAAAGACCAGCTTGCTTCTGTAAAGATGAATATCAACTGGTCTGACTTCAATAAAATTGTAGAGGTACCTAAAGGTAAATCAGGTAAGACAATGGGTTCTCAGTTGAGAAGTCTTGCTATTCTGAATAGCTTCAACTACGGTATGCCGGTTGATTTCTTCAAAGAGGGTGATAACTTCTCACAAAAAATGTCTGAGTGGTCAAATATGAATAATGATCAGAAAAGAAATGCTTCAGCAAGATACCGTCTTTACGATGACAATAACCGGGCAATAAGTGAGATATCACGTAAAGGCTATGAGAATGCTTTGGATAAGTTGGGAATGACAGAGAAGAACGGTGAGTTTGAATTTACTAATGTAAACAGACTTGTTGATTTCCTTAGATCTGAAGTAACCAGAAGAGATCTTCCTGAAAACGTATCTGCCGGCCTGAGCTGGAAAATAAATGAAACTACCGGTGAAGAAGAACTTGCACAGCCACTTGAGGTTCTCCCTAACTACCAGGCTCTGAAGAACATAATATGGTCTGTAGTAGATAAGAACATTATCCGACCAAAGTTGAACGGTACTGACTTAGTACTCGTATCAGGTGCGATGTGGGAAAAAGGGATACGTCAAAGTGTTGATAAGAATGGCAAGAAGTTTCTTTCTTCTTCTGAACTGAAGTTTTACAAGAAAGGTGAGAATGGTGCAAAGACTTCTTTTATGGAGATTTATGCTCCAAACATCTTCAGAGAAAAACTTGCAGAGTGGAAAAAGAGAAATCCTGAAAAGGCAACAATGTCAGATAAGGAATTGCTTGACTATCTTAACCGTACAGATGAAGGAAAGAAACTTCTCAGTGCTATAGGTTTCCGTATCCCTACACAAGGTCTGAACTCTGTAGATGCTGTAAAGATTGTTGACTTCCTACACCCATCAATGGGCGATTCAATTGTTGTACCATCAGAAATAGTTACTAAGGTAGGTGCCGACTTTGACGTGGACAAAATGGGTACCTATTACTACAACTTCTATATTAACTCAGAGGGTAAACCAAAGCTTATTGAGTTTATAGAAGATACACAATCTGATGCATCGCTTGAAAAGATCTACAACGCCAGGTATACAAAAAAGGAAAGAAAGGATATTGCTTCTTCAAGACTCATTGCAGATATCTTTGAAGAAGAACGTATGCCTACTTTGGAAGAGTTTAAACAGATGTACAGAGGTGCTGATCCGTATAGAGTAAACTCAAAAGAGGCCGTAGAAAACAAATACTACGAAACTCTTCAGGACATTGTTACCTTGCCGGATAACTATGAGCAGCTTATTACTCCTAACTCATCTAAGCAGATGACAGATATTGAGTCAGAGATTGCACGACTGCAAACTCCACTCAAAGAACTTGAGAAGAGAGCAGAAAGACCAAAAGGTGATGTCAACTACTCAAAGCTTCTTGATCCTCTGAATCTTTCAAATGAACGCCATGACTTCGTTGAGGCAAAAGGTATCCTCATAGGTATAGGTGCACAGAACAATACATTCCATGCACTAAGTCAAACACAACCTCTTTTTGTTGATAAGTTTGAGAAAATGTCTCAGGAGAAGAGGAAGTATTTCTCTTATGAGACAGGAGAAAAAGATCCGGTTACGGGTAAACCTATAATGGGAGAAGATTACGAGATCTATCTGCCTCACAACAAGATAAACGTAGACGGTGTAATGAAGACTGCATATTCCGGAGTAAGGGATAGTGTAGGTAACTTTATCTCTGATAAGATTTCTCAGTACATCAACGGTGCGGTGGATGCTGTAAAAGATACTTGGTTGATCCGTCTTGTTAAAGATAAGGATGCAATGGGTACTGCAATATTCTTAGACCGAATTGGTGTGGACCCTGACTATGTATTTAAGTTTATCAATCAGCCAATTGTACAGGAATACATAAAGCAACAGAGTATTGCTAAAAATGTAAAGGGTATCAACCCTGAGCTTTCCAATGTCTATAAGGATAACGTCATAGCCAATACAATGAAATTGACTTATGCAAAAGACACTGAGAAATTTGAACCTGCTGCGGATAACTTTAAGATAAAGGATCTGAATGAGATGATACGTCTTGTTGGCCAGGAAGGAAAGCAACTGAATGAACTTAGTGCCGAGTATAGGCAAATGCAACGTCAGATACTACATGAGTACATCAAATACGATCTAATGGCTAAAGATTCCCTTGCAGACCAGATGGCAATCATGTGGGGTAACATCTCAGGTATTACGGATACTATTATTAAGGATAAGAATGCAAACTATGAAACAGCAAGAGATAATTCTGTAATTGGTGCAGCTACTCCTATCTTGGATAATACTTTCCAGGGACAGATAAAAGACTCTGCAAATAAGATGATGAGTGCAATCAATAACATCCTTAGAGTTGCAGCAAGTCCTGCTTTGAAACATATAGAAAAGCATTTCCTTGACAAGACTATGTTCATGAAAGCAGATGATAGGACTGATGTACTTGAGAAAGCAACATTATCACTTATTGACTTTGCTACTCAGACAAGAACCAAAGTTGCCGGAACATATCTGAATACAAGGATTGCAGAGCTTTTGCTTAACCCTGACAAGAATACTGCAAAACTTCTTGCTCAAATGAGAAAGGATCCTGAGATAAAAGGTAACCTTGCGGAACTGTTAAAAAACCCTGAGCTTTTAGGTAAACTGACTCCGTTTATACCTATAGAGGCAAATAGACAGAGAACGATAAAGATTGAAAACAAGCCAAAGGATTCTCTTGATTCAGGTATCTTTACTGAAGCACTTGCACAACTTAGAGATAATCCTGCTACTAATGGCCTTTATAGAAGACTTGTACTTACAGGTCTGATTCAATCCGGCATAAGAGATAGTAGGTCATCTTTCAACAAGCTTATTCCTCATGAGGATTACATGAAAGAACTCATACCTGCTGTAGATGCAATACTCAACGGAAACATGGAGAAGTTTGAAGAAACAATGGCGTTCTATCGTAATAACTATCAGGATGCAAGAGTTGTACCAAATGCAACAAAATCAATATCAGGTGCAAATGAGTACGTAAATTACTATAACGAGAACAACATACTTTCTAACCATCTTCCTGAGAGAATCAAAGATCAGTCAAAAGGTGCAATGGTTTCTCCGAAGTTCTTAAATGTATCAAACAGAAATGATCTTAAGCATCCTGTACTAAAAGTAATTGTAAGGGGTGTAGATCCTGAAACAGGAATGGAATATACTTCCGGTGACATTGCTGAAATGCAGAAGAAGGGTGACTATACCTGGGCAACTACAAGACTGTTCCAAAAAGTTTACGATGAGTTAGGTTCACCGGTAGTTGTAGGTGTTGATTCTTACAACAATAAGAAGTATCTGTACAAGCAGATAAATGCTTGGGGGGATGGAATGAATGTACAGGAGTACTATGAAGAGAAAAGACCTTCTGTTCTTCCTCAACACGAGAAAGTATATGAACTTGAAGACTGGCAGATCAATCTTGCACTGAGAGAGAATAGGTTTATAGAAGCACCTAAAGAGCAAGCTGTTACTAAACCCGAAACAGTAGCTGAAGTAAAATTTACAGAACCTGCTAAAATTTTAGATAAATATAAAAATAATATAAAATCTTTTATTGAGCAGTCTAAATATACGTTTGTAGATATTCCTGATAATTTTACAGAAGAACAGGTTAATAAACTTTTCAATACACCGAGTGAAATAAAGAAATATGAAAAGTCTTTAAGTGTACAAAACTTTAAAAAAGCACTTGTCCTTGATAATAAATATGGAGACATAATTTCTAAGAATAATATAATTGTCGATTTCTCTGAAGCATTTTCAAATTATGTAGAAGAAAGATTGAGTGAAAATGATAAAGTGTTGTCTTCTAAAGAGGTAAAAGATTTATTAGTATCTACAGAACTTGCTAAACCAACAACTCAAGAGAATCAAGAGTCAGGAAATAAACCAACAAAAGCATGTCCATAATATTATCAGCTCATACAGATGTTGTAAGACACGACATTCCACTCAGAAATAACAATGGCACCATGGTCGGGTTACTTGATAACCTGGCCGGTGTCATCTGTATGTACTCTGCAATCTATTCAAACCAGTCAATTCAACATGCACTTGCTACTGGAGATATTAAAATCTTTCATAATAGACATGAAGAGTTTGCTTATACTGTAGACTTTCCTGAAGCAAATCCTGAAACTGATTTTGTGATCAATGTAGATGTTTGTGCAGGAGACCGTTACAAAGGAAAAGATGCCGGTATTGAGAATCTGTATGGAAAAGGTATTGCTGACGTATTAAATGCACTTGAATGGGAAGGATTTAAGTTCTACTTTTGTGAATATACCGGGGATCCGGAAGAAGCTGATGAAATGGATCAGTGGGCTGAAAAGAAAATACCCGGCCTCTCTTTCATTATCCCTATAGATGCATTTAATGACAACTGGCATGGTGAGGCCCGGCTACCTATAGAAAGGATGAACAGGGCAATATTAATGCTGCAACGATTAATCTGTTATTTATTATAAAATGGCAAATACTAAAAACAAAACGATACTCTGCTTTGACAATGGTCTTTTCTTTGAATTTTGCCTGGCATTGGCAGATGATTACAAAGAGGTACTTTACTATTCCCCTTGGGATTATTCTTCTTTTCCTAATATTGAAAAGGCTCGTATAGGTAGTGAATGGGTAAACGGTAAGCAACTGTCCACATTTGACGGAAAACCTTTTAGGGTGGTACCTAACTTTTTTGATCATTTAGAAGAAGCAGATGTTATTCTCTTTACAGATTGCTATCAGGGCGATGTAATGGAGCATCTCCGGTCAATGGGTTATCCTGTCTGTGGGTCTGGCAAAGGTCAGATTCTTGAACTTGATAGGTGGAAATGTAAACAACTGTTTAAATCTGTAGGAATGGATGTAAACGGTATGAAACGTGTAGTTGGTGTAACTGCTCTCCGTGATGTTTTATCAAAAGAAAAGAACAAGTACATAAAAGTATCCAGTTACAGGAAATTGGTTGAAAGCTTTCATCATGAAGAGTACAAGCTTTCTTGTGTGATTCTGGACGAGATACAGAGCAAATTGGGCCCTGTTGCAGAAACTATTGAGTTTATCATTGAGGATCCTATTGATGCTGTTGTTGAGGAAGGTATTGATATCTATACAGTAAATGGCAAGTATCCTAAAATGGTTTTGTCTGGTGTTGAGATAAAAGGGGAGGCCTATTACGGAGAGTTAATTGAATACAGTAAGTTGAGTGCTGGTGTACAGAAAACTACGGATGCTATTGCCCCTTTGATGAAAGAATACCAGTACAAAGGCTTTTTCTCTACAGAGGTCAGAACTACTAAGGATAACAAGAACTATCTGATAGACATGACCTGCCGGCTACCTTTGCCTCCTTCTCCTTTGTATCCCTTGATGTTTGATAACCTGGGTGAGATTGTTTGGGGCCTGGCCAACGGTGAGCTGGTTGATATTAAACCAAAAGCAAAGTGTGGTCTATATCTTCTGATATCAAGTACTAATTATGGGGCAAATTATCAAAGCTTGTCTTTTCCTGAAAAGTATAGAGACAATATCAAGTTGGTAAACCCTGTAAAAGTAGATGGTGACTACTGCAACATGAACATAAATGAGTTCCCGGATGTTAGAGTAGGGGGTATTGCTGTTTCCGGCAATTCATTTGAAGAGTGTAAAAAGATGGTAGAAGAGATTGCAGATGAAATTAAAGGCTTTGGAATATCTATCAATACATCTTATGTTGATAAAGCAAAAGAAGAGTTTGACAAAATGAAAAATTCTTAATATGGTCAAATTACCCACTGCTGCAGAAAATGCTTCAAACTTCAAAACTGCTACACCAGAGCAATTTTTTGAACCATCTTCAAGTAGAACAAATGTACTTAGGGAACTTTTACATACAGAATATAAGTGTAAGGAGTATCCTCATGTAGCATTGAAGTTTTTGCCGGGAGGCATACTTCAGATCTTTGCTGAACGTAAGCAACCTTACATAAGAAGGTATTCATTAAAACACATTTCCAAGACTGAGTGGACTATGGATGTAGTACCACATTTGACTAACTTCCCCGGTGAGTTAAAGGTAAAGATAGAAAAGAACTCTTTAACTTTGACTAATCAGAACGGTGAGGTAATTCACTTAAACAAATTTAATTTAAAAAGTCCTAATACTAAATAATATGGCAATCTGGGGCACAGAATGTGGTTTTGTAATAACCTCTCCTAATGGTAAGATGGTTAAAACTGTTGCTGCTAAAAACGGAAAAGAGTCCAAACTGTATAAAGATATACTTAACCATTTAGATGAGTTACCTAAAGAACAACTGGATGGATTAAGAGAATCGTTTAAAGGTTGGGAAGGTGAATATATAACAGATGTTGATAATAAAAAACAACTTGCATTAGCCCTTTATGCCAAAACAACCAGTCCCAACTTTAAAGAGTACTATAAGGATAGTCAACTTGACGAGAATGGAGAACCTGTTTTAGAGGATGGACTTTTTGTAAATAAAGAAGGTTTGCAAAAATCTTTATTTAACGAGGGTACTTACTTTCAACCGAGATTTGAAGGAGACTTCCAGCAAGTTTATAGGGAAGATTTTGATATGTCTTCCGGTTATAATCTTGAAGCTGCAAAAAGAAAAGAGGAGCTTGAAGCAAAAGGGGCCCGGGTATCAATGGATGCTATGGGTCTTAAGGTAAGTGTAGATCCAAATAGTACCTTCTTTCAGAAAGATACACTCGTTGCAAGTGCTGCATCTGAAGCAACTGTAGGGAAGTGGAAAGACTGGTTTAAAAATAACGGTACTGACTACAGATTAGTTGTAGACGGTATTTATGATGAACAAGGTAAACTCATTGATGCAAATGAATCTGTTGATGTAATAAACAAAATTGTTCGTGTTGTAGACGGCATGGAGAATGTTGCAATAGGTGAGGCCGGTATGCACATTGTTACAAGGATCATCAAGGAAAAGAACCCAAAGCTTTTCAAAGAGATGATGAACAAGGTAGACAAGTATGAACTGTATGAGGAAACATTTTCGAAGTACAGGGACTACAAGAACTACCAGTTGGAAGACGGTAAGCCGAATATACCTAAGATAAAAGAAGAAGTTGTAGGTAAGATACTCAATGAGTACTATATCCTTAGGGAAGAAGGTGCTACTGAAAAACCGGAGATGCTTAAGAAAATAGAGCAAGCTCAGTCATGGTGGCAGAGAATCAAAGAGTCACTGACAAATTTCTTTAAGGGTAATCCTTTTAGTACTGCAGTTAAAAATTTCAGCAAGGGTAGATATAATGAATCTGGAAGTGGTATTACAGAAAAGGTAAATAGACTTCAGGATATTGCAGAAGGTGAAGACTATGAGTCATTTACGAAGAATACTATCAGCAATATGAAAAATATTGCAAGAGAGCTTCCGGAGAATACTGCAATCGTTACACACGGTACTGCAATATCAGCTTTGAAGACTTGGAAAGAATCAGGTTACTCTGAGGATATTCCTACTGAAGAAGCTGCAAAAGAACAGAAAATTGACAATGGTCATGTTGAGGAAATGAACATAGACGGTAAGAAGTTCTATCTGATACGTCATGCTGAATCCTTAGCAAATGTCAAGGGAGAGTTATCTGATGCAGATACCCCTCTTACAGTAAAAGGTAAAGAACAAGCTATTGATCTTGCCAAAGAACTGAAAGACAAGGGAATTACTCAGATCATCTCTACAGATACAAACAGAACCCGGTCAACAGCAGATATCTTAAGATCACAGTTAGGACTTGAGGATGTGTTCTATCAAAGTCAGGATGAATTTGAAAAGAAACAAAAGGGTAAGAAAATATTTGACAGGTTGAAAGCAGTTACCAATCTTACTGTAAAAACAGACAAAGATGGTAATACTGATTACTATATTAGTGAGGCAGGAAAAGAATACAAAGTCTGGGAAAGGGTATCAAGATACTCAAAGGAAGTATACGAAAAGAGATTTGGTAAAAGGCAGGAGACTGAAAAGGATAGAGTTGATAAAACTACCGGCAGAAGATTACATGGCTACGTTGAAAACATTGTAAATAGACTTATAGACAAAAGTACAGGTCTAAAGAAAGACAAGATTGATCCTGATAAAGGTACAATACTTAAAGGTGAAGAACACATCTATGCACAGCTTGAAGACTACATGACTGAGGTTATAAACAGATTTCCTGTTGGGTATCGTTTTGCATCAGAGCAGACAATCTATCAACCAGGTAAACGTCCAGGTAAAGATGACCTTGCCGGAACAATAGATTTTATTGCTATTGGAGAAAGTGGAGGTGTACACATAAAAGACTGGAAGTTTATGAACGAAAAGTCTTGGGATGACATATCTGCTGTTACAATGAAAGCTCATGAGACTCAGTTATCTTTATATGCCAACATGGTAAAAAAGAATTATGGTGCAGATACAATATTAGAGAACAATACTGTACCAATTAAACTTTTGTACGGTAAAGGAGATGAAGAGTTTGTATTAAAAAACATAGTCTTAGCTGATCCTGATTATAGTAAAATCAATGATAAAACTCTTTTACCTGTAGTAGCAAATAAAATAGATATTGTAAATAATGAAGGCAAGGTAGATGAAAAAATGAGTGTTTTGTTTGAAAAACTAAACAACCTTGCAACTAAAATATATAACAAACAGGTCACATCCAAAGAGGAGCAAAAGAAAATAGACAAGCAATATCAGAATGTAAAATACGCAATAAGATCAGGTATATTAAAAAAAGATTACAATGCAATGACTACAGTTGCTCTTGATATGATAAGAGGTCATATCAAGAAACTGGAAGAGATTAATAAGTTTGTACAGACTCAAGGCAAAGAAGGAGCAGACGGTATAAAAGATGCACAAGATGTAGGTAGATTATTGGATCAGGTAATAGATGCATCTGCAGGACTTCAGGTATTTGTTGATACTAAACAAATAATGCATGAGTTTATAAAAGACATGGATCCTCAGGATAAGGAAGCATTTGATAAGACTCTTACAAGAATAAGTGATAACGTAAAATATGCCAACAACCTTTTGTTTGACCCTCTTACCGGTAAAGGTATTCTTGAAGCAGCAGGTCTTAAAATAGGTGATGCTGTAGGTATCTACAACATACTATCTATGGATAAGTCTTTGGACATGCTTCAAAGAAACTTTCTTACTTATGCAAATGCTCCTATCAAAACAAGCCAGGCTTTTTATAAATATAGCTCTCGGGCAGAACATTTGATTGCACTTGAATCTGCAGAAGAAAAAAAGGTTCAGAAAAAAATGGCTGAGGCACTTACAAAATGGATGGGAGGTAGCTGGGATAAAAACAAAGCACTCAAGACATTATTCAAAGAAGGTACTGTACGAAAAGGTCTGGTAAACAAAAACTCAAAAGAGTTTTATGAAGGTCTTAGTAAAGCTAAAACAACTAATGATTACGATTGGTTAAAAAAGCATATCAATGTAAAACAGTACATTGAAGACTACAATAAAGATCTTGAGGAGTATATCAAGAACGCAAACGATACAGTATTTGATGCAGCATCGTTTGAAGAAGATGTTACTAAAAGGGCCGGTACACTTGATCAAGAGAGAAGGGAAAAGTACATACAATCATATAAAGATACTTACGACATATCTTTAGATATATCTGAAAGGAACAATAGACTTATTGGATATGCAAATGAAAATGCATGGTCTAAAGAGTATGCTGCTCTTAACCGTCCTGAGAATAAACCTGCTTTGGACTTTTATAACTATGTAACTGAACTGAACAAACGTGCTCATGAATCCGGCTACCTTGGTGATTATTATTACCACTTCTTTCCGCAAATAAGAGGTAGAGTAATGAACAACTTCTTTGAAGGCGGTATGAAGCAAATGGGTAAAAAAGTACTTACCAATTTTGTTGTTGAAGACGGAGAGAAAAGATTCAGAGATCCTCTTACCGGAGAGTTAATAAGATCAATACGAGGAAGATATATACATGATCTTGGTGACGATGCTCAAGTATCTGAAGATATTATGAAAGCACTCTCTTTGTATACTACAGATCTTATAACTTTTGAGAGACGTTCTGAAATAGAAGGTCTCGCTAAAACACTCCTTGCAATAGAAAAGAATAAGAAGGTAAGAGTATACGAAAAGAAACAACTTGTAAAGACTTCTTCCGGTGATCTTCTCGGAGGAGAGAATAGAAAAAACCTTGAGTACCTTGAAAGAGGTGTAGCTTACTCCCTATATGGAGAAAAATATACAGGAGAAGAGCAAGGGTTTAGAGTATCTGCATTTGGTGAAGAGAAATTTGTTAGCTATCAGAAGTCAATGGATAGTGCAGTAAGATGGTTTACATTAAAATCACTTGGTTTGAATATTGCACCAGCACTATCAAACTTATTCGGTGGTGCAGCAAACCAATTAATAAACTCTGGTAACCATTTTACAAAAGTTGAGCTATCCAGAGCTTATCAGAACATTCTTGGTGGAAAGTTCTATACAGAAGAAGGTAAGAAATTTATTGCTTTGATGGATAAGTTTGTTCCTTTTACAGAACAGATTGCTGAGAAATTAGGTAGAGATGCATCTAAAGAAAAAATGATTAATTGGTTATCCGGAGAAGGAATGATGTTCCTTTTAAGAGAGGGTGAGAACATTATCCAAATGGCAAATGCTGATGTGTATTTCAGAAATACCATGGTAGATAACGGTAAGCTTGTAAATATCCGAGAGTACGTAAAAGGTAAATACGATTATGCAAATATCTATAGCAAGTCACCTGCTGAACAGAAGAAAATTAAAACTATGGTTGATGCTGAGATAGCTGAACTACAAAAGACAAGAAATCTTTATAATGATAAAAGTATTGATTTTAATAAGAAGACTTTTGAAGTAAATCTTGGTGTTGATGGTTTGGATGAAAGTATAATAAATCTCAGACAAAGAATCCAACAGCTTACTGCAGATTGCATCGGTTCACGTCCTCCAGGAGAGATTGCTCAAATTAACATGTTCCTTTTTGGTGGTTCACTTATGAACTTCCGAAATTGGGTACCGAGATTGGCAGAAGCAAGATTTGGTGATTTTAAATACCATGCCGGCACTGGTGTATATGAAGCAGGTAGGGCACGAATGGTTGCAGACGTATTGCTTGATCATACTCAACACAAACTAAAGAACCTTGCAGATCTTATTGCATTTGGAAACTTTGGAGCAAGAGAGACTACAATTATAGATGTTGCTAAAAGGCAGTATCAAAGAAGATTAGCAGAAGCAAGAGAAATTGAAGGTACTGAAGATTCAATGTTTGCAAAGACTGTTACTGAAGCACAGTTTGTTGACAATTATCTTCAGTCAGTGAAGGCACAGGTAAGAGAACTTGAGGCAGTAATAGCATTAAATGCTGCGTTCTACTCGGCTATGGCGGCAGCTAAATCAATGTCTAAGGATGATGATAATTATGCAGAAAGAGGTATGGCAAGGTATGCAGTAAGAATGCTTGATAAGTTCTCAGATGAACTTGGTTTCTTCTACTCATATGCATCATTCAGTTCAATAGTTGGTGGAGGTGGAAATGCTCACCCTGTCCCTATTGTAACAGTAGTATCCGACATTGGTAAGTTCAGTATAGATCTGAAAGATAAACTGAAATTTATAATTTCTGGTGACGAAGAAGGAGCAGAAAAAGTACATCTTTCGAAATATCCTATAAACTATACTCCAGGTCTAAATCAGTTCTCTCAAACTGTCTCAATCGGTAGTAAAGATTGGAATGACTACATCTATGGTGAGACACATGGAAAGAGTATGCGGTACGGGCTCTGGGGCAAGTAATGGTATATAAAAATTGAATTATTTTACAAAAGCTGATCTTTGTATTAGAGTACTCGGTACTTTTACACCGGTTACCTAAAGAAGCAATAGCTTTTTTACCTCTTTAAAATGTTAAACGGTATGAACAACGGACCAATACCAGCAGGAACCAAAAGCTCCCTTACAGGGATGAGGCCAACCTTAAGATCTTCAGAGGAATCAAAATTCCTCTATCTCATTATTCAAGAACTTCGCAATCTTGGAGGTGTAATAACGAACTCTGCAATGGGTCCGACAGTTGCATCGTTTACAGTTGATAATGGAGGTGATTCTCCTGTATCAGGAGATGATACATGGACAATAAGTTCCTTAAATGTAATAGGAAAAGTTCCAACATTTACAAAAAATGGTGTTATACAATTAGCTGGTACTGATTATAATTTTAATAATACATTAGGCAAACTAATATTATTATCAAGTACGTTTGTTTCAGCAGATGTATGGACAGTAATATATTAATAACTTTTAAAAAATAAACAAAATGAGCTTAACAGGATTTTCTCAGCTTACTTATCCAAAGCAAGCAGCAATGGTTAGTATTACTAACAAAGCAACAGGTGGGTCAATTGGTACTGCAGCAGCTACTGTTGATATTGCTACACTGATTAATGTAAATCAGACAACTGCAAGTCAAATATTGACTCTTCCTTCTCCTACAAACACTACTCCGGGCATGGTCATTGGTGTTGTAAACACAGGAACAGAAAGTTTTAACATAGGTTCAAGAACTGTTGCTGATAATAGCGTTATCTTACTATTTTGGTGGGATGGTTCTGCTTGGAACTAAGGATCAGTACAAAAATTAAAACAACAACTACATATTGAAAAAGGTAACGATTCTTGTCGGAACCCCTTCTGATCTATACTTTGCCTCAGAGATTGAGGTACAGTGTCACAACTTCAGGAAATTTGGATACTCATCTATTTTTCAGGTAGTTGTTCACGATAAAGGGGAAAACAAATACAAAGAGTATTGGGATAAGCTTGCTGCTAAGTATAAAGAGGTAAAATTCTTTTTCTATAGTGACCCGGGCATTGAAAAGAACCTGAAGATCTACCCTCCATTTGGTAGGCCATGGTCTTTTAAAAAGCATTGGGAAGCATATCCTGAACTAAAAAACCAAGTTATCATTTATCTTGATAGTGATGTGATATTCACCAGACACCTGGATTTTTCCAGGTATATTAATGATGATATCTGTTACATGTCAAAGACACCTTATATTGGAGCCAAGTACTTCTATTCAAAAGAAAAAGACGTACTATCATTCATGAGGTCTCGTTACAAACTGATTGATCCTCTTGAGATACTCTGTAACCAAGTAGGGATTGACAAACAGGTTGTAATTGATAATGAAGAGAACACTGGTGGTTGTCAGTATATCCTTAAGAACATTGATGCCGGTTTCTGGGCCAGTCTTTCTGAAGATTGTCTGAAGCTTAGGATACAGTCAGCAAGTCTTAACGGTGATTACTTTGCAAACGAAGAAAGAGGTTTTCAGTCATGGGCAATAGGTGATATGTGTGGACTACTTTGGAATTTGTGGAAGAGAGGACAGCAGACAAGATGTCCGGAAGAATTAGGTTTCTCCTGGTCATCAAGTCCGATAGAAGAATATGAAAAACATGCTTTCTTTCATAATGCCGGTGTACCATCAAGACACATGGAGAAAGATGGAAAAAAGCACCTGATGTTTTATAAATCAGATGTCAGGTTCAGAACTTCGATGACTACCTTTTTTGATTTGGAGTATGAGGGGTTGTCTAAAGATTTTTGCAGCTACAAGTATGTAGATGCTATTAAAGAAGTAGAAGATCCGGTTTGTAAAACAAATATTAAACTATACTAAAATAAAATTTTATGAGTGGAGCAGCAAGCGGAAATCGTAGAAATTTGGTCGCATGGATCAGACTCGATTCCAACGGTAATATCATACCGGGTTCGGAACAATACAGACCGAGAGGCGTTCAACCAAAAAATGGTACTTGGAGACAGGTTACAAGTTCATACTGTTGTGATTGCTACTGTATGATCACTTTCCAAAATAATGCAAGCTATGGATCAATAGAATCCATAACTACTGCAGATGGTGCAATTGATTGGTCAGGTACATTAAGTGCAGGTGATACAATAAGTTTTGTAATACCAAGTTGTTATGATGAAGCATTTACTGTACAATTTGGAACTATTACAGGCGGTATAATTGTAAACATTGATCTGGTACAAGGTTCTGGTACTCAAACTATAGATAATGATTATCTTACCAGTCTGGTTACTACTACACATATCGATACAAGTGTTGGTACGTGTGCACAATGGCTTGTTAAATTCAGCAATGACTAATCTTTATGAGTACTACAGGAAAGGGTTTTGATAGCACAAAGGCTTTTAGCTGGCTTCTTGGTGTAACATTGGCCTTTTTTGCCTGGTTCGGTAAGGTAACATATGATAAGCTGATCTCTATGGATGAAAAGCTTGAAATGTTACTGGTACAGAACGGAGTCAATAAGACCAAGATTGAGAACATAGAGACACAGATCAAGGAAATGCAGCCTTGTAGGAATAACAATAAGGGAACAAGTCAAGTAATTGTATCCGAAGAAGCAGTCTTACCTAATCAGGAAGATAGCAGAAAGAGATACGGCCTGGCTTTAAAATAAATATTATGATAGTAGTGCAATGGTTAAAGAGGTACATCTACTCTCTTACAATAAGAGATTTGATTCACTTTTTGATCATTGCATTACTGTTTATTGTCTTTTTTAAAGGTTGTCCATCTTCAGGAAGTAGTAAACATACTGAAGTAAAAGAGCCGGCACTGAAACCGACTACTCAAAAGAAGGACAAGAATGGTACAGTTTACACTGAAGTAAAAGGTACCTTGTTTACTAAGGATGAAATGAAACATCTTACTGACTCATTAGCTAAAGCTCTTGGGAAAGGTAAAGTAGAACAGGTCATCAAAACGGTGACAGTAATTGATACAGAATACGAAGTAAAGAAGTTTTACGTTGATAGTGCTACTGGTGACATATATGCTCAAGACAGCAACAAAGATTGCAAAATGTCGTTTGCAGGTAACTCAAAAACCGGCACCGGTAAGTTCAAGCTGTCCTTAACTCCGGACACAGCTTCCTACATTACAACAATCAAAAAGCACCTTTTCCGGGCCAGTGAGATGAATGTGAACATCTATCACACTAATAGCATGTTTGCCCCGGCAATGGGTTCAGCATACACGGCAAAGACACCAAAGACAATAGCTTGTATCGGGCCGGTGATCGGAATAGGTTACAACGGTACACTCTTTCCCTTTTTGGGAATAGGTATAACACTTAATGTAGTTGGTATTAAAATAAAGAAATAAATGTCGGCAGTAGATTACGTAGGAGATCATAGGCTTACTGACAACGAACTTGAGATATTCAATCTCATGTTCTCTATTCTTTATTACTCAGATCCAGGGTACCGCATAAAACTGTACAAGAAAGAGGATGAGATCATTGGTCATGTTACCCCTTCCAAACAGGAAACAAAGCCGGCTATTATTGATAACCTCCTGTTTTTCAATAGGGTGATCAAGCTAAGGGTAAGATATAGTTCTTCCCTGGCTATCAGTAAAACTATTTCTTTTAGGATACCTTTGGAGAAATCAAAACCTTCTGTATCTTTACAGTATTAAAACAACTAAATATGTTACAGCAAGGTGCACAATTTCAATGGAGCAGTGATGCTACGTTCTCTCTCACAAGTGATCAGTTTGGAAAACTCTACAACGTCCTTACTGGTATTATAGGTACTCCCGGTTTTCAGAAAAAAATAGCTGAGGCACAAGAAACAATGGCAATAGTTGACCTTCAGGCTACTATGAACAAAGTTCTTGAAACTGCAGTTGAGACCGGTATAGCAGTAGAAGTCAAACCTACTGATACTTCGGAAGCTTCCGAATAATAGACAATACTTCTTTCTCAAGATAGGGAACTACTATGGGGGTTACGGATTCAACAACGTAATCCCCATTTTCGTCTTTGGCTATTACAGGATAACCGTTCTCGTCTTCACCAGACTTTAAAAACTTAATGTGGTAAATAGTCATACTACCCGGGTGTAACT
>Ga0255182_1000367_pt1 | contig 32336 bp, 35 predicted proteins | sample Atl_UVDOM_RepA_8_FD_188420 | JGI IMG/M metagenome (GOLD analysis project Ga0255182, IMG submission 188420) | Freshwater microbial communities from Altamaha River, Georgia, United States - Atl_UVDOM_RepA_8d | ecosystem: Environmental > Aquatic > Freshwater > River | place: USA: Georgia...
ACGCTGGCGAACCAGCGGGCGCACCTCGAACGGGTCAGGAAGCGCGCGCAGCAGGCGCGCGAGGCCGCGAAGGCCCACGACCAGGCGCTGCTCGAGGAACTGGCGTCCCGCCTGCGGGACGACTGAGTTCAGCGCGCGCGGCGCGCCGCGACGTCGATGTGGATGTCGCCCTGGGGATGGCCGACGCGTACCCAGGCGAGCGTGTCGCCCGCGAGCCCGACGTCGCCTTGGTAACGCGCGCTGCCGTCGAGCGTGAATTCGAAGCGGTAGATGCGCCCGATGCTGAAGCCCCGGGCGGAGCGCAGCAGCCTGAGCCCGCTCAGGACGACGCTGTCGTCGAGGCGCTGCAGGCCGAGGTCCCCGCAGACTTCCTTCACCACCGCGAGCACCCGCTCGCGGCCGCTCGCGCTCCACGACCACAGGCCGCCGACTGCGCCGAGCGCCAGCAGCAGCAGCAGCGCGTCACGCATCGCCGCGCCTACTCGTCGAGCCGACGCGCGCGAAAGCCGCTGATCGCACCGTCCTCGTCGAGGCCGAACAGCGCCTCGATCGGCTGGCAGCAGACCTCGCAGTCCTCGATGTAGGCCTGGCCGGCGGCGGATGGATCGAGCAGGAAGCTGATCCGCTCGCCGCAGTAGGGGCAGCGGAAACGGTGCTCGACGACGGCGTCGGGTCCGGCAGTCATCGGCGGCCTCAGTCGCGGAAGTTCGTGAACTGCAGCGGGACGCCGAGTTCAGCGCCGCGCAGCGCCGCGATCACTTCCTGCAGGTCGTCGCGCTTCTTGCCGGTCACCCGCACCTGCTCGTCCTGGATCTGGGTCGTGACCTTGATCCCGGATTCCTTGATCTTCTTGACGACCTTGCCGGCATACTCGCGGTCGAGGCCGTGGCGGACGGTGATTTTCTGCCGGGCCTCGGCGACGTTCGAGGTGATTGCGCCCTCGTCGAGGCAGGCGACGTCGATGCCGCGCTTGGACAGCTTCAGGCGCAGGATTTCCAGCACCTGCTTCACTTGGAATTCCGCCTGGGCGATGATCGTCAGCGTATATTCTTCCCGCTCGACCCGCGCTCCCGTACCCTTGAAATCGAACCGGTTGGAGATTTCCCGGTTGGTCTGGTCGACCGCGTTGGTCAGTTCGTGGGCATCAATTTCGGATACGACGTCAAAAGAGGGCATGATTGGACTCCGACCTGCGATTCAGAGGACTGGCGGCGCGCCGTCGCGACGGACGGGACCGCTGCGCTTGATTATCGCATTCCGCGCCCGCATTTCGATCCCAGCGTGATTGAGCTCATCACTTTCGACCTCGACGACACCCTGTGGGACGCCGGGCCGGTGCTGGCGCGTGCGGAGCAGGTCCAGTACGACTGGCTCGTGCGTCACCTGCCGCATATCGCGGCCGCCCACACGGTCGAGGAACTGCAGGCGAAGCGCCGCCGGCTCGCGCGCGAGCAGCCGGCCCTCGCCCACGACTTCACGCAACTGCGGCGCGCGGCGCTGGCGGCGCTGTGCGAGGAATTCGGCTATGACCCGGCACTCGCCGCCACGGCGGTGGACGTCTTCCTCGACGCGCGCAGCCAGGTCGAGCTCTATGCGGAGGTCGACGAGGTGCTGCGCCGGCTCGCGCTCGACTACCGGCTCGTGTCGCTGACCAACGGCAACACGGACCTGGCGCGGGCAGGGGTTGCGCATTATTTCGAATTCACGCTGTCGCCGGCCGAGACCGGCACCAGCAAGCCGGACCCGCGGATGTTCGAGGCGGCGATGACCCGCGCCGGCGTCGGCCCGGCCGCGATGCTGCACGTGGGCGACGAGCCCTGGTACGACATCGAGGGCGCGCACCGCGCGAACGTGCGCTCGGTGTGGGTCAACCGCCAGGCGCGACCCTGGCCCGACGGCCAGCGCCGCGCGCATGCGGAAATCGGCAGCCTGCACGAACTGGAAGGCGTGCTGCGGCGTATCCAAGACACGGGAGAGTACGGACCAGCATGAGCAACTCGGGCTTCGAACTGATCGAACGTCGGCACATCGCGACGCTCAACCTGGAATTCCAGGCCTGGCGCCACGGCCCGACGGGCGCGCGGCACTACCACCTCGCCTGCGACGACGACAACAACGCGTTCATGGTCGCCTTCCCGACCCTGCCGCGGGACTCGACGGGCGTCGCGCACATCCTCGAGCACACGACGCTCTGCGGCAGCCAGCGCTATCCCGTACGCGACCCGTTCTTCATGATGCTGCGGCGCTCGCTGAACACGTTCATGAACGCGTTCACCAGCAGCGACAGCACGGCTTATCCGTTCGCGACCCGCAATCGCAAGGACTTCGACAACCTGCTCGCCGTGTACCTGGACGCGGTGTTCTTCCCGCGCCTCGACGCGCTCGACTTCGCGCAGGAAGGCTGCCGCGTCGAGTTCGCCGACCCCGCGCACCCGGAGCAGGGCCTCGTCTACAAGGGCGTCGTCTACAACGAGATGAAGGGCGCGATGAGTTCGCCGACGTCCCAGCTGTGGCATCACCTGCAGGCCGACCTCTTCCCCCAGACCCCTTATCGCTACAACAGCGGTGGCGATCCGGCCGAGATCCCGAACCTCACGCACGAGGCGCTGTGCGACTTCCACGCCCGTCATTACCATCCGACGCAGGCCGTGTTCATGACCTACGGCTGCTTCGATCCCCTGGAACACCAGCAGAAGTTCGCCGCGCTCGCGCTCGACCGCTACCAGCCGGTTGCCGACACGATCGTCAGCGGCCTGCAGCCGCCGCTGCCGGCGCCACGCTCGCGGGTCGTGCACTACGCGGTGGACGACGCCGAGGACGAGGACGAGGGCACGCACATCGTCTGGGGCTGGCTGCTCGGCGAAACAGGTGACCCGCGCGCGATGCTCGAGGGCCACGTGCTGTCGAGCATCCTGCTCGAGCACAGCGCGAGCCCGCTGCGCCACTACCTGGAGACGACCGAACTCGCGCGCGCGCCGTCCGAGCTCTGCGGCATCGACGACTCCGCCCGCCAGCTCGCGTTCTACTGCGGCGTCGAGGGCAGTGACGCCGCGCACGCCCAGGCGCTCGAACGCGGCGTCTTCGAGGTGCTCGAGCGCGTCGCGCGCGACGGCGTCGAAGCCTCCGTGATCGAGGCGGCGCTCGATCGCATCGAGGTCGCGCAGCGCGACGTCGGGGGCGACGGTTATCCTTACGGGCTGCAGCTGATGAGCCGCGCGCTGCCTGGCGCGATGTACCGCCGCGACCCGGCGGCGCTGCTCGACATCGACGCGCTGCTCGCCACGCTCCGCGCCGAGGCGGCGCGGCCCGACTACGCGCGAGAGCTGGTCGCGCGCAGCCTGTGTCGCAACACGCATCGCGTGCAACTCATCATGAAACCCGACCGCGCGAAGCGCGAGGCCGAGAAGCGCGCCGAGCAGGCGCGGCTCGCCGCGCTGCACGCGAAGCTGACGGCAGAGCAGCAGGCCGCGATCCGCGACGCCGCCACCGCGCTCGCTGCGCACCAGGCACGCCAGGACGACCCGGAGGTGCTGCCGCGCATCACGCTCGCCGACGTGCCGGCCGGCGAAGCGCCGATCGTCGGCGCCACCGCCAGGGCTGGCGACTGGTCCACGCATCGTTACTGCCGCGGCACCAACGGCCTCGTCACCGCGCACGCGGCCTACGAGCTGCCGGCGCTCGGCGTCGAAGACGTCGCGAGCCTGTCGGTGTTCGCCGGCTACCTGACCGATTTCGGGGTCGGCGGCGAGACCTATCTCGAAACCCAGGCCCGGCGCGCGCGGCTCGGCCAGTTCGGCTCGAACGCTTCGGTGCGCAGCGCGTTGAACGACCTCACCCGCTGCCGCGGCCACCTCGTCGTCAGCGCGAAGGGCCTGAAGCGCAATGCGGCGGGGCTCGTCTCCGCGCTGACCGAGCTCGTGCCGACGCTGCGCCTCGACGAACGCCAGCGCCTGCGCGAACTGCTGACGCAGTCGCGCGCCGATCTCGAGCTCGCGATCACCGATCGCGGCCACCAGCTCGCGATGCACGGCGCGATGCGCGGCCTGTCGGCGGCCGGCTGGCTCGCCGACGAATGGGATGGTCCCGCCCACATCCTCGCGATCCAGGCGCTGGACGACGAGGTGCGCGAGTCCGACGCCGCCGCGGACGCGCTGCTCGCACGCTTCGCGACCCTGCACGACCGGCTCCGCGCGGCGCCGGCGGAAGTGCTGCTCGTCGGCGAGGACGACGCGCTGGACGCGGCCTGCGACGCGCTGTCCAGCATCGCGCGACCGGCGGCGGGCGCCGCGTCCCCGAGCCTCGAGCGCCTGCCCGCCGCGGACGGCAGACGCGGCGGCGCCTGGTTCGCGAACTCGGACGTCAATTTCTGCGCGAAAGCCTACGCCGCCGTGCCGCAGGGCGCGCCGGAGGCGCCGGCCTTCGCGGTGCTCGCGCGCTACCTGACCGACGGCTTCCTGCACCCGGCAATCCGCGAGCGCGGCGGCGCCTACGGCGGGGGCGCCAGCTTCGACTCGGACAGCGGGGCCTTTTCCTTCTATTCCTACCGCGACCCGCGTCTCGCCGGGACGCTGGCGGATTTCGATCGCGCGCTCGACTGGCTGACGACGCCGGCGCCCGACAAGCTGCTGGAGGAGGCCATCCTCGGCGTCATCCGCAGCCTCGACAAGCCGCGCTCGCCGGCCGGCGCCGCGATCCACTGGTATTACAGCGAACTGCACGGGCGCAGCGCCGCGTTCCGCGCCGAGTACCGGCGCCGGGTGCTGGCGACGACGGTCGAGGATCTGCGGGCAGTGGCCGCGCGCTGGCTCGAGCCCGCGCGCGGCGTGGTCGGCGTGGTGACGCACGCGGGTGAAAAGGCCACAATTGAGGCCATGAACCTGCCGCAATTCCATTTCTGAGCCGCGGCAGGACGGGCGGATGGCGACGGCATGAACATCGAATTCGACGACGGTGACGCGGGCTTCTGGGAAGCGCGCACGCTCTACGACATGGCGCTGCACTACGTCGCGAAGTCGCAGCAGGCGGGCGACGAGGCGCTGCTCGAATTCCTGAAGGACGCCGCGCTGTCGCACATGAACCGTGCCGAGTACGCGGCGTTGCGCGATGACGTCGGCGTCAGCAACCCGGGATGGCCCGACTGGTCCATCGTCAACAACTTCTGGCGCCGTGCGCTGGGCCCCTCGAAGCTGGAAGAGGACTTGAGCGCCCAGCGCAGCGCGGCGCTGGACCGCGCCGACCGCGCCGAGCGTTCCGCCTTCGAGGCGCTCGCCGAGACCACCCGCATCGCGCGCGAGCGTGACCGGCTGCAGGCGGAAACCGAGCGCCTGCGGCAGGAGGTCGCGCGCCTGGAAGCGGAGCTGACCGGCGTCGGCTACCGCATCCCCGGCGACTGAGCCGCAGCCCCGGCCTGCGCGACGGCGTCGGCCACCCGCTCGAAATACCGCTCGATCCCCAACGCATCGTCGAAATGACGCCGGCCGACGAAGGCCGTCGCGTGGTGACCGCGTCCGCGCATCGCGCCGGCCGACGGCACGCCGAGGGGCCAGAACACGAAGCGTTCCAGGCGCCCCGATTCGTGCACCAGGCCATCGCTGCCGAACATGCTGCGCGTCCGCCCGTCGGCGAGCGGCAGACTGCGCAGCGCGTCGTAGTCATCGACGCGCAGCGTCACGTCGTGGCGGATCGGTGCGGCGCCGACCGCCTGCAGGTAATGGGTGCCCGCTGCGAGGTGCAGCGCGAGCGGGTCCGTGCCGGTGAGGCCGAACGGGATCCACGGGGGCTCGGTGTCGTCGGCCAGCCCGCGCGCGACGAGCCGGGGGCCCGGCAGCCACAGGTGATAGCAGCCGCAGTTGTGCATCGAATCGTGGACGAGCGGCGTGCCGTCCACGTCGAGCGTGACCCGCCAGGTCAGGCCATCCAGCGGGCCCCCGAGCAGGTCCAGCGGCCCCGACTTAGGGCGCGCCGGAAACCACACCACGTAGTTCAACTGCAGCAGCACGCGACCGTCGAAGCGGGTGTAGGAGGGATACTCGTAGACGGTCGGCTCGGCGGTGTCGATGCGCACGGCGCCGCCGTCGTGGACCACGCGGCCAAGCGCGTCGGCGTCGCCTGCCTGTTCGACCACCCACACCGGCGCGTGCGCGGCAAACAGTCGCGCGAGCAGCGCGGGCGACGGCTGCGGCAGGTCCAGCGCGTCACGCGGGGCGGCCGCGAGCGCCGCCGCCAGCCCGCGATGGTCGACGGCGCCGGCCGGCGCCGCATAGACCCGCGTGCCGGGCGGCGCCTCGCGCAGGTCGTGCGGCGCCGGGTTCTCCTCGCGCTGCATCCGCGCGACGCCGCGCGCCGCGACCCGCGCCGCCAGCGGATAAGCCCCGAGCACGCGCTGCCAGTGCCGGTAGGCGTCGGGCACGCGGGCTGCCGCAAGCAGCTGGTCGAAGGCCGCGGCGTCTGCGGCCACGCGCGCGACCAGCACGTCACGACAGCCGTCAAGTTCCGCGCCCAGGCGCTCCCGTGCGCGCGGGTCGCGCTCCAGCGCGCCCAGCTCGGCCGCGCGGGCGCTCGCGTCGAGTGCCGCGAGACGGGCGAGCCAGGCCGCGCGCGTGGCGTCGTCGCGCTGCGCCTCGCGGGCAAGGCTCGCGAGCAGGCGGTCGCTGCGCAGCCAGGGGAAGCCTGCGATGCGCGCGCTGTCCGCATCGCGCACGCCGGCGCGCTCGACGCGCGCGTCGACCTCGGCGAAGCGCGCGGCGCAGGCCTCCCCGGCGGCGGGCGGTCGCGGCACCGTCGCGCAGGCGGCGAGAAGCAGCGCGCTTGCTGCCAGCGCGAAGCGCAGCGCCGAGCCGGGCGAACGCTGCGTGGCTCGACGTGCATGACCGGCGCGGGGACTCATGGACCGCAGTGTACAATCGGGATCCGCCGCCGGCCGAGCCAACCGCGATGACAGCCCTCGAACCCATCCTCGAAGCCCAGGCCCGCGCTGCGCTCATGCAATACGGCCTCGGCGACGCGCGCCTGCGCGTGCTCGGCGGCGGCCTCATCAACGTCAGCCTGCGCGTCGATGCGCCGGATGGCAGGCGCTGGGTGCTGCAGCGCCTGCACGCGGTATTCGACCCGGCGGTCAACCTGAACCTCGACTGCGTGACGCGTGAGCTCGCGCGCACCGGCATGCCGACGCCGCTGCTGCTGCGCACGTCCGCCGGCGCGCCCTGGGTGACGATCGACGACCGGCACTGGCGGGTGCTGAGCTACGTCGAGGGCCGCAGCGTGGACGCCATCAGCGAGCCGGCGCTCGCGCGCGAAGCGGGGCGCCTGCTGGCCAGCTTCCATCGCGCGCTGGCGGACTTTCGCGAGCCGCTGCCTCTCCAGCGCCCGACGGTGCACGAGCCGCACCGGCACTTCGCCGCGTTGCGCGCGGCCCGCACGCGGCACGCCGACCACCGGCATGCCGCGGCGGTCGGCGAACTCGCCGCGGAGATCGACGCGCTGTTCGCCGGCCTGCCGGATTTGCCGGGGGCGCCGCTGCGCCTGGTGCACGGCGATCCCAAGATTTCAAACCTGCTGTTCGACGGGGCGGGACACGGCCTGTGCCTCGTCGACCTCGACACCCTCGCGCGCGCGCCACTGTGCTTCGAGCTGGGCGATGCGTTCCGCTCGTGGTGCAACCCCGGGCCCGAGGACGCCGCCGCGCCCGTTTTCTCGGGCGAACTCTTCCTCGCCGCGCTCGAGGGCTACGCGAGCGTCGCGCGCGACTTCATGACGCCGGCGGAGCGCGCGAGCGTCGTGCCGGCGACCGCCGCGGTCTACCTGGAACTGACGGTGCGTTTCGCGGCCGACGCGCTCGAGGAGCGCTATTTCGGCTGGGATCCCGCGCGCTATGCGACCCGCGGCGATCACAATCTCGCGCGCGCGCGGAACCAGCTCGCCGCCGCGCGCGATCTGCTGCGCCAGCACGCGCCGCTCGCGCGCGCAGCCGAGCGGCTACTCGCCGCCGGCGACGCGGATCCCGCAGCGTAACGAGCGCTTCGCCCGCGCGCCGGGCGTCGACTGCTTCACCTTTCTCGCCTGCCTGCCGAAGTTTCACATTTGTCCGATGGCACGGCGTGCGACACGCGCGCAGACTCCGCCGCACCATAAGGAACCTGGCTGGGAGGGAGGCACATGGAGGAACTCGAACTCGTGTGGGTGCAGCAGTGCGACATCTGCGGCCGCGAGCACCGCCACATCGAACAGCGCTGCGTGAACTCGGCCGACGAGGCGGACGCCGAGGCCGGCGCATTCCGCGAACGCTGCGACAACTGGTACGAAGCGCACGTCGCGACACTCGAAGCGCGGCGCGGCCGGCCGCTGGCCATGCGCTGAACGGCCGGCGGTCGCGGGTTTTTCCCGGCCCCGCCGCCCGCCCCTCGCTCCGCGGCGCGCGCCCGGTAGAATGGGCGCGCAGCCGCGGCATCCGCCGCATCACCGGAGGTCGGGATGGAAATCAGCGGAATACTCACCCTGGGCTTCGTGGCGCTGGTCGTCGTCACGCTGTACAAGGGCGCGAAGATGGTGCCCCAGGGTTACGAATGGACCGTCGAACGTTTTGGCCGTTACCGCACGACGCTGCGTCCCGGCCTCGGCATCATCGTGCCCTACGTCGACAACATCGGGCGCCGCGTCAACATGATGGAGCAGGTGCTCGAAGTCCCCTCGCAGGAAGTGATCACCCGGGACAACGCGGTCGTGCGGGTCGACGGCGTGGTGTTCTACCAGGTGCTCGACGCGGTGCGCGCCGCCTACGAGGTCAACCATCTCGAGAACGCGGTGCTGAACCTCGTGATGACGAACATCCGCACCGTGCTCGGTTCCATGGATCTCGACGAATCACTGTCCAAGCGCGACGTCATCAATTCGCAGCTGCTCGCGGTCGTCGACGAGGCCACGCATCCGTGGGGCATCAAGGTCACGCGCATCGAGATCAAGGACATCTCGCCACCGACCGATCTCGTCGACGCGATGGCGCGCCAGATGAAGGCGGAGCGCGAGAAACGCGCCGCGATCCTCGAGGCGGAGGGCCTGCGCCAGTCGGCGATTCTCAAGGCCGAGGGCGAGAAGCAGGCCGCGGTGCTGGAGGCCGAAGGCCGGCGCGAAGCGTCGTTCAAGGACGCCGAGGCGCGCGAGCGCCTCGCCGAGGCCGAGGCGAAGGCGACGAAAATGGTGTCCGACGCGATCGGCGCCGGCAGCGTGCAGGCGGTGAACTACTTCGTCGCACTGAAATACGTCGAGGCGCTGCAGAGCATCGGCACGGCGCCGAACCAGAAGCTGGTGTTCATGCCGATGGAGACCGCGGGCGTGCTCGGCGCGCTGGGTGGCATCGGCGAAATCGCGAAAGAGGCGCTGGGCGCGGCCGTCCAGGCGCGCAAGGCGCCGTGAGCGCATTGCTGACGACGCTGTCGCCGTGGCACTGGCTGCTCGCGGCGGTGGCCCTCATGATTGCAGAGGCGCTGGTCCCCGGGGTGTTCCTGCTGTGGTTCGGGGGTGGCGCCGCCGCGACCGGGCTGCTCCTGTGGCTGTGGCCGGCGATGGGCTGGGAGCTGCAGTGGGTCTTCTTCGCGCTGGTCTCGATCACGAGCATCGTCGTCGTGCGACGCTACCGGGACCGTCACCCCGAAGAGACCAGCCACCCGACCCTGAACCAGCGCGGCATGAGCTACGTGGGCCGCCGCTACACGCTGGTCGAACCCATCGTCGACGGTTACGGCAAGCTGCACGTCGACGACACCTCGTGGAAAATCAGCGGGGAAAACCTGCCCGCCGGCACGCACGTGAAAGTCATCGGCGTCGAGGGCACGGTGCTGCGGGTGGCGCGCGCTGAAGACGCCTGAGGCGGGCGGCTCGCGGCCGCCGCCGTTCACGACTATATAAACAGACAACAAGAGGGGAGAGAGGCATGGACCTGGGACTCAAGGGCAAGGGCGTCATCGTCACCGGCGCGAGCAAGGGCATCGGCCGCGCGATCGCGCTCGGCTTTGCGCGCGAAGGCGCGAACGTCGCAATCTGCGCGCGCGGCGCCGACGCGCTGGAAGAAGTGCGCCAGGCCATCGAGGGGCTGGGCGTGAAAGTGTTCGCGGCGAGCTGCGACGTCGGCAAGGCCGACGCGCTGAAGTCCTTCCTCGAGGCGGCGCACGCCGCGCTGGGGCGGGTCGACGTGCTCGTCAACAATCCGTCGGGCTTCGGCGTCACCGACGACGAGGCGGGCTGGCAGGCCAGCTTCGACGTCGACATCATGGCCGCCGTGCGTGCGACCTGGACCGTCACGCCGTGGATGGCCCAGGCCGGCGGTGGCGCGGTGATCAACATCTCGTCGATTTCAGGCCTCGAGGCGAGCCTCCCCGGCGTCGCCGCCTATGCCGCCGCGAAGGCCGCCCTGATCAGCCACTCGAAGAGCATGGCGATGGAGCTCGCGCCGCAAGGCATCCGCGTGAACTGCGTGGCGCCAGGCTCGATCGATTTCCCGGACGGCTTCTGGGACAACATCCACAAGAACAACAAGGCGTTCTACGACATGGTCGTCGGCAGCATTCCGTTCGGCCGCATGGGCCGACCGGAAGAAGTCGCGAACGCGGTGGTGTTCCTCGGCTCGAGCCAGGCCAGCTGGGTGTCGGGCGTGATGCTGCCGGTCGACGGTGTGCAGCACAAAGGCAACCTCTAGCCCGCCGCGAGGCAGTCGGCGGCGCCCGCGATGAAGGTCTTCGTCACGGGCGCCACGGGCTTCATCGGCCGGGCCCTGGTGCGCACGCTGCGCGCGCGGGGCTGGCAGGTGACCGCGCTGGTGCGCCGGCCGGACAGCGCGGAAGCGCAGGCAGTGGCGGCCCTCGGCGCGACGCTCGCCGTCGGCGACGTCACCGAACGCGAATCGATGCGTGCGCCGATGGGCGGTGCCGACGCCGTGATCCACAGCGCCGGCGTCTACGAGATGGGCGTGAACGCCGCCGGCCGCGCGCGCATGGCGGCGGTCAACATCGACGGCACCCGCAACACCCTGACGCTCGCGCAGGAACTCGGCATTCCCAGGATCGTGTACGTGTCGACGGCCTTCGCCTTCGGCGACAGCGCGGGGGCCGAGCGCGACGAAACCTGGGAGCGCCGGTCGGCGCCGCTGTCCTTCTACGAGGAAACCAAGACCGTCGCCCACGGGATTGCGCTCGATCTCCAGCGCGCGGGCTGTCCGCTGGTCATCGCCTGCCCGGTCGCCGTGGTCGGCGAGGGCGACCACGCGAGCCTCGGCCATTTCGCCCGGCTCTACGTGCGCGGCCTGCTGCCGCCCATCGTGTTCGGCGATGGACGGGCGTCCTTCGTGCACGTCGAGGACGTCGCCGAGGCGCTCGCGCGCTGCGTCGAGCGCGGCCGCTGCGGCGAGACCTACCTGCTGTCGGGCGGCGTGAGGTCGGTGCGCGAACTCCTCGCGCTGTGGCGGACGACCCCGGGCGGCATGCAGCAGGTCTGGTGGTGGATGCCGAAATGGCTCGCCGTGCCCTACTGCGCGCTGGTCGAACCGCTGCAGCGCCTGCTCGGGCTGCCGGTCATGTTCAGCGCCGACCTCGCGCGGGCGAGCTTCATGGACCTGCAGTTCAGCGGCGCCAAGGCCGAGCGGGAACTCGACCTGCGCTTCCGCGACCCGGACCGCGCGTGGCTCGAGACGCTGGCGGCCGAGCGCGCACGCCGGGCGGCGCAGGCCTGAGCCCGGCCCCCGTCATGGACGGCAGCGTGGTCCCCGCATTCCGGCCAATCTGCTGCAGTCGCACACTTTTCAGGCGTCAAGTGGTTTACACTGCGCGCCCGCAATGTCCCCCCGGCCGCCCGGCCAGAGCCCACCATGTCTGATTCGATGACCACCTTTGCTGATCTCGGCCTGCCGCCGACCATGCTCCACGCGCTGGAAACCCTCGGCTACGAGACCCCGTCGCCGATCCAGGCGGCCGCCATCCCGGCCCTGCTCGACGGCCACGACATCATCGGCCAGGCCCAGACCGGCACCGGCAAGACCGCGGCCTTCGCGCTGCCGCTGCTCGCCCGTCTCGAGGCGAACCGCGCAGGTCCCCAGGTGCTCGTGCTGACGCCGACCCGCGAGCTCGCGATCCAGGTCGCCGAGGCTTTCCAGCGCTACGCGCACGGCATTCCGGGCTTCCACGTCGTGCCGATCTACGGCGGCCAGGCCATGGGCCAGCAGCTGCACCAGCTCAGGCGCGGCGTGCACGTGGTCGTCGGCACGCCCGGGCGGGTCATGGATCACCTGAACCGCGAGAGCCTGTCGCTCGCGAACCTGTCGGCCCTGGTCCTCGACGAGGCCGACGAGATGCTGCGGATGGGTTTCATCGACGACGTCGAATGGATCCTCGAGCACACGCCGTCGACGCGGCAGACCGCGCTGTTCTCGGCGACCATGCCGGACGCGATCCGCTCGGTCGCGCAGCGACACCTGAAGCAGCCGCGCGAAATCAAGATCAAGGCCAAGACCAGCACCGTCGAGGCCGTGCGCCAGCGCTACTGGCCGGTGGGCGGGCTGCACAAGCTCGATGCGCTGACGCGGATTCTCGAGGTCGAGGAAATCGACGCGGCGATCATTTTCGTGCGCACCAAGACCGCGACCGTGGAGCTCGCCGAGAAGCTCGAAGCGCGCGGCTACGCGTGCTCGCCGCTGAATGGCGACATGAACCAGGCGCAGCGCGAGAAGGCGGTCGAGCAGCTGAAGAACGAGCAGCTCGACATCGTGATCGCGACCGACGTCGCCGCGCGCGGCCTCGACGTGCCGCGCATCAGCCACGTCATCAACTACGACATCCCGTACGACATCGAGAGCTACGTCCACCGCATCGGCCGCACCGGCCGCGCGGGGCGCACGGGCGAGGCGATCCTGTTCGTCGCGCCGCGCGAGGTGCGCATGCTGCGGGCGATCGAGCGCGCGACCCGCCAGCCGATCGAGCCGATGCGCGCGCCGTCGCTTAACGCGATCGCCGGCCGGCGCGTCACGCAGTTCAAGCAGGCGGTCGTCGAGAATCTCGCGCTCGAGGATCTCGACTACTTCGAGACGCTCGTGCGCGAAATCGCCGAGGAGAACGACAGCAATCCCGAGCGGGTCGCCGCGGCGCTCGCGTGGATGGTCCAGCGCAACCGTCCGCTGCGCTTCGATGCGGGCGGCCTGCCGCCGCGCCCGGTGCAGGAAAGTGCGCCCGCTGAACGCGATGTGCGGGCCCCGCGCCAGGCCCCGGCCTGGGCCGCAGCGCAGGACGAGCGGCCCGCCCGTCCGGCCTTCGCGCGCGAGGAACGTGGCGAGCGGCCGAGCCCAGCGCGGGACGAACGCCCGCCGCGCCGGCCACCGCCGTTCGAAGCGCGCCAGGAAGCCTACGCGCCGCCGGCGCGCGGCGAAGGCGCCGACGAGCTGCGCGCACCGGCGCCGTCCCGGGCACCGATGCCGGACATCGACGTGCGCGCCACCCCGCTGAAGGACCACCCGGACGTGCAGATGGTTCGCTATCGCATCGACGTCGGCAACAGCCAGGGCGCGACGCCGAAACACATCGTCGGCGCGATCGCCAACGAAGCGGGCATCGAGAGCCGCTTCATCGGCCGCATCGACATCTACGACGACTTCAGCACCGTCGACCTGCCGTCAGGCATGCCGAAGGACCTGCTGCAGCACATGAAGAAGGTCCGGCTGGGCAAGTTCAAGTTCAACATGACGCCGCTGGTCGAGGAGCAGGCCGAAAGGCCGCGCGCCAAGCCACGCAAGCCGCCCCGGCCCTGAGGCCGGGACGCGCGGTGCCGGCAGCTGCGGCCGGCACCGGGTCTGCCCAGCTGCTCAGGCCGTGACCCAGCCGCGGCGATGTCCCGGCAGCCGCAGGGCCGCCGCATATTTCAGCTGGGCGGCCGCCGCCCCCGAGGGCACGTGCTGGCTCGGGAAGCCGTCGACGTGCTCGGGGCGCGCGCGCAGCAGCTGCTTCGCGAGCGTGACCTTGTGCACCTCGGTCGGGCCGTCGGCGAGACCCAGTGCGTGCGCCCACAGCAGCCATTCGCCGAACAGGACCTCGTTCGAGACGCCGAGCGCACCGTGCAGGTGGATGGCCTTGCTCGCCGCCTCGATCATCACCCGCTCGCTCAGGACCTTGGCCGCGGCGATGTCGCCACGCACCTTGTTGTAGTCCTGGTAGCGATCGATCTTCCACGCGGTCTGCAGCACGAGCAGCCGGAACTGCTCGATCGACAGCCACAGCTCCGCGATCGCGTCCTGCACCATCTGCTTCTCGGCGAGCAGGCTGCCCTGCGTGCGCCGGCTCTGCACGCGCTCGCAGATCGCCTCGAAGGCCCGGCGTGCGAGGCCCACCGTGCGCATCGCATGGTGCACGCGGCCGCCGCCGAGGCGGGTCTGCGCGATCTTGAAGGCCTCGCCGGGCTGGCCCAGCAGGTCGCTGTCGTCGAGCTTGACGTCCTCGAAACGCAGGTAGCCGTGCGCGCCGTGCTCGGGGTGCTCGAAGGACATGCCGGAATTGCGCAGGAAGCGCACACCCGGCGTGTTCGTCGGGACGACGAACATCGACGCGCCGCGGTGGATCGGCACGTTCGGGTCGGTCACCGCCATGACAATCAGGAACTCGGCCCAGCGCGCGTTCGACGAGAACCACTTCTCGCCGCGCAGGACCCATCCGTCGCCCTCGCGATCGGCGCGACAGGTGAAGACGTTCGGGTCCGCGCCGCCCTGCGGCTCGGTCATCGAGAAGCAGGACACGATGTCGCCGTCGAGCAGCGGCTGCAGGTAGCGCGCCTTCTGCGCCGGCGTGCCGAAGTGCGCGAGGATCTCGGCGTTGCCGGTGTCCGGCGCGGCGGTGCCGAAGACCGTCGGCGCGAAGAACGAACGACCGAGGATCTCGTTCATCAGCGCGAGCTGCAGCTGGCCCCAGCCGCCGCCGCCGAGCGCGGGCGTGAGGTGGCAGGCCCACAAGCCCTGCTTCTTCACCTCCTCCTTGAGCGGCGCCATGATCGTCATCAGCGCCTCGTTCTTGGTGTTGTAGGTCTCGTCCTTCGGAAAGAGGTAGTCGAGGGGTTCGATTTCCTCGCGCACGAACCGGTCTATCCAGTCGAGCTTGCGTTGGAAATCCGGGTCGGTCTCGAAATTCCACATGGTTCTTGGCTCCCCGTCGGGTCGTTGATTATCTGTGCGTGTACGTCACTGCCAGCCGACGACGTCGTAGCCGCGGTCGCGCAGGCAGCGCTCGACGTAGGCCCGGTACGCCGGGTTCGGCGCCGGCTCGTTGAACAGGTTGCGGATGAGGTTGACCGTCGCGCCGGTCGCGGCGCCGATCGCCGCGCCCTCGCCGGCATTGCCCGCGATGGCGCCGCCGACCGCACCGGTCGCCGCGCCGACCGCGGCGCCTTCCGCCGTGCGCTTCGCGGTGGTGCCGGCGGCGCCGCCCGGTCGTGCGCCCGCCTCTTCGGCCAGTTGCTTGCACTCGGCGATCGCGGCTTCGACGTTGCCGCCGGCGGTGCCCCCGGCCTGGTAGACGACCGGTTGGTTGCTGGCGCAGGCGCCGAGCAGCGCGACGGCCAGCAGCAGGGGAAGATTCGGATTCATGGCGGTGGGCGCTCCCGGTTCGATGTCCTTCGAGGGTCCGCCACTTTAGCCTGTCGCCGTCGGGCCGGTCGATGCGGGGATGCCGGCCCGACGCGGTGGCGCGTCGCGCAGACCTCAGGTAGCCTCCCCGGTCCCCGAAAGACTTGCCGGCCCATGACCCACCCGCAACGCAGAGCGCGCGCGCCGCGCCCCCAGGCGGCCACGAACGAGACGGCTGCGAGCCGACACTGGCCCGTCCGGCTGGGGCTCGCCTGCGGCGTCGCCGCGCCGCTCGTGTGGCTGGGCGCGATCGCCCTCGCCGGCGCCTTGGCCCCGGGCTACGAACACCTCCACGACCGCATCAGCGAGCTGGCGGCGCGTCAGGCCCCGACCGAGTTCCTGATGCGCTATGCGGGCTATGTCCTGAGCGGCGTGTTCCATCTCGCGTTCGCGCTCGCACTGGCGTGGCGCTCGAAGTTCGACTGGCCCGCGCTGATCGGCGCGGGGCTGCTGGCGCTCGCGGGCGCCGCACGCATCCTGGCCGGCGTGCACGCCTGCGACGCGGAATGCGCGCCGTTCCGGCCCTCGGTCGACCAGTTGCGCCACCAGTTCGCGTCGCACGCGACGCTCGGACTGACGATCCTCGGCGCCTTCTACTGGGGCGTCGTCAGCAACCGCTATGCGGCGCTCAAGCGCCTCTCGCCGGCCGGCATCGGCGCGGGCACCTGGACGCTGGTGTTCCTCGTGATGTCGGTGGCGTGGAGCACCCACGCCGGCGCCTGGGAGCGGCTGGCCACGGCGACGCTGTCGCTGTGGATGCTCGTCTTCGCGGTCGCCGTCTACCGGGCCGGCGTCGCGGCCGCGCCGCTCGAAGCCCTGGCGAACCACCGGAGGACTGCCGGATGAATGCGCTGAACCGTGCCTGCCCCAACTGCGGGAAGTCGACGATCCCGGTGCTCAAGTTGATGTTCTGGCGCGTGCGCTGCACCCACTGCGACGCGCAGGTCGGCACTTCTCCCGCATGGCGACTGCCGATCCTGTCGGTCGAGACCGTCGTCTGGCTGCTCGCGCTGAACTGGCTCTATCGCGACTACGGCCGCGAGGGACTCCTCGCCTCGTTCGCGATCTGGTTCCTCGTCGATCTCGTGGCCGACTGGTACACGCCGCTGGTCGCCCGGCGACGCTGATCCGATGTCCGATACGCCGGCCAGCGTCGATCCCGCCGCGCCCTTCGCGACGCTGACGCCGGACCGCGTGCTCGACTGCGTCGAGGCGCTGGATTTTCGCAGCAATGGCCGCCTGCTCGCGCTGAACAGCTACGAGAACCGCGTCTACCGCGTGGGGCTCGAGGACGGCGGGGCGGTGATCGCGAAGTTCTACCGCGCGGGGCGCTGGTCGGACGCCGCGATCCTCGAGGAGCACGCGTTCGCGCAGGAACTTGCCGACGCCGAGATACCCGTCGTGCCGCCGCTCGTGCACGGGGGCCGCACCCTGCATCACGACGCGGACTGCCGCTTAGCCCTGTTCCCGAATCGACCGGGGCGTACGCCGGAACTCGACCGCGACGAGACGCTGCGCTGGGTCGGGCGTTTCCTCGGCCGCATCCACGCCTGCGGCGCGACCGCGCGCTTCAGGCACCGGCAGACCCTCGGCATCGCCCACTTCGGGCGCGCGTCCGTCGACTTCCTGCTGGGCACCGACTTCATCCCCGGCGAGTTGCGTCCGGCCTACGCCGCCGCGGCCGAAGCCGCCGTGGCGCAGGCGGCCGCCATCTTCGACATGGTCGGGCCGGTGCGCCAGATCCGACTGCACGGCGACTGCCACGTCGGCAACATCCTGTGGACCGACGCCGGTCCCCACTTCGTCGATCTCGACGACTGCATGATGGGGCCGGCGGTGCAGGACCTGTGGATGCTGCTCGCGGGTGACGCCGACGAAAGGGCGCACCAGCTCGGTGTCGTGCTCGACGGCTACGAGGATTTCTGCGATTTCGACCGCGGCGAGATTGCGCTGATCGAGGCGCTGCGCACGCTGCGCATCCTGCACTACGCCGCGTGGCTCGGGCGCCGCTGGGGCGATCCCGCCTTCCCGATGCATTTCCCCTGGTTCAACGGCCAGCGCTACTGGCAGGAACACGTGCTGACCCTGCGCGAGCAGCTGGCGGCGATGGACGAGTACCCGCTCTCCCCCGGCTGACGCGGATTCGCGGACCGCGCCCGCCGCGGCAAGCTTGGGAAGAATTCTCATCAAGCTTCGATGATCGGGCGCCGTTACGAGTCGCACGGCGCGCACGCGGGCGCGCCTGCCTGCCGTCGCAAGAGGTTCGAAACTTGGAAAACATCGCGCAGTCTCCGGATGCAATCGGCGTCGACCCGCGCCACGACACCGACACGCTGCTCGCCTGCGCCAAGCTGCTCGCGCTCGGCCTCGCCTCGCACCGCGCGAAGTTCGGCGCGGTGCCGCTTGCGACGCATGCCGGGCTGGTGCCCGAGCTGCGGCGTGCGCCGGAGGCGTTTGCGCTGGAGGCCGCCGCGGAATCGGCGCTCGCCGAGGCGCTCGCGCTGCTCGGCACCCGGACGGAGCCCGCGGTACCCGGCCGCAGCTCCGAGCAGCGCCGGCAGCCCCGGATCAGCCTGTCGGCCCCGGTCAAGCTTTCCGAGCCCGGCAGCCGCTGGCTGCTCGCGGGCACGGCGCTGAACATCTCGTGGGGCGGGGCTTCGGTGCAGTGCAAGGGCTTGCTGAGCGAAGCCGGTCACCAGGTCTGCGTCCACCTGCCCGCGGCGGACGGCGGCTCGATTTCGATCCTCGCGACCATCGTGCGCGTCGAGGGCGAGCAGCCTGACTGCCTGTATGCGCTGCGCTTCGAGAGCCTCGATCCGGAGGACGAGCGACGGCTGCAGCAGATCCTGGTGGCGCTGATGCAGGCGCCGCTCGAGGACGGGCGGCGCGCCGAGCCGCGGCTCGTCCAACGGCTGGAAATCGAGTACGGCGATGCGGGCGAGTTCCGGGCGACGCTCGAGGACATCTCGGCGAACGGCCTCATGCTCACCGTGCCCGACGAGCTCGCCATCGATCAGTCGCTGCTGATCACCCTGAGCTGCCCGGAATCACCGCGAGACCTCTGCCTGCGCGCCCGCGTGGTGCACCAGTCGAAGCTCGGCTCGGACGCGTTTCCGCTCTACCGGGTAGGGCTGCGCTTCGAGCACCCGGACGAGACCGTCAGGCGCTACGTGACGGAGATACTCGTGCAGCTCGTGTCGCGGCGGCCTGCGGGCGTGGTCTCGCGCTGACGCGCCGGGCGCGTACCCCGCCACGCCCGGCGCGCTGCCACTGCCGAGCCGGCGGCAGGTGGCCAAACGCCCGTCCGCCGACTACCCTGAGAAAAGCGTGGGGCCGGCGGCACGGCCGGTGGACCCCACCAGGCCTGACTCCCTGCTTCAGCTTGCGAGGTTTCCCCATGGCCATGCTCAGTCAATTGCTGGAAACGAAGGGGCGCGAAGTGTTCAGCGTCGTGCCCAGCGCGTCGGTCTACGAGGCCATCGAGCTGATGGCAACCCGCTCCATCGGCGCGCTGCTGGTGCTCGAACACGGGCGCATCGCCGGCATCCTTTCCGAGCGTGACTACGCGCGGAAAGTCATTCTCAAGGGCCGGTCGTCGCGGACGACCACGGTCGGCGAGATCATGACCGCCCCCGTGATCACCGCGCCGTCGCGGCTGACGGTCGAGGAGGCGATGGCGGTGATGACGGAAAAGCGTGTCCGCCACCTGCCGGTGGTCGACGACGGCTGGCTGCGCGGCATCATTTCGGTGGGCGACCTCGTCAAGGAGATCATCGCCGAGCAACAGTTCGTGATCGGCCAGCTGCACAACTACATCCACAGCTGACGGTCGACGGCCGCATCCGTCGCGCAGCGGCAGCCTTGCGCGGCGGCGCTGATCGCGTAGCCTCCTCGGGCTTGCCAGACTATCCCGGGGGCGACCATGTACAAGCTTTTCGTGATCCTGCACCTGCTCGGCGCCACAGTCTGGGTCGGTGGTCACCTGGTGCTGTGCCTTGCGGTGCTGCCGCCGGCGCTGCGGGCGCGCGATCCGGCGCCGATCCGCGCGTTCGAGGAACGTTTCGAACGCCTCGGCGTACCGGCGCTGCTGCTGCAGATCGTCACTGGCCTGTGGCTCGCGCATTACTGGGTGCCGGACTGGCGGCAGTGGCTCGGCAGCGGCGGCCCGCAGTCCCAGCTGCTGGCCACCAAGCTCGTGCTGCTCGCCCTCACCGCGGCGCTCGGCGTGCATGCGCGCCTGGTGCTCATTCCCAGGCTGGACGCCGCCACCCTCCCGAAATTGGGCCTCCACATCGTGGGCGTCACCGTGCTCGCGGTGGCTTTCCTCGTCGCCGGGGCGGGGATAAGGCTCGGCGGCTTGCCCTGAACCCCATTGGGGGCGCTGTCTCATGGGGCGCCTCCTGCCCGCTGATGCCGAGCGCCGTAGGCCAAAGAGGCAGCGGGAACACCGAAGTTTTCGACTGCGGCCGAGGCAGCGTTGGAAGGCACGGCCATGGCCCGGATCAAGGTAAGGAATCACTTCTCCATGTCCTCCGTTCAGTTGTCAGCCGGCCTGGGCGACAGCCCGGGGCGGGACGCTTGATGGGGGTCCCGAAACGAAACATAATCGACTGACCGTTTGGTCGAAAATAAAACGAGCATGAACGAGCGAGCTGACGACCCCCAGGCGCGCGCCGAGCGCGTGCGCGCCGCGATGTATGAACGCGACCACGCCTGCCAGGCCCTCGGCATCGAGATTGCCGCCATCGGGCCCGGCAGCGCGACGGCGACGATGACCGTCCGCCGCGACATGCTGAACGGCTTTGCGATGTGCCACGGCGGCTTCATCGTGACGCTCGCCGACACGGCCTTCGCCTATGCCTGCAACAGCCACGACGAGATGACGCTTGCCGCGGGCCTCGACGCCGAGTTCCTGAAGGGCGCGCAGCTCGACGACGTCCTCTGCGCGCAGGCGCAGGCGCAGTCGCAGGCGGGGCGGCTGGGCGTCTACGACGTCGGCGTGCGCAACCAGCACGGTGAACTCGTCGCGCTGCTGCGCGGGCGTTCCTACCGCCTGCGCGGCAAACCGGTCACGGGCAGCTGAGCGGTGGCCCTCGGTCCGGAGCGGCACGGGCCGCGTGATCGCATCGAAGTCGCGAGCATCGACGAAATCCGCGCGCTGCAGCTCGCGCGCCTGAAGACCACGCTCGCCCATGTTTACACCAACGTGCCGCACTACCGGCAGGCCTTCGACGCAGCCGGCGTCACGCCTGACGACCTGCGCAGTCTCGACGACCTGGCCCGTTTCCCGTTCACGACCAAGGCCGACCTGCGCGCCCATTACCCGTTCGGCCTGTTCGCCGTGCCGCGCGAGCGCGTCGTGCGCGTGCACGCGTCCTCGGGCACCACCGGCAAGCCGACCGTCGTCGGCTACACGCAGGATGACCTCGATACGTGGGCGGACCTCGTCGCCCGCTCGATCCATGCCGCGGGCGGCCGCGCCGGCGACCTCGTGCACGTAGCCTACGGCTATGGCCTGTTCACCGGCGGTCTCGGCGCGCACTACGGCGCGGAGCGCCTCGGCTGCACGGTGGTGCCGATGTCGGGCGGGCAGACCGACAAGCAGGTGCAGCTGATCGAGGACTTCAGGCCCGACATCATCATGGTGACGCCGTCCTACATGCTGGCCCTGCTCGACGCGATGGAGCAGGCCGGCCTCGACCCGCGCACGAGCTCGCTGAAAATAGGCATCTTCGGCGCCGAACCCTGGACCGAGGCGATGCGTGCCGAGATCGAGACGCGCGGCGGCATGGAGGCGGTCGACATCTTCGGGCTGTCGGAGGTCATGGGGCCCGGCGTCGCCAACGAATGCGTCGAGACGAAGGACGGCCCGGTGATCTGGGAAGACCACTTCTATCCCGAGATCATCGATCCCGAAACCGGTCGGGTGCTGCCCGACGGCGAGCCGGGCGAGCTCGTGATCACCACCCTGACCAAGCAGGCGCTGCCGGTCATCCGCTATCGCACGCGGGACCTCACGCGCCTGCTGCCGCCGACGGCGCGCTCGATGCGCCGTATCGGCAAGATCACCGGCCGCTCCGACGACATGCTGATCATCCGCGGCGTGAACCTGTTCCCGACGCAGATCGAGGAACTCGTCTGCGCGATCGAAGGACTCGCGCCGCACTACCTGATTCACGTCGACAAGGACGGCCATCTCGACCGCATCCGCATCCAGGTCGAGCTGCGCGACGCGTCGGCCTCCGCGCGGCGCCACGAATTCGCGCGCGAGCTGCAGCATCGCGCGAAGTCCCTGATCGGGATCTCGGCGATCGTCGAGGTGCTCGATCCACTTTCCATCGAACGGGTCGCGGTCGGCAAGGCGAAACGCGTCTTCGACCGCCGCCACGAGCAGTGAGGAAAGCCCATGTACACGCAATCAATGGACGTTCCCCAGGCCGACGGCGCCGACGCGCCGGCGCCGGTCCGCGATCCGGCCCGTGAGGCCGCCTTCGACGAACGCGCCGCGCGCGGCGAGTTCATCGAGGCCAAGGACTGGATGCCCGAGGCCTATCGCAAGACGCTGGTTCGCCAGATCAGCCAGCACGCCCACTCGGAAGTCGTCGGCATGCTGCCCGAGGGCAACTGGGTCACGCGGGCGCCGAGCCTGAAGCGCAAGGCCATCCTGCTCGCGAAGATCCAGGACGAGGGCGGGCACGGGCTCTACCTCTATGCCGCGGCGGAGACGCTCGGCGTGTCGCGCGACGAGATGATCGACGCCCTGCACAGCGGCCGCGCGAAGTACTCGTCGATCTTCAATTACCCGACGCTGACCTGGGCCGACATCGGTGTCATCGGCTGGCTGGTCGACGGCGCGGCCATCATGAATCAGGTGCCGCTGTGCCGCTGCTCCTACGGCCCGTATGCGCGCGCGATGGTGCGCATCTGCAAGGAGGAATCCTTCCATCAGCGACAGGGCTTCGACGCGCTGTACACGATGATGCAGGGCACGGACGCGCAGCGCGCGATGGTGCAGGACGCGGTCAACCGCTGGTGGTGGCCGGTGCTGATGATGTTCGGCCCGCACGATGCGGACTCGCAGCACTCCGGGCAGTCGATGAAGTGGGGCATCAAGCGCATCTCCAACGACGACCTGCGTCAGCAGTTCGTCGACGCGACGGTCGAGCAGGGCAAGGTGCTCGGCGTGAGCTTCCCCGATCCCGATCTGCGCTGGAACGAGGCCCGTGGCCACTACGACTTCGGCGCGATCGACTGGACCGAATTCTGGAACGTCGTCAACGGCCACGGGCCGTGCAACAGGGAGCGCATGGCCGCCCGCGTCGGCGCCTGGGAGGACGGCGCGTGGGTGCGCGAAGCCGCGCTCGCCCACGCCCGCAAGCGCGCAGCCCGCGCGCAGTCCGCCGCGGCCTGAACCGGGCGCGCGAGCGGCAGACAGGAGACACACATGAGCAAGCACAACGAATGGCCGCTGTGGGAGGTCTTCATCCGCAGCCGCAACGGTCTCGACCACAAGCACGCCGGCAGCGTGCACGCGCCGGACGCGAAGCTGGCGCTGCAGATGGCGCGCGACGTCTACACGCGGCGCCAGGAGGGCGTGTCGATCTGGGTCGTGCCGTCCGACCAGATAGTCGCGAGCGATCCGGGCGAGAAGGCGGCTTATTTCGACCCGATGGAGGACAAGGTCTACCGGCACCCGACCTTCTACGAGCTGCCGGACGAAGTGAACCACATGTGATCCCGCGCGGAAGACGCCGATGAACGAGACCACCGACCATTCCGCGCTGTGCGCCGAGCACCTGCGCTACGTGCTGCGCATCGCCGACGGCTCGCTGATCCTCGCGCAGCGCCTGTCCGAGTGGTGCGGCCACGGCCCCGTGCTCGAGGAGGACATCGCGCTGACCAACATCGCGCTCGACCTGCTCGGCCAGGCGCGCCTGCTGCTCTCGCACGCGGGGCGCCTCGAGGACCGCGGCCGTGACGAGGACGCGCTGGCCTACCTGCGCGACGAGGGCGACTTCCTGAACCCGACGCTGGTCGAGCTGCCGAACGGCGATTTCGCGCAGACTATCCTGCGCACCTTCCTGTACGCGAGCTGGCAGCAGGTCCTGTGGGAACCGCTGCTCGAATCGCGTGACCCGACGCTCGCCGCGATCGCCGCGAAGTCGCGCAAGGAGACCCGCTATCACTGCGAGCACCTCGCGGAATGGGTGATCCGCCTCGGCGACGGCACCGCCGAATCTCACGCGCGTACGCAGGCGGCGCTGCACTATCTCCACCCCTACGTCGCGGAGCTGTTCGCATCCGACGCTGACGACGCCGCGGCGGCCGCCGCCGGCATCGGCCCGGAGCCGGCGACGCTGCGCACGGCGTGGGACGCGGCGGTGCTGCCCGTGCTCGCCGAAGCCACGCTCGAGGTCCCGCCGGTGACGCCGTTCCGCTCGACCGGCCGCCTCGGACGTCACAGCGAGTACCTCGGTTTCCTGCTCGCGGAGATGCAGAGTCTCGCGCGCGCCCATCCCGGCGCGACCTGGTGACGCACGACGCCGCGTGGGCCGCGCTTGCCGCGGTGCCTGATCCCGAGATCCCCGCGATCTCGATCGTCGACCTCGGCATCGTGCGCGCAGTCGAGTGCGACGGCGGCCAGGTGACGATCACCGTCACGCCGACCTATGCAGGCTGCCCGGCGACGGAACTCATCCGCGAGGACATCACGCGCGCGCTGCGCGACGCCGGCGCGGCCTCCGTCACCGTGCGCACCGTGCTGTCCCCGCCCTGGACCACCGACTGGCTCAGCGAGGACACCAAGGCGCGGCTCGCCGCCGCGGGCATCGCGCCTCCACAGGCCCGCGCCGACGACGCCGCACGCCCGCTCGTGTTCCGGCCCCGGATCCGCTGCCCGCGGTGTGGCAGCGCGCACACGGAGCAGCTCTCGGCCTTCGGCGCGACGGCCTGCAAGGCCCTGTATCGCTGCGCTGACTGCCGCGAGCCCTTCGAATACTTCAAACCGATCTGATTCCCCGAACCGCCATGGCACAGCATTTCCACACCCTGAAAGTCGCCCGCGTGCGCCGCGAAGCCGACGACGCCGTGTCGCTCACGCTGGAAGTCCCCCCGGCGCTCCGCGCGGAGTTCGCGTTCGCCCCTGGCCAGCACCTGACGCTTCGCAGGCTCGTCGACGGCGAGGAGCAGCGCCGCAGCTATTCGCTGTGCGCGGGCCTCGACGACGGGGAGTGGCGCATTGGCGTACGTGAACTGCCGGGCGGGCTGTTCTCGACCTGGGCGAACCGCGAACTGCGCGCCGGCGACGAGATCGAGTGCATGGCGCCGGACGGCGCGTTTCGCCTGCTGCCGCAGCCGGGGGCCGCGCGCCACGTGCTGCTGGTCGCGGCCGGCAGCGGGATCACGCCGCTGCTGTCGATCGCGAAATCCGTGCTCGCCCGCGAGCCCGCGAGCCGCGTGACCCTCATCTACGGCAACCGGCGGGTCGCGTCGGTGATGTTCCGCGAGGAGCTCGAGGACCTGAAGAACCGCCACCTCGGTCGCTTCGCGCTGTATCACGTCTTCTCGCGCGAGCCGCAGGACATCGAACTCTTCGCCGGCCGCCTGGACGCGGCACGCGTCGCGCGCTTCCTCGACACGCTGGTGCCGGTCGAGGACGTCGACGAGGTCTTCCTGTGCGGACCCGCGGCGATGCTCGACGAGCTCACGGCGCTGTTCAGCGCGCGCGGCGTCGCGGAGGAACACCTGCACGTCGAGCGCTTCGGCACCGGTGAACTGCCGGCCCCGGTACGCGACGCACCGGTCGCGGACGGCCCCGATGCGCGGGTCACCGTGATCGCCGACGGCCTCACGCGCGAACTGCGGCTCGCGCGCAACGGCGTGTCGATCCTCGACGCCGCGCGCGCCGCCGGCCTCGACCTGCCGTTCTCGTGCAAGTCGGGCGTGTGCTCGACCTGCCGCGCGCGGCTCAGCGGCGGCAGCGTGACGATGGATCGCAACTTCGCGCTGATGAAGGCCGATATCGACGCGGGCTTCATCCTCACCTGCCAGGCGCACCCGACGAGCGAGGCCGTGGTCGTCAATTTCGACGATCGCTGAGCGGACTGCCTGTGCCACGCGGACGCGCCGCCAGCTTTCCGCAACAGCGGGACGCTATCCTCCAGCACGCGGCGCGCCTGTTCGCCGAGCGCGGTTTCGCCGGCACGTCGATGAACGAGCTGGCGGGTGCGGCGGGCATCTCGAAGGCGTCGCTCTATCACTACTACGAAGACAAGTATCGCCTGCTCGTCGCGATCGCCGAGGGCCACATCGATCGCCTGACCGCGCTGGTCGACGAGGTCACGGCGCAGGCGCTGGCGCCGGAGGCGCGGCTGCGCCGGCTCATCGCGCGCTTCGTCGACGAGTATGCCGACGCCCACGCGCATCACCAGGTGCTCGTGCAAGACATCAAGTACCTCGACGCCGCCGACGGGCAGCGCATCCGCGACAAGGAGCGGCGCGTGGTCGCGGCGTTCGCGGGCGCGATCGCGGCGGTGCACCCCGGCCTCGCCGCGGCGAGCCTCGAGAAGCCGCTGACGATGCTGCTCTTCGGCATGATCAACTGGATGTTCACGTGGTTCCGCGAGGACGGGCGACTCGATTACGACGACATGTCACGCCTCGTCACGGCCTTCGTCGTCGGCGGACTCGCGCAGGTGGCGGCCGACGAGGCCTGAACCCGCCGCGCACGGGCTTGGACACGCGGCCCGCCTCCGCCCTAGGATGCGCTGCCGGCCCCCGGCTATCGCAAGCCACCGACCATGGTCAAAGTCCTGCCCAGTCGCGACCAGATTTTCGCCCGCCAGGTCGACTGGAACCTGTTCCGTGTCTTCCATGAAATCGCGCGCTGCGGCAGCCTCAGCGCCACCGCGCGCGCACTGCACATGCAGCAACCGAGCGTCAGCGCGGCGTTGAAGCGGCTCGAGACGCAGCTCGACTGCGCGCTGTGCGTGCGCACCAGCACCGGCATCGTGCTGACGCCGGCCGGGCAGGTGCTCGCCGACGTCTGCGAGCGCCTGCTGAACGAGGTGCGTGGACTACCCGACGCGATCAGCGGCGCGAGCGACGCGTTCGAAGGCACCCTGACCCTGCGCATGATGTCGCAGGTCGTGAGCCCGGCGCTGGACCAGGCGCTGTCGCGCTTCCACACGCAGCACCCCAAGGTGAAGATCCGCATCGAGGTCGCGCCGTGGCGCGAGGTCGTCGACGCGGTGCGCAGCGGCGACGCCGGCATCGGCATCGCCTGCGACGATGCGCCGGGGATCGACCTGCGCTACGAGCCGCTGATGCGCGAAACCCAGCAGCTCTACTGCAGCGATCGCCACCCGCTGTTCGGCCACGCGCCGTTCCTGCCGAACGAACTCGCCGACCAGGTCTTCATCGACACCGGCGACGACGAGCCGATGGAGCTGACCGCCTTCCGGCGCCGGCATGGCCTCGGCGCGCACGTCGGCGGCGAGGCGCAGGACCTGAACGAGGTGCGCTGGCTCATCGGCCTCGGCGTCGGCATCGGCTTCCTGCCCACCGTCGTCGCCGACAGCCTGCCCCGCGCGGACGCGCTGTGGCCGCTGCTGCCGCCCGACGTGCTGCCGTCCTATCACGTGCACCTGATCACGCGCGCGAGGGCCGCGCTTCCGCCGCTGGCGCAGCGCCTGCTCGACGAGCTGTTGCGCGAGCTGCGCCGCCCCGCCTCATGAGGATCCGCGCACTCCCCGCCGGTGTGCATCGCGCACCCGCGTGGTGCCTCGGCACGGGTTGACGGGTCGCCGGCCGTCCGCTGCGCCATCGACGCCGTCGATGGCCGGCATCCATCAAAGACCACTACCGGGGTTCCGGCTCGCTGACTAGCATCCGGGGCATGAACGCTACGGAACGATCCACGCCCGCCCTGCACGAGCTGCACGGCCTGTGGCAACGCTCGCTGATCCGCTGGCCCGACGGCCGTCTCGACACCACGACCACCGTGCACTGGCTGCAGGGCCCGAGCTTCTACGTCGACTTGAGGCAACCGGCCGCGCGCCCCGACTTCAGCGCGGTGTCCTCGCTGCAGGAGGTGGACGACGCACAGCTGGCCTGGCTCGTCCGCCAGGAAGGCTTCGCCGGGCGGCTCGTGTTCGACGACGGCTGGTTCGAGTGGGGTCGCGAAATCGACCTGCAGCCGCTCGCGGTGTATTCCGACTGCGGCAGGCTCTGGTACGAGGGTGACCACGTCGTCGAGGAAGGCCGCGACATCAATTACCTCGAGCACTGGCACGCGCGGCACGTCGGCGACCCGGCGCGCTGCGCCGCCGCCCGCCTGCTCGGCGCGGAAGGCCGCGCGGCGTATTTCGTGCGCGCCGGCAACCTGTTCATGTTCGCGCGCGATCGGGCCGACGCGCTGCCAGCGCTGGCCGACCTCTCCGCCTGTGTCGCCGCCGCGCCGGATCGCGCATCGGCGCTCGCCTGCATCGACTGTGAAATCTCCTTCGGCACGGTCACGGCGCACGGCTGCCGCATCGAGCACTCGAGCCTGCCGTGGCGCGAGGGCGCGCTGTTCGTCCCGCGGCTCGCGGGCTCCGTGCTAGAACTCGGCGATCCGCTGGGGGACGCGACCCGGTCGTGGACGCTGCTCGAGAGCGAGGGAGAGCTCGCGCTGCTCGGGGGATGAGGCCGGCAGCGTTATTGCATGGTGCGATCACACGCCATACGGAGAACCGTCATGAACCTGCCCAAACCCAGACTCCGCCTGTTCGCGCTCGCCCTGCTGGCCTGCGCACTGACCCTGCCGGCGCACGCCGGCGAGAAGAAGTCCTTCAAGTTCGCGTGGTCCATCTACGCCGGCTTCATGCCGTGGGTCTACGCCGAGCAGTCCGGCATCCTGAAGAAATGGGCGGACAAGTACGGCATCGAGATCGAGCTCACGCAGTTCAACGACTACATCGAGTCGATCAACCAGTACACCGCAGGCCAGTTCGACGGTGTGCTCGCGACGAACATGGATGCGCTGACCATCCCGGCGGCCGGCGGCGTCGACACCACCGTGCTGATCCTCGGCGACTACTCGAACGGCAACGATGCCGTCGTGCTGAAAAGCGAGGGCAAGCAACTGACCGACATCAAGGGGCTCAAGGTCAGCCTCGTCGAGCTGTCGGTGTCGCACTACCTGCTCAGCCGCGCGCTGTCGAGCGCCGGCCTCGCCGAGGCCGACATCAAGACCGAGAACATCTCCGACGCCGACTACGTGCCGGTGTGGAACGCGGCTGAAACTCTGGCGATCACGGCCTGGAAGCCCGGCCTGTCGCAGATCGAGGCTGCGCCGGACGCATCGGTGGTGTTCGACTCCTCGCGTATCCCCGGCGAAATCATGGATGTCGGCGTCGTCAACACCGCGACGCTCCGCGCGAACCCGGAGTTCGGCAAGGCGCTGGTCGGCGCGTGGTACGAGACACTCGCCGCGATGCGCGGCGAGGGCGAGACGGCCAGGGCCGCGCGCACGCTGATGGCCGAAGCGTCGGGCACGTACCTCGCCGGCTACGACACCCAGCTCGCTACGACCCACCTTTACTACGACCCCGCCGAGGCGGCCGCCTTCCTGCGCGACCCGAAGATCCAGACGATCATGGAACTGGTCAGCACCTTCGCCTTCGAGCACGGCCTGCTCGGTGACGCGGCCCCGAGCAAGGACGTCATCGGTATCGAGCTGCCGGACGGCGCGACGATCGGCGACCAGTCGAACGTGAAGCTGCGCTTCGACGCCGGATACACGGCGCTCGCGGCGGCCGGCAAACTCTGATCGACGCGCCGCGATGACCCGCCTGCACGCCTTCTCCGCGCTGCCGGTGGTCGACGTCGCGGGACTGCGCGGCGACGAGGCCGCGCAGGTGGCGGTCGCCGCGCAACTCGGGCGCGCCGCGCGCGAGGTGGGTTTCCTGTACGTCCGCGGGCACGGCGTCGCGCCGGCACTGTTCGACGGGCTCGTCGACGCGGCGCGCCGCTTCTTCGCGCTGCCGCTCGCGGAGAAGATGCGGGTCTACATCGGGCATTCGACTAACCATCGCGGCTACGTGCCCGAGGGCGAGGAGGTCTATGCCGGCGGCACGCACGACCGCAAGGAGTCCTACGACCTCGGTCTCGATCTCCCGGCGGACGATCCGGACTACGTCGCGGGCAATCCCCTGCTCGGCCCCAACCAGTGGCCGGCGCTGCCCGGCTTTCGCGCGGCGGTCGGCGCGTACTACGCGGCGGTGTTCGAACTCGGGCGGCTGCTGCTGCGCGGCTTCGCGCTGGCGATGGGCGAGCCGGCGAGGCTGTTCGACGGCGTGCTCACCAGGCCGCCGTCACAACTGCGGCTCGTGCACTATCCCTTCGACGCCGGGGCCGCCGACGCGCACGGTATCGGCGCCCACACCGATTACGAGTGCTTCACACTGCTGCACGCGACGGCGCCGGGCCTCGAGGTGCTGAACGGCGCGGGGGAATGGATCGAGGCCCCGCCGGTACCGGGCGCGTTCATCGTCAACATCGGCGACATGCTCGAACTGATGACGAACGGAACGTTCGTCGCGACGACCCACAGGGTGCGGAAAGTGCGCGAGGAGCGCTATTCCTTCCCGCTGTTCTTCAACGTGGACTACGCGACGCGCATCGCGCCGCTGCCGCGCTTCCTGCGTGCGGGCGAGACGCCGCGGCCGGCGCTCGTGGCCGGCGAGCACCTGCACGCGCAGAACTGCCAGAGCTTCGCCTATCTCAAGGCGCGCGTGTCGCGTGGCGAGACCGCGTTGCCGCCGGGTTCGCTCGCGCTGTCTTCGTTCGGCCAGGAGGCGCGGGGGCTCGTGGGCCGGGATTCGGCAGCGGCGCCAGGTGGGGCTTGCGCCGAAGAGTAGCCGCCGGGTCGCTTTCGGATGACGCAGCGGCGACCGACGCCTCCCTCACCCGCCGCCTTCTGCGTCGACCTCTGCCAGGACGGTAGAGGTGAAGACTGGATCTTCGCCTCTCCCGTTCCGGGAGAGGCCGCGCGCAGCGCGGGTGAGGGTGGCTGCAGAATGGCGCAGCGTCAGGTTCGACGCCTCCCTCGCTTACTGCCGTCGGCGCGAACCGCGCGGCTGATCCCCGTTCGTTCGCGCCTCAGGCCGGCGTGAACATCGGCACCGGCGGTCCGCCGTCGGTCGGCTTGAACACGAGCTTCACCGCCTGTCCGATGCGGATCGCGTCGAGATCGCAGTCGACGATGTTCGTCATCATCGACACGCCCTCCTCGAGGGTCACATAGGCGATCGCGTAGGCGGTCGGCAGCACGCGGCGCGAGATGCTGAAGGAGTAGATGGTCCCGCGGCCTGCCGCGGTGACCCACTCGGTGCGGTCGCTGAAGCAGTGCGGGCAGATCGCGCGCGGGAAGTAGTGGAACTCGCCGCAGTCCGCGCAGCGCTTGATCAGCAGTTCGCCGCGCGCTGCTGCATCGAAGAACGGCTGGTTCTCCGGCGTCGGCACCGGCGCGGTGATCGGGCGGTCCTGGTAGATCGTCGCCATGGTTCAAGCCCTCTCCATGATGAGCGTCGCGCTGCCGTGGCGCGACGAGATGACGCCGCCGGTGCCGTGCGCGAGCGCGAGCCCGCAGTCGGCGACCTGCACCTTCGGATGCGCTTCGCCCCGCAACTGGCGCACGGCTTCGATGATCTTGGTCATGCCGCCGCGGTTCGCGGGGTGGTTGTTGCACAGCCCGCCGCCGTCGGTGTTGAACGGCAGCCTGCCGACGCCGGAGATCAGGTTGCCGTCGGCGACGAAGCGTCCGCCCTCGCCCTTCGCGCAGAAGCCGAGGTCCTCGAGCTGCATGACGACTGTGATGGTGAAGCTGTCGTAGATCGACGCGTAGCGGATGTCCGCCGGCGTGACGCCCGCTTCGCTGAAGGCCGCCGCGCCCGAGAACCTCGCGCCGGTGTAAGTCATGTCGATTTTGCCGCCATTGAGGCCTTTCGGGCTCGTGCCCGCGCCGAGCAGGTTGATCACCGGCTTCTTCAGCGAGGCGGCGATCTCGGGCCGCGCCAGCACCACCGCGCCACCGCCGTCGCTGACGACGCAGCAGTCGAGGCGGTGCAGGGGGTCGGAGATCAGTGGCGAATTCACGACGTCCTCGACCGTGACGACATCGCGCAGCATCGCGTGCTCGTTGTACTGCGCGTGATGGGAGGCCGCGACCTTGACCCATGCCAGCTGCTCTGCCGTCGTGCCGTACTCGTGCATGTGGCGCATCGCCGCCATCGCGTACTGGTTCACCGTCACCGGGTGGAAGGGCAGCTCGAAGGGCACGTCCGGCGCGTTCGCGCCGAAGTTGCGCGGCACCGTCCCGCTCGAGCCTTCCGAGCGCGGCCGGCCGCCGAGCGTCACCAGCGCGACGTCGCACTTGCCGAGCGCGATGGCCTCGGCGGCGTGCGCGACGTGGATCAGGTAGGACGAGCCGCCGGTGTCGGTCGAGTCGACGTGACGCACCCTGAGATTGAGGTAGTCGACCATCGACAGGGGCCCGAGGCCCGGGGCGTCGCCGGCGCAGGCGTAGCCGTCGACGTCACGATGGGAAAGCCCCGCGTCTTCGAGAGCGCCCTTCGCGACTTCGGCATGCAGCTGGGCGATGGTCTTGTCGGGGGCCTTGCGGGTCGGATGCTCGTAGATGCCGACGATGCAGGCT
>Ga0255182_1000368_pt1 | contig 32313 bp, 29 predicted proteins | sample Atl_UVDOM_RepA_8_FD_188420 | JGI IMG/M metagenome (GOLD analysis project Ga0255182, IMG submission 188420) | Freshwater microbial communities from Altamaha River, Georgia, United States - Atl_UVDOM_RepA_8d | ecosystem: Environmental > Aquatic > Freshwater > River | place: USA: Georgia...
TGATCTTTCGCAGCCGGTGCTGCCCGTCGTCACTCATGCGCTGATCCCAAGCTCCCGGGCGAAAGTATCGCGCATGCGGGCCGGGCCACCGTCGACAACCGCCTCCGCAGTCCGGTCATCGACGTGCTGTCCGGCTCAGGCGACGAAGGGTGGGGCGCCCGCGCGCTCGAAACGGTCGATCTGCGTGCTGAGGAATTCGCACGCGTCGTCCGCCATCTCGGCGCTCAATTCGTGGGCCGCCGGATATTCGCGATAGCCGAGCATCACGCCGAGGTCGACGAACAGGTCACGCGTCGCGCGCGCACGCTCCAGCGACATGACGGGGTCGCGCGCGCCGTGCTGGATCAGCAGGGTAAGGTGTCGCAGCGCACTCATCGGCGCGGCCTGGGCCGCGATTTCGGGCAGCACGCGGCCGCCGATGCCGACGATGCCGCGCAGCCGAGCCGGCGCGGTGAGGCCGATGCTGTAGGCGAGCGTCGCGCCCTGGCTGAAGCCCAGCAGGTAGACCCGGCGCGGATCGGCGCCGAATCCCATCACCGCGTCGTTGATGAACTGGATGACCGCGAGCCGGCTGTGTTCGGCTTCCTCCACGTCGATGTCGACGCTACGGCCCGAGAAGCTGACGTCGAACCAGCGGTACCCGCCCGGCGTGTTTTCGAAAGGCGCACGAACGCAGAGCGCGAGCAGGCGCGGATCGAGTTGGCTCAGCAGCCGCTCGAAGCCGGTCTCGTTGCCACCGACGCCGTGCAGGAGGACGAGCAGTGGCGGTCGATGCGTGATCCTGGCGGGGGCCCGGCAGGTGTAGGTCAACTGCATGCAAATCCCTGTCGAGGCTTGGACGTGGCTGGGGCAGGCGGGACCGATTCTAACCCATGCGATGCGCGGGCCGTGTGGCGCGGTCGCTGACCGCGGGCCCGGGGCTCAGTGCAGTGGCTGCGCTTCCAGCACCGACTCGACGCTGCCTTCGGGACTTACGCTTTCGATCCGCACCGGAAAACCCCACAGCCGCGCGACGTGCCGGAGGGCGTCGGCGCTCGCGGGCGCGAGGGGCCGTCGCGCGCGTTGCCGGTGGCGCAGCGTCAGCGAGCGATCGCCCGTGCGATCGACGCGCCAGACCTCGATGGCGGGCTCCCGGACCGCTAGATCGTACTGCGCGGCGAGCGCGGCGCGCAGCCGCCTGTAACCGCTGTCCTCGTGGATGGCGGCCACTTCGTACTCGTCCTGGCGGTCGTCGTCGAGGATCGAGAACAGGCGCATGTCGCGCATCAGGCGGGGTGAGAGGTACTGCGCGATGAAGGACTCGTCCTTGTAGTTGCGCATCGCGAAGTCGAGGCTCGCGACCCAGTCCGCGCCCGCGAGATCGGGGAACCACGCGCGGTCCTCGGCGGTCGGCGCCTCGCAGATGCGCTGGATGTCCCGCATCATCGCAAACCCGAGCGCATACGGATTGATGCCTCCATAACGCGGGTGGTCGAAACCCGGCTGGGCGATGACATTGGTGTGTGACGTCAGGAATTCGAGCATGAAGGCATCGTCGACACGGCCTTCGTCGTAGAGCCGGTTCAGCAGCGTGTAATGCCAGAACGTCGCCCAGCCTTCGTTCATGATCTGGGTCTGCCGCTGCGGGTGGAAGTACTGGGCCAGCTTGCGCACGATGCGCACCAGTTCACGCTGCCACGGCGCGAGCAGCGGCGCGTGCTTCTCGATGAAATACAGCAGGTTCTCCTGGGGCTCCTCCGGGAAAACCGCCGCCGGCGCCTGGTCGGGCGTCGCGTCGCGCTGCGGCAGGGTGCGCCAGAGTTCGTTCACGGCCGCCTGCTGCTGCGCCTCGCGCTGGCGCTGGCGGGCCTGCTCCTGCAACGGTGAAAGCGGCGCGGGGCGCTTGCACCGGTCGACGCCGTAGTGTCGCAGCGCATGGCAGGAATCCAGCACCGCTTCCACCGCTTCCTCGCCGTGGCGCTGCTCGCAGTCCCGGACGTAGTCGCGCGCGAACAGCAGGTAATCGATGATCGAGTCCGCGGCGGTCCAGGTCCGGAACAGGTAATTGCCCTTGAAGAACGAGTTGTGGCCGAAGCTCGCGTGCGCAATCACCAGCGCCTGCATCGGCAGCGTGTTCTCCTCCATCAGGTAGGCGATGCAGGGGTTCGAGTTGATGACGATTTCGTAGGCGAGCCCCATTTCCCCTCGCCGGTAGCGCTGCTCGACCGACACGAACTCCTTGCCGTAGGACCAGTGGCTGTAGCCCACGGGCATGCCGACGGACGAGTAGGCATCCATCATCTGCTCGGCGCTGACGATCTCGATCTGGTTGGGGTAGGTGTCGAGACGGAAGTCGGCGGCGACGCCGGCAATCGCACGCTCGTACTCCCCGATCAGATCGAAGGTCCATTCGGAGCCGGTCGAAATCAGGCGGGTGCGCATGTCGGCTGTCTCGCGAAGAGGGCCCGGAACACCGGGTAGATGTCTGCGGCACTGGCAATCTTGCGCATCGCGAGGTGCGGGCGCTCGGCGGCCAGCTTCGCGTACTCGCGCCACAGCCCCTGCTCGTCGAGCGCGGCGACCTGGACGTAGGCGAAGTACTGCAGGCGCGGCAGCAGGCTCTCGCGTAGCAGGCCTGCGCAGCGCGGTGAATCGTCCAGCCAGTTGTCCCCGTCGCTGGCCTGGGCGCCGTAGAGGTTCCAGTCGTTGCCGGGGTAGCGTTCGCGGATGATCTGGTCCATCAGGCTCAGCGCGCTCGACACGATCGTGCCCCCGGTGTCGCGGGCCGAGAAGAATTCGTCCTCGGTGACTTCGGCCGCCTGCGTGTGGTGGCGGATGAACACGAGTTCGATCCTGTCGTAGGCCCGGCTCAGGAACAGGTAGAGCAGGGCGAAGAAGCGCTTGGCGATGTCCTTGCGGGATTCGTCCATCGATCCCGAGACGTCGAGGAGGCAGAACATCACTGCCTGCGTGGTCGGCTGCGGCCGCTGCACCCGGTTGTTGTAGCGCAGGTCGATCGTGTCGAGGAAGGGCACGCGCTGCAGGCGCCGCCGCAGGCGCTCGACTTCCCGCTCGGCCTCGCGCACGGCCTCCGGCGGCGAGCCGGCGGCCTCCAGTGCACAGAAACTCTCTTCGGCCCGCGCCAGTTCACCGCGGCGCGGGGCCTGCAGGGCGCGGCGTCGCGCCGCCGCGCTCTTCAGCGAGCGGATGATGTTGACGTTGGTCGGCACCCCGGTCTGGGTATAGCCGGCGCGTACGCTCCGGGTCGAGGGAATGGTCGCCAGCCGCTTTTTGACGAGGTCCGGCAGCGCCAGGTCTTCGAAGAAGATTTCGAGGAATTCCTCGCGCGACAGCACGAACACGAAGTCGTCTTCGCCCTCGCCGTCCTGGGACGCCTGGCTGCCGCCGCCGCCGGCGCCGCCCTGCGGCTTCGGCAGGCGATCGCCCGCGCTGAATTCCTTGTTGCCGGGATGGACCGCCTCCCGCTCGCCGCCGGGCCCGTGATGGAAGTAGGGCTCGACGATGTCCTTGCGCTGGATGTCGACCCGCTCGCCGCGGTCGAGATCGGTGATCGAACGCCTGCCCACCGCTTCTGCCACGGCACGGCGCAACTGGTCCTTGTAGCGACGGACGAATCGCGCGCGGTTGACCGCATTGCGATGGCGCCCGTTGAGTCTCCGGTCGACGATCATGCGCAGCCCTCCCGCACTCAGGCCGCCTTCCTCACCCGCAGGTACCACTCGCACAGCAGGCGCACCTGCTTCTCCGTGTAACCTTTCGCGGTCATGCGGCTGACGAAGTTCTCGTGCTTCTTCTGGTCCTCGCCCGACGCCTTCGCGTTGAAGGAGATGACCGGCAGCAGATCCTCCGTGTTCGAGAACATCTTGCGCTCGATGACCTCGCGCAGCTTCTCGTAGCTGGTCCAGGCCGGGTTGCGGCCGCCGTGGGCGGCCCGTGCGCGCAGCACGAAGTTGACGATCTCGTTGCGGAAGTCCTTGGGGTTCGCGATGCCTGCCGGCTTCTCTATCTTCTCGAGTTCGACGTTCAGCGCCGCGCGGTCGAAGATTTCGCCGGTGTCCGGATCGCGGTAGTCCTCGTCCTGGATCCAGTAGTCCGCATAGGTCACGTAGCGATCGAAGATGTTCTGACCGTACTCCGAGTACGACTCGAGGTAGGCAGTCTGGATTTCCTTGCCGATCAGCTCGGCATAGCGGGTCGCCAGGTGGCCCTTCAGGTGCGACAGGTATTTCTCTTCGACCTCCTTGGGAAACTGCTCGCGCTCGATGGCCTGTTCGAGCACGTACAGCAGGTGCACGGGATTCGCGGCGACCTCGCCATGATCGAAATTGAAGACCTTGGACAGGATCTTGAACGCGAAGCGTGTCGACAGGCCGGTCATGCCCTCGTCGACGCCGGCGAAGTCGCGGTATTCCTGGTAGCTCTTCGCCTTCGGGTCGACGTCCTTGAGGTTCTCACCGTCATAGACGCGCATCTTCGAATAGATGCTCGAGTTCTCCGGTTCCTTGATGCGGGAGAGGACCGCGAACTGCGCCATCATCTCGAGCGTGCCGGGCGCGCAGGCCGCATTGGCCAGCGAGCTGCCGCGCAGCAGTTTCTCGTAGATTTTGACTTCCTCCGAGACCCGCGTGCAGTACGGCACTTTCACGATGTAGATGCGGTCGAGAAAAGCCTCGTTGTGGCGGTTGTTCTTGAACGACAGCCATTCGGACTCGTTCGAGTGCGCGAGAATGATGCCTTCGAAGGGGATCGCCGAGAGGCCCTCCGTGCCCTTGTAGTTGCCTTCCTGGGTGGCGGTCAGCAAGGGGTGCAGCACCTTGATCGGCGCCTTGAACATCTCGACGAACTCGAGCAGGCCCTGGTTCGCGAGGCACAGGCCTCCGGAGTATGAATAGGCATCGGCATCGTTCTGCGCGTAGTGCTCGAGCATGCGGATGTCGACCTTGCCGACCAGCGAGGAAATGTCCTGGTTGTTCTCGTCGCCGGGCTCGGTCTTGGCGACGCCGAGCTGGCGCAGCACGGACGGGTGTCGCTTGACCACGCGGAAGCGGGAGAGGTCGCCCTTGTACTCCTGCAGGCGCTTGATCGCCCAGGGCGACATCAGGCCGGTCAGGTAGCGGCGCGGGATGCCGTAGTCGCGCTCGAGGAGTTCCGCGTCTTCCGCAGGGGAGAACAGGCCGAGCGGGGATTCGTTGACCGGGGATCCCTTCAGCGCATAGAAGGGCAGCACCTCCATCAGTGACTTGAGCTTCTCCGCCAGCGAGGACTTGCCGCCGCCGACCGGACCGAGCAGGTAGAGCACCTGCTTGCGTTCCTCCAGGCCCTGGGCCGCGTGCCTGAAGTAGGAGACGATCTGTTCGATCGTGTCCTCCATGCCGTAGAACTCGCGGAACGCCGGGTAGCGCCGGATCAGCTTGTTCGCGAAGAGCCGCGACAGGCGCGGGTCCGTGCGGGTGTCGATGGTTTCGGGCGTGCCGATCGCGAGCAGCATCCGTTCTGCCGCCGTGGCATAGGTGCTGGCGTCCCGGCGGCACAGTTCCAGGTATTCCTGGAGCGAATATTCCGTTTCCTGCGCGCTCTCGTAGCGGGCGAGATACTGGTTGAAAATACTCATGGTCGCTTCCTCACGATGACGAACCCGTGAGAGATCTTCCAAGCGACTCGCGCACTGCCTGCTTGTTCGTGGTCTTCTTGGCGCGGGTTGCCTCGACGACCTCCGTTGCTTGCAAAATTTCCAGTCCAGAAATTGCAAGGCCCATGCCAACCGATCTTATGGGCTGTCGATCGGAGCCTGTACCCATTGGACAACACGCTTTCGCGCTTTGTTGCGGCCTCGGCCGGAAACTCCCGGATTCGACGCGCAACCTGTTGGCCGACAAATACAGTGTAGAAGCCCCGCCGAGTCCTGCCCGATGTTTTGACCGTCCGTGACAGAAAAATGCCGGGGAAAGGCCGCGGATGCGGATTGCCGGCGAACGCACGGCCTGCGCAATGGCGAGGCGGGCCTTGCTGCGAGGCACTTGTCGCGTGCCCAATCGGGTGCAGGCGTGGTTCATTTTCGACCGCTTCCTCAGCGTCGCCGGCCCGCGAAACCCTCTGGTGGCGACGCCTGCCCCCGCTGAATGTCATTCGACGATGCTTCGCGGTAGGCTTAAGCATCGCCGCAGCCCGGACGGCGCAGCTTCGCAGAGAGCTGCGGCGACCCACGACTGCGCGCGGACGTCCCGCACTGGCGCATCAACCCGGATCTGGACCGAATGAACACTTTGACGAGCGATGAGACACGGGCAGGCGGTCGAGCCGGAGGCTCGAGTGCCTGCGGCACCGGCTCGCGACCGCCGACTGAATCGACATGACCGACGCTACCGCCATTCGTGTCGCATCAGGACTCGTGAGCTGTGAGGTCACGATCCCCGGGGGCTGGCTGGGTCGCGACGACAGGCTGGCGCCGGCCTACTACACCGCGGCCTTCGATCTCGGCATCGATGCGCTCAAGCAGGTGCTGGGCATCGACGAGGACTATCGCCATGAGCAGCGGCGTTCGACGGTCGCGCTGGAAGCGCACCTGCGCTACCTGCTGCCGGTTCCCGCGCACAGCACGGTGAGCATGAGCGCGCGAATCGTCGACTGCGACGCGAAGCGGATCCACGTCGCGCAGGAGATGACGCTGGACGGCGCGGTCGCCGCCGTGCGCGAGAGCATGACGATCAGTTTCGACCTCGCGGCCAGGCGTAGCTGCGCGTTCGGCGGGCAGGTTGCCGCGCGGATCGCTGCCCTCCACGACGCCCAGCGGAAACTTCCCGCGTGGTGCGGCGAGGCCCACCTGCTGGGCGTCGGCCGGGCGGGTGTCTGAACGACGGAAACGACGATAACGAAGTCAAACAGGCGGGCGCCAGGTGGTGCAACCGCCGGTCAACCAGAGAGGAATCCCAATCCCATGATTGCGACGATGATGGACGTGCCGCTGTCGCTGAATGCGCTGCTCGAGCGGGCCGGCTCGATTTTTCCAACCCAGGAAATACTGTCCCGGCTGCCGGACAAGTCGATGCGGCGCCACAGCTTCGCCGAGTACTACCGTCGCACGCGCGCGCTTGCGGCCGCGCTCCAGGCACTCGGGGTGCGCAAGGGCGATCGGGTGGCGACGCTGAGCTGGAACCATCATGCGCACCTGGAGTGCTATTTCGGCATTCCCGCCGCGGGGGCCGTGATGCACACCCTGAACCTGCGCCTGTCGCCGGCCGAGCTGGGGTGGATTGCCGGCGATGCGCAGGACCGGGTGCTGATCGTCGACGACATCCTGCTCCCGCTCTACCGGCAGTTCGCCGAGTTGCACGCGTTCGAGAAAGTGATCGTCTTTCCGTTTTCAGGCGCACCCGTGCCGGCCGGCTACCTGGATTACGAAGCGCTGCTCGCCGCCGCCGACCCGGACGCCTTCGAGTACGTCGCGCACGACGAGAGCGATCCCGTCGCGATGTGCTACACGTCCGGCACGACCGGCCATCCGAAGGGCGTCGTCTATTCCCATCGCTCGACGGTGTTGCACACCCTGGTCGGTTGCCTCGCGGACTGCTGGGGGCTGAAAGGCACCGATGTCGTGCTGCCGGTCACGCCGATGTTCCATGCGAACGCCTGGGGCATCCCCTACGGGGCGGTGATGCAGGGTGCGAAGCTGGTGTTCCCGGGCCCGCACCTGCATCCCGACGATTTGCTGGACCTGATGACCGCCGAGCCGCCGAGCCTGTCGCTCGGCGTGCCGACGATCTGGCTGGGTCTCATCCAGACTTACGATCAGGGCCTGGGCACGCAGCCCGGACGCTGGAAACTGCCGGCCGGCATGCGCTCGATGGTCGGCGGCTCCGCGGTGCCGGAGTCGCTCATTCGCGCGTTCGCCCGCCACGACATCTGGCTGATGCAGGGCTGGGGCATGACGGAAACCTCGCCCCTGTGCACCGCCTCGTTCGTCAAGAGCGAGCTGCGCGATGTGCCGGAGGCGGAGCGCTTTCGCCGCATGGCGATGGCCGGGGTCCCGGTGCCGCTGGTCGAGCTGCGCATCCGTGCCGACGACGGCGCGGATGCGCCGTGGGACGGCCGCAGCGTCGGCGAGATCCAGGTGCGAGGCCCCTTCATCACGGGCAGCTATCACCAGGTGCCGGTGACCGAGGACAAGTTCACGGCCGACGGCTGGCTGCGCACCGGTGACGTCGCCGCGATGGACGAGCACGCCTTCGTGCGCATCACGGACCGCACCAAGGACCTCATCAAGTCCGGCGGCGAGTGGATCAGCTCCGTGGATCTCGAGAACGCGGTGATGGCGCATCCCGCCGTGGCCGAGGCCGCGGTCATCGCGATACCGGATGCGAAGTGGGGCGAGCGTCCGCTCGCCTGCGTCGTGCTCAGGCCCGGCGCCGCGGTCACGCCCGACGAACTGGGTGAGCACCTCGTCGCACACGGCTTCGCGAAGTGGCAGCTGCCGGACCGCTACGAGTTCATCGACGCGGTGCCGCGCACCTCGACCGGCAAGTTCTACAAGCTGAAACTGCGGGAGCGCTTCGCGTAGGCGTTTTCGCGCCGGAAGGGCGTGATTGCGCCGCGGAGGACACGGAGAAAAGGGAGGGATGGGGATTGAGCAGGGCTGGCTAAGCCTGCTGAATGGCGCGGCCCCGGCGGATGCCCGGGCCATGAATCCAGCATTCTTCTCCGTGCTCTTCGTGTCCTCCGTGGTGAAACGATGCAGCCCGCCGGCCGCTGAATGCGAGCCGCGTGCTCTGGAACGAGCCTCGGGACGCCGCGGCTGTCACCCGCCGGCGATGCCCACCATGAAATAGATGGTGTCGCCGTCCTGCAGCGGGTCTTCGAGGTAGACCCGCTCACCGCGGGAGTTCAGGTAGAGCGTGCCGCGGGTGTTGAGGTTCTGCCCATCCTCGTCCATGAGGAGCGCCTGCATCTGCGGGCCGTACTTCCCCGTCAGGCGTGCGGCGAGCTCGACGACCAGCGGTTGCTCGAGCTCGAAGCTCTCGCGCTCCACGCTCGTGATCTCGCGAAAGCGGCTCTGGTACTGCGCGTGGACCGTGATCATCGCGTCAGGCCCGCACCAGCGCGCCGTCAGCGGCCAGCACCTCCGCCACGTCACCGAGGCCCAGCGACTCGAGCCGGCTTGCGGTCTGCAGTCCGCTGGCCTTGTCCCAGCCGCGCCACTCGTAGTACTCGTCGAGCACGGTATCGAACATGTCGGCCGCGACCTTGCCCGGGTACATGCCCTCCGTGGTCGGCTCGAACATCCAGCGCTCGCAGATCGTGTCGTGTTCGCGTCGCAGGCCGAGCCGCGAGTTGAAGGCCTTCTCGAGGTTGCAGATGCGTTCTCCGTCACGCATCAGCTCCTCCGGGCTGCGGTCGATGCCGGTCACCTCGGCGAAGGCGCGCCCGTAATACTCCTCGGGCGCGTAGCCGGCCGGGTCGAGCATCCAGTGGAACAGGCACACGCCGTAGGAATTCAGCAGCGCGACCTGGTTTTCGACGACGGCGGTGCAGGCGCCTTTCAGCACCGGCGTCGACAGGTCGGCGGCCTCGAGCCTCCCGAAGTAGCGCTTCGACAGGTCGCGGCGCTGGAATTTCTCGATGAGGCCGATGCCCTTCAGATGGTCGGCGCCGCGCGAAGCCACCGCCATGTTGTTCATCCAGGTCGGGAAGGGGCGCATCTCCTCGGTGAAGCTCGCGCCGCCCTTGCCATAGATGGAGTACTTCATGAAATTGCGGCCCGTGCGCTGCGAGTAACGCAGCGCGCCCCAGTAAGGTCCGTCGTTGAACAGTTCGCCGAACAGGTTGCGGCGGAACACGATGTCCTCGATCAGGGCCTCGATGTCCTCCATGTTGCCCCATTCGAGGCTCTGCGGGCGGTCGAACAATTCCGCGATGTCGCGCTCGCTCAGCAGCCCGTGCTGGTGCAGCTCCATCACGAAACTGATCGAACAGCTGAGATCCTGGTTGTCGATGCCGTAGTCGTTCGTGATCTTGCCCCAGTGCGCGACCTCGGCCCAATCCCGGATGTCGAGCGCACCGGCCGCGCTGCCGGTCGTCAGGTACTCGGGGCGACGGAAGGTCTCGCCGACGTACTTCTTCGCCTTTTCGGACTCGGTGCCGTCGATCTTGTAGCGGCCGTCGCAGGCGATGAAGCAATCCGCCGAACAGACCTCGGAGTACTTGTGGTACTTCTTGACCCAGTTGTCGGACCTGATCTCGTCGCCGCGGAACATGTTGCCCTGGTTGTTGCGCCAGAAATGACTGCCGATGTGCTGGTACATTTCCACCGCGCCGAGGGTCCCGCGCCGCTTGAAGCCGTAGATCGCCTCGTTCTTGTCGATGCTCGCGCGGAAGCCGCGCGACCACTCGAGCATGCCCTTGGGGTTCGCGACGCGCACGCCGCCGCTGCCCTGCACGGCGATCGCCTTCAGGTTCTTCGAGCCCATCACGCAGCCGCCGCCGCCGCGCGCGTGGATACGTGACGCGTCGGACACGACCGCGGCGATCCCGACCTGGTTCTCCCCGGCCTGGCTGATGGTCAGCGTGTGCACGTGCGACGGGTAGTCACCGAGTTCGGCGTTGAGCGCCGCGTGGGTCTCGGCGGTGTTCTTGCCCCACAGGTGGGACGCGTCGCGGATCTCGGCCTGGCCGTCGCAGAGATACAGGTAGACCGGACGCGGCGCCTTGCCGGTGACGGCGATGTGATCGAAGCCCGCGAAGCGCACCATGTACGGGAATTTCCCGCCGGCCGCGGAGTCGCCGAAGATGCCGTAGCAGGGACTCTTGAAAGTGATACGACCCTTGATGCCGCTGCCCGATCCGGTGCCGGCCAGCGGGCCGACGCCGAACACGAAGATGTTGTCCGGGCTGCGCGGATCGCAGTTGACGTCGTGCTTGAGGAAGTGCTCCCACATGATCCAGTTGTTGATGCCGGAACCGCCGATCCAGCGCTCGAAGATCGCGTGCGACAGCTGTTCGATCCGCAGTTCGCCGGTGCTGAGATTCACGTGCAGGAGTCGGCTTTCCATCAGGTCGTCCTCGTCGAAAACGGGTTGATGCGGTTGCGGCGTGGTGCGCGTCAGGCGGCGCTGCTGACCATGCCCTTTTCGAGCATCGCCTGCATCATGCCGACTTCGTCGCGCGGTTCGGGCTTGTCCTGCAGCACCGCACGGTAGGTCGCGCTGTCGGCGTGGAACAGCACGGGCACGCGGTTGTACTGCTTGCCCGCGTTCGCCAGTTCGGGGCGGGTCGCGCAGGCTTCCACGCAGGCGGGTTCGCCGCCGCAGAGGTCGCACTTGAGCAGTTCACCGTCCGGCGCGACGAAGATCACGTCGAACGGGCAGCCCGGCACGCACTCCATGCATTGGATGCACTTGTCCTGCGCGATGACGGCCACCCGGGTCTGCGGGTCGTAATAGAACGCATCGGCCGGGCATACCTCCGCGCACGGTGGCGGGTTGCCGCAGTGATGGCAGATGTCGGCGGCGAAACCGAAGCCGTGTGCGGGCGCGCGTCTGCCCACCTGCGGCGCATGGTTCACCTTGAGCCGGGCGAGCAGTGGATTGACGATGCCGTCCGGCGAGTGGACCAGCGAACAGGCGACCTCGCAGACGTTGCAGTCGGTGCACTGGTTCTGCAGTGCATAAAGCTTCTGCTCGACATCCGGAATGTCCGCGCCCGGTTCGTACCAGATCGCGCCGGTCACGAGTTCCTTCTGGGGTGAGTGCGACATCGTTATAAGCTCCCCGCGTTGTTATGTGTCGTGTACGATGGGTCGTTGACGGTGTCAACCTCTCAGTCACAAGGTTTATTGCGGCGGCCCCTATGAGTGAATACACGAACTGCACCTTATCCGTTCCCGACGAGCCTCTGCCCCTGCCGGCGCGTCGTGTGCTGGACTGCGTCTTCGCGCTGACGCCGGCGGGCCGGATCCTCCATTTCCATCTTGGCCAGGTCAGCGAGGACGCAACGGCGGAGGGCGTGCACTTTCGCCTCACCGCACCGGACGGCGCGCCCGAGCGCGCGCGCTGCCGCGTCATTCCGCCGCTGGTGCCGGAGTTCCGCCGATGAGCTTCGAAATCATGCAGCCTGCCGAGGTTGCCGCGCTGGCCAAGGAAGATGCCGCAGTGCGATACGTCGACGTGAGAACCGTGGGTGAATTCGCCCAGGGGCGGCCGCTGCTGCCGGCCGTGAACATCCCGTTCGTCTTCCATCACCCGCTGACGACCGCGGCGATTCCGAACGGTGCGTTCGCGGAGCTGGTCGCACACCTGTTCGTCCCGGCCACGCGCCTGGTGCTGGGCGCCGCCGGCGAGGGCGCGGGGGACCCGCGCGCCGAGTCCGCCGCCATGGCGCTCGCGGCCTTCGGCTTCGAACGACTGGTTGTCATGCCGGCGGGGTTCAATGGCTGGCGCGCCGCGCTGCTGCCGACCACGCGCGACAACCGCGACGGCGTGAGTTACGTGTCGCTGCTGACGCGCTTCCGCCGCAAGGACAAGCGCACGGGCAAGGGGGGCGGCCACTGAGGCCGGCAGGCGCCGGCACCGGAGGGTGCCTGCCGACGCCGGCACTGGACGGCATTCCCTTGCGCAGCGCCAGGGCGATACGCTCCCGGTTGCGCATGGCATGATGCATCAGGACGCAGCCCCGTGAGGCCGCCGGCCGCGGCGGGAAGGCGCGCGGGGTGCACGGTTCGATCGAGACCAGGGAGATTATCGATGGCGTTTACCGCGAATTTCGAACAGTTCCGTTTCGGCGAGCACGCCGCCGCCGCGTTCAAGGGCAAGTGCGTGTTGATCACCGGCTCCGGCAAGGACGGGGGCATCGGGCAGGCACTCGCGCTGGCTGCCGCCGCGAACGGTGCCGAAGTGGTCGGCGTCCACTTCCACAGCAGCTACCGCGACGGCTTCGATCTCGTCGACGCGATCCGCGCTCACGGCGTGAAGGCCTATGCCGTGCAGGCCGACGTCACGAACACGCGCGACATGTGGGCCTCGCGCAGTTACATCATCGAGCAGAACGGAGGTCGTGGGCCCGACCTCATCATCTGCAATTCCGGACTGACCGAAAAAGGCTATCGCTTCGGCCGGGCGCTGCCCGAGATCGACGGCGAGAGCCGCGCCGAGCGTCGGGCACGGGTGCGGCGCGATTTCATCGAGAATCTCGCCGAGTCCCGCCTCGTGATGAACACGAAGATCGACGGCTTCGTCGCGATGACCCACCTGTGGGCCGGCGAGGCCGTCTATCACAACCAGCCGCTGCAGCTGATGTACATCTCGTCGATGCAGGCCATCGAGCCCGGCATCGCGGTGCCGGGCTATGTCGTCGCGAACTGGGCCGTGTTGAAATTGCCGGAAGTGCTCAAGGTCAACCTCGGCAAGGCGTCGAACATGGTCAGCGCGGCCTGCCTGATGCTGCCCTTCGTGCGCACCGGCATGACCGAGGAGTACGCCGACAACCCGAAGGTCTTCGGGCGCTGGCAGCCGCGCATGCTCGAGCCCTTCGAGGCGGCCGGCAGCGTCGCGCAGCTGCTGTCCCGGCCGGCGGATGAGCTGAACCTTGGCAACTACAAGCTCCACGTCGCCGGCAGCGCCGAGGAAACGAAGCTTTACTGGTCGCAGGTCCGGCTCGAGGTCAAGGACGATGCCTTGCCCTGGAGCGAAGCGGCGCCGCTCGTCTACCCGCAGGGCTGAACACGCCCGACGCCACCGGCGGCACGGCGCAGGCCTGTCGTCGGTGGCGGATTTCCCGAGGTGCACACATGCAGGATCTCTTCTCGATAGCGGGCAAGGTCGCGCTCGTGACCGGCGGTTCGCGCGGCATCGGCCTGATGATTGCGCGCTGCTTCGTCGCGGCAGGTGCGACGGTCTACGTGTCCTCGCGCAAGGCCGCCGCCTGCGAGGCTGCGGCGAACGCGCTGTCCCGCGACGGGCGTTGCCATGCCTTGCCCGCCGACGTCTCGCGCATGGAGGACATCGCGCGCATCGGCGACACGCTGCGCACGCGCGAGGGCGCCCTCGACATCCTCGTCAACAACGCCGGCGCGACCTGGGGCGCGCCGCTCGGCCAGTTTCCGGAGCAGGGCTGGGACAAGGTCATGGACCTGAACGTCAAGGGCCTGTTCTTCCTGACCCAGACGCTCCTGCCGCTGCTCGAGCAGCGCGCCAGTGCCGCGGATCCCGCGCGCGTCATCAACATCGGCTCCGTCGACGGCCTGCACACACCGGCCTTCGAGAATTTCTCGTACAGCCCTTCCAAGGCCGCCGTGCACCAGTTGACGCGCATGCTCGCGGCGCACCTCGCGCGACGCCACGTCACGGTCAACGCGATCGCGCCCGGCCCGTTCGCGACGGACATGATGGCGCCGATGGCCGCGACGATGGGCGATGAAATCCTGGCCAAGGTGCCGCTCGGCCGCATGGGCGACACGGCCGATATCGGGGGCGTGGCGATCATGCTCGCCGCCCGCGCCGGCGCGTACATGACCGGCACCGTCATTCCGGTCGACGGCGGGCTGTACGCGGGCAGCTGACCCGAGCCGCTGCCCGCGCGGCCGCAGAAACCTTCTTGTTCATTTTCATCTCGGTGTTCTCGGTTGCTCGATGGCGAACAGGGGCCAGAGACCTGCACCCGGGCCAGGATGTGAACAAGAGACGGCCCGGGGCGCGAGGGCGAAACCCGCGTTGAAAAATGTGGCCAGGAGACGGCGCAGGCGGAAGCTGTGAAGCCGCGTGCCTCAGCCGGCCTGCTGCCGGCCACGGTCGAGCACCGCGCGGCGCCGAGCTTCGACCGCTTCCGGCGACACCGCCGCGTTGTAGGCCGACGCAACCTCGGCTTCCAGCTTCATCGCGTCGCCGAAGGACAGCGCGTACCCGTCGTCGATGACGCGCTTGTACGACACCAGCATGTCCGGCTCCAGGCTCAGCATGTCGGCGGCGAGGCGGCGGCAGACCGGTAGCAGCTCTTCGTCCGCGACCACCCGGTTGACGAGGCCCCAGCGCTCGGCGGTGACGGCGTCGACGAAGTTTCCGGTCAGGCTCATCTCCTTCGCGCGGCCGATGCCGACCAGGCGCGACAGGCGCTGGCTCAAACCCCAGGCCGGATGCACGCCGACGCGGCCGTGGGTGTCCGCAAAGCGCGCGGTCGTCCCGGCAATGAGTAGGTCGCAGCCCAGCGCAAGTTCGAAGCCGCCGGTGACCGCCGCGCCGTTGATCGCGCCGATGATCGGGCCACGGAACGCCGCCATCGCGGCGGTGGGGTCGAAATCCGGATCGCGTGGCGCACCGACGCTGGCTTCGCCGCTGCCGAGTTCGCGCAGGTCGATGCCGGCGCAGAAGGCGCGCCCTGCGCCGGTCAGGATCACGACCCGGGTGCTGCCATCGGCATCGAGCGCGCGGAAGGTGTCGGCGATGCGCGCGCGCAGTTCACGCGTCAGCGCGTTGAGGCTCGAGGGCCGGTTCAGCGTCACGGTCGCGACGCCATCGTTGCGCTCGACCAGCAGGATGTCTTCCGTCATGTCCACTCCGATAGTGATGTTGGGCCGGGCATGAGCGCCCGGGCCGTGCGATCATGCCACGCGGCCGGCACGCGGACATCCGCACGCCGGCGCGTGCGGCAACGGCGTGGGCAGGGCAAGGAGAGGAGACGCAGCGGTGGGTTGTGACGTGATTGGCCGCAGGGCAAGGGTCGGGAGGCGGGCGATGCCGTGCAAGGCCGCGAGGAATTCGTCGGCGCCCAGTTGCGACGGATGAGCCGGCTGCCGCGCATCGATCCCGATCCTGACGGTGAGCGTCGTCGCGCCGCGCGCGAGCGGCTGGCGCGGCATTCGCCGTGGAGCGCCCGGCGCCTGCTGCGCAGGCTGGCGTGGTGGACGTCCGGTGTGCTGCTGCTCAGTATCGGTGTAGTCGCCGTGCACGGCCGGGTCGACCCGCCGCTTTCCGCGTTCATGCTCGGTGACCTGGTAGGCGCCGTGCTGGAAGGGCGTCGCGACTTCAGGCTGCGCCACGAGTGGCGTGCGCTGCGCGAGATGTCCCCGGCGGCGGCGCGCGCGGTGATTGCCGCGGAAGACCAGAAATTCCTAACCCACCACGGCTTCGATTTCGACGCGATTGGCAGCGCGCTCGCCGAGCGCGAGACGCGCGGGCGCCTGCGCGGCGCGAGCACGATCAGCCAGCAGGTCGCGAAGAACCTCTACCTGTGGCGCGGCCGGCAGTGGGTGCGCAAGGCGCTGGAGGCGTGGTTCACGCTGTGGATTGAACTGTTGTGGAGCAAGCAGCGCATCCTCGAGGTCTACCTCAACGTCGCGCAGTTCGGACCTGGCCTGTACGGTGTCGAGGCCGCGAGCCTGACGTATTTCGGCCACGGCGCCGACCGCCTGGCGGTCGCGGAGGCGGCGCTGCTGGCGGCTGTGCTGCCAAATCCCGAGGCCTCGAGCGTCGCCGCGCCGAGCGCCTACCTGCGACGGCGCCAGGACTGGATCACACGGCAGATGCGTGGCATCGCCGCTGATTTCGGCCCCTGAGGGCGGGTGCCACTGGCGCGAGGTCCATCGGCCGGAATACGCTTGGTGCCAGGGCGTCCCGGGAGGAGGGCATCGATGTCGCAGGCCATACGCGCCACCAGGACGCTGGAGGATCTGCCCGGCCCGCGCGCCTGGCCCTTGCTCGGCAACTTCCCGCAGATCGACTTCGACGAGTTTCACCTGCAGCTCGAACGCTGGGCCGAACGTTACGGTTCCGCGTACCGGATGAGCCTCGGCCCAAATCGCTTCATCGTCGTCAGCGACCTGGAAGCGGCCGGTATGCTGCTGCGCGAGCGCCCTGAACTGTTCAGCAGGCGCGGCGCGCTGGAGCACATCTTCGCCGAACTCGGTTTCAATGGTGTGTTCTCGGCCGATGGCGACAACTGGCGGCGCCAGCGCCGAATCGTGATCACGGCGCTCAATTCATCGCACTTGCACGAGTTCTACGCGTCCATGCTCGAGACGACAGGGCGCCTGCGCCGGCGTTGGCAGCAACTGGCCGACCGCGGCGAGGTCGTGGACCTTTGCGCCGAACTGATGCGCTACACCGTCGACATCACGACGCAGCTCGCGTTCGGCATCGATTTCAACACCCTCGAAACCGAGGGGCCGGTGATCCGGCAGCACCTCGACAAGGTCTTTCCTATGTTGAACCGTCGACTCGGGATGCCGTTTCCGTACTGGCGGCACGTGAAGCTGCCGGCCGACCGGGCACTCGATCGCGCGGTCGCCGCCGTGCATGCCCGGATCCGGGACGTCATCGCGAATTGCCGCGCGCGCATCACGGACGAGCCGTCCCGCCTGGACGCGCCAACGAATTTCCTCGAGGCCATGATCGCGGCCAAGGAAACCGAACAGCTGCCGTTCTCTGACGACGACATCATCGCGAACGTGTTCACACTGCTCCTGGCCGGCGAGGACACCACCGCGAATACGCTGGCCTGGGCCATCAAGTTCATGATCGATTACCCCGACCTGTTCGCGCAGGCACGCGGCGAAGTCGACGCGGTGCTCGGCGCGGCGCTTGCGCCGCCTACCCACGAGCACGCAGGACGGCTGCCGTTTCTCGACGCGTTCATGAACGAGACGATGCGCCTGAAGCCGGTCGCCCCGCTGCAGGTCATGGAAGCCAAGCAGGACGTCGACGTCGCCGGCGTAGCGCTCCGGGCCGGTACCTGCATCGTGCTGCTCCAACGGCGCATTGCGACCGATGCCGCGCACTTCCACCAGCCTTCCGAGTTCCGGGTGGAACGTTGGCTGGAGAGGGAACGGCCGGCCGACAGGGCGCACAATCCGAAGGCCTTCATGCCCTTCGGCGGCGGTCCACGCTTCTGCCCGGGGCGCAATCTCGCATTGCTCGAAATCCGGGTGGTGCTCGCGATGCTGTGCCGCAATTTCCAAGTGGAACTCGCCAACGGCGGGCTCCCCGTCGAAGAACATTTCGCTTTCACGATGGCGCCAGGCAAGCTGCGGGTCCGCTTCCGGGCGCGCGCGTAGCGAGTGGCCGTGGTGACGGCACGCATCGATCGAACACACAGACAGGGGACGGCAGGTGCCGTCCGGGGAGGAATGCACGCATGAAACTGGAAGAAAACAAGGCACTGGTCAGGCGGTTCTGGGCAGCGTTCTCGACGCTGCGCATGCAGGACGCCTACGACATGCTGGCCGACGACGCGACCTGGTGGATCGCCGGCGAACTGCCGATCTCAGGGACCTACAGCAAGGCGCAGTTCGTCGAACTGTCGAGCGGCATCCTGACCGAGTTTCCGCAGGGCATCGTGGTGACGCCGAAAATCCTCACCGCCGAGGACGATCGGGTGGCGATGGAGGCGGAATCCCTGGGCACGCGCGTCAACGGTCGCGTCTACAACAACCACTACCACATCCAGCACGTCGTCCGCGACGGTCAGTTGCTGGCCGTGCGCGAGTACCTCGACACCGACCACGCGAATCGAATTCTGCTGCTGTGAGCGCTGTCGCGGCAGTGCGCGAGCGGGGACGCCGTGCGTCCGGCGCGGAGCGCACCTGGGGCTCGGTCGGTACGCGCCCCTGACGGGCGCGGCGTGGCAGGCGGTCGGGGAAGTAAGCAGTGGCGGCGCCCCTCGCAGGGGACGCCGCCGACGGTCGGATCAGCGCATCGACGCGTTCAGTTTCGCCAGTTGCGCGGCACCGGGGCACAGCTCGGCTTCGCCCAGCTGGTTGAACGGTGTCTCGACCGTGTTCAGGTTTTCGTGCATGTCCTGGGCGTTCGGCTCGAAGTAGAGCAGGCCGGTCACCACTTCGCCGCGCGCCTGGTGCATCTGGATCTGGTTCATCGCCGCGACCTTGTCGGTCGGATCGTAGTCCGGGTGCACCTTGCGCAGGCGCAGCCAGCTGCCGTCGTGCTGCTGGATGTCGACCGTCGAGCCCGGAGCATACTCGGCCGTGATCTCGCTCCGGCCCTCGATGAAGTCGATGCGGTTCACCGCCTCGTTGTGCTCACGCACGTAGTCGTAGCTCTTCGTGCTGCCCGGGTGGTTGTTGAAGGCCACGCAGGGACTGACGATGTCGATGAACGCAGCGCCGTGGTGGTTGATGGCCGCCTTGATCAGCGGCACCAGCTGGTGCTTGTCGCCGGAGAAGCTGCGACCGACGAAGGTCGCGCCCATGATCAGGGCCAGCGACACCGTGTCGATCGGCGCATCGTTGTTGGCGACGCCCTTCTTGGAGGCGGAGCCCTTGTCGGCGGTCGCGGAGAACTGACCCTTCGTCAGGCCGTAGACACCGTTGTTCTCGAGCAGGTAGACCATGTTCACGCCTCGACGCATCGCGTGGGCGAACTGGCCGAGGCCGATCGACGCGGAGTCGCCGTCGCCGGACACGCCGAGATAGAGCAGGTCACGGTTCGCGAGATTGGCGCCGGTCAGCGCTGACGGCATGCGGCCGTGCACGGTGTTGAAGCCGTGGGAGGGACCCAGGAAGTAGTCTGGTGTCTTCGACGAGCAGCCGATGCCGGACAGCTTGGCGACACGGTGCGGCTCGATGTTCATTTCCCAGCAGGCCTGCACGATGGCGGCGGAAATCGAGTCGTGCCCGCAGCCCGCGCACAGCGTCGAGATCTTGCCTTCGTAGTCGCGCCGGGTGAAACCGACCGCGTTCTGCTGCAGCGCTGGATGATGGAGTTTCGGCTTGGCGATATAGGTCATCTCAGGCCACCTTGTCCTGACGCAGGGTCTGCGCGTCGAGCGCGCGGGTCAGCTCCTGGATTTCACGCGTGATGAAGCGGGCGGTGATCGGCGTGCCGTCGAAATGCAGCAGGGGTATCACCCGCGTCGGATCGACGCCCAGTTCGTTGATCAGCAGGGTGCGCAACTGGCCGTCGCGGTTCTGCTCGACGACGAACACGTGCTCGTGGCTCGCGATGAACTCGGCCACCGCATCGCTGAACGGGAAGGCCCGCACGCGCAGCGTGTCGACGTGGGTGCCGGCCGCCTCGAGGTTGGCGAAAGCCTCGCTCATCGCGGGGCTCGTGGATCCGTAGTAGATCACGCCGAACCGCGTGGCCTTCGAGGCCTCGGCCAGCACCGGCTGCGGCACGAGGTTCTTCGCCGTCTCGAACTTCCGCAGCAGTCGCTGGACGTTGTAGACGTAATCCGGACCCTGTTCCGAGTAGACCGCGTAGGCGTTCTTGGTCGTGCCGCGCGTGAAGTAACTGCCCTTGGACGGGTGCGTGCCGGGATAGGTGCGGTAGGGGATGCCGTCGCCGTCGACGTCGAGGTAGCGGCCGAATTCACGACCTTCCTCGAGCATCTCGGCGGTCATCACCTTGCCGCGATCGTAACGGCGGCTGTCGTCCCAGACGAACGGCGCGGTCAGGCGCTGGTTCATGCCGATGTCGAGGTCGGTCATCAGGAACACCGGGGTCTGCAACCGGTCAGCGAGATCGAGCGCGACCGCGGCGTGATCGAAGCACTCGTGCGGGTCCTCCGGGAACAGCAGGACGTGCTTGGTGTCGCCGTGCGAGGCATAGGCGCAGGACAGGACGTCGGCCTGCTGCGTGCGGGTGGGCATGCCCGTGGACGGGCCGCCGCGCTGCACGTTGATGATCGTCATCGGGATCTCGGCGAAGTAGGCGAGGCCGATGAATTCCTGCATCAGGGACACGCCGGGTCCGGAGGTCGCGGTGAACGCCCGGGCGCCGTTCCAGCCGGCGCCGATGACCATGCCGATCGACGCGAGTTCGTCCTCGGCCTGCACGATCGCGTAACGGTTGCGCTTGGTCTCGGGGTCCACGCGGAACTTCGCGCAGTAACGCTGGAAGGCTTCGGCGACCGACGATGACGGCGTGATGGGATACCACGCGCAGACCGACGCTCCGCCGTACACCGCGCCGAGTGCCGCGGCACTGTTGCCGTCGACGAAGATCCGGTCGCCGACGTTGTCGGCGCGCCGCACGCGCAGCCCGATCGGCTGCAGGTGTTCCGTCGCGTAGTCGCGGCCGAGCTTCAGCGCGTTCAGGTTCGGGGCCAGCAGCTTTTCCTTGCCCTTGTACTGCTCGGCGATGAGTTGCGAGATCGCTTCGGGGTCCATGTCGAGCAGCACGGACAGGGCGCCGATGTAAATGATGTTCTTGAACAGCTGGCGTTGCCGCGGGTCCGTGTAGGTCGCGTTGCAGAGCTGCGTCAGCGGCATGCCGATGACGTTGATGTCATCGCGGAACTTCGATGCCGGCATCGGCTTCGAGTTGTCGTAGAACAGATAACCGCCGGGCTCGATTTCCTTGACGTCCGCATCCCAGGTCTGCGGATTCATCGCGACCATCATGTCCACGCCGCCGCGGCGGCCCAGCCAGCCCTGCTCGTTGACGCGCACCTCGTACCAGGTCGGCAGGCCCTGGATGTTCGACGGGAAGATGTTGCGCGGGCTGACGGGCACACCCATGCGCAGGATCGACTTGGCGAACAGCTCGTTCGCCGAGGCCGAGCCCGAGCCGTTGATGTTCGCGAACTTGATGACGAAATCGTTGATCGCTGACAGCTGCGTCACGCGGCATTCCTCGTCGGTTGTGGCTTCGAGCACGTCGGACCGGCGTGCGTCATCTGCAGCAGGAACTTCTGCATGTCCCAGGCGCCCGTCGGGCAGCGCTCGGCGCAGAGGCCGCAGTGCAGGCAGACGTCTTCGTCCTTTGCCATGATCCGGCCGGTCTTCAGGCCGTCGGCCACGTAGAGGTCCTGCGACGTGTCGAGCGCCGGGGCCTTCAGTCGCGTGCGCAGCTCGGCTTCCTCGCCGTTCTCGGTGAACGTGATGCAGTCCATCGGGCAGATGTCGACGCACGCGTCGCACTCGATGCAGGCCGGGGCGTTGAACACGGTCTGCACGTCGCAGTTCAGGCAGCGCTCCGCTTCCTTGTAGGCCGTCTTCAGGTCGAAGCCGAGTTCGACCTCGATCTTGATGCTCTTCAGCGCGGTCTCGGCGGCCGTCCACGGCACGACGTAGCGGTTGTCGTTCGAGATGTCGTTGTCGTAGCTCCACTCGTGGATGCCCATCTTCTGGGACACGAGGTTCACTTCCGGCGGCGGCCGGTCCGTGACGTCTTCACCGTTGAGGAAGCGGTCGATCGAAATCGCGGCGTCATGGCCGTGCGCGACGGCCCAGATGATGTTCTTCGGGCCGAAGGCCGCGTCGCCGCCGAAGAAAACGTTCGGCACGGTGGACTGCAGCGTCTTCTCGTTCAGGACGGGCAGGCCCCACTTGTCGAACTCGAGGCCGAGGTCACGCTCGATCCATGGGAAGGCGTTTTCCTGGCCGACGGCGATCAGCACGTCGTCGCAGGCGTGGAATTCGTCCGGCTCGCCGGTCGGCACGAGGTTGCGGCGACCCTTCTCGTCGAACTCGGCCTTGACCTTCTCGAAAGTCATGCCGGTCAGGCGGCCGTTCTCGTGCACGAAAGTCTTCGGGACGAGGAAGTTGAGGATGGGGATGCCTTCGTGCATCGCGTCCTCTTTCTCCCACGGCGAGGCTTTCATCTCCTCGAAGCCGGAGCGCACGATGACCTTGACCTCTTCACCGCCGAGGCGCCTCGACGAGCGGCAGCAGTCCATCGCGGTGTTGCCGCCGCCGAGCACGATCACGCGCTTGCCGATCTTCTCGATGTGGCCGAAGGACACGGACGACAGCCAGTCGATGCCGATGTGGATGTTCGCCGCGGCTTCCTTGCGACCGGGGATGTCGAGGTCGCGGCCGCGCGGCGCGCCGCAGCCGACGAAGATTGCGTCGTAGCCCTGGTTCATCAGCTCGCGCAGCGAGTCGATGCGGGTGCCGCCGCGGAACTCGACGCCGAGGTCGAGGATGTAGCCCGTCTCTTCGTCGATGACTTCTTCCGGCAGGCGGAAGCGCGGCACCTGGGTGCGCATGAAGCCACCGGCTTTCGGGTCACCGTCGAACACGGTCACCTGGTAACCGAGCGGCGCGAGGTCGCGCGCCACGGTCAGCGCGGACGGCCCTGCGCCGACACAGGCCACGCGCTTGCCGTTGCGCTTCGCGGGCGCGGCCGGCATGCGTGCCTTCACGTCGCCCTTGTTGTCGGCGGCGACGCGCTTCAGGCGGCAGATCGCGACCGGTTCGGGCTTGGCGGCGTTTTCCTCTTCGACCCGGCCGCGCCGGCAGGCCGGCTCGCAGGGGCGGTCGCAGGTGCGGCCGAGGATGCCCGGGAATACATTCGACTTCCAGTTGACCATGTACGCGTCGGCGTAGCGGCCGGCGGCGATCATGCGGATGTATTCGGGGACGGGAGTATGAGCCGGGCAGGCCCACTGGCAGTCGACCACCTTGTGAAAGTAGTCGGGATTCTTGATGTCTGTCGCGCGCAAAGCCTCTTTCCTCTGCAGGCCTGAGAGACAAAATTCTTGTTGACGCTCAACAGGCTGAGCGCATCGGCAGTGTACTGACATACCGCGCGGTATGGAAGGCATCTGCTTGGGGGAGATCCGCGCCGGAAGAGGCGTGCAGCGCCGCAAATCGCGGGGAATCCGGCGGCCCGCCGCGGCGCCCGAAGACGCCGCTTTGCAGCGGCGCAGGCCGCTCTAGAATGGGCTGACCCAGAGCAGGAGAATCGACATGGCCTTGAACCGGATCCAGACCACCACCGGCACCGCGACGCCGGCCGAACTCGGACGCACGCTGGTCCACGAACACGTGCTCGTCGGCTTTCCCGGCTGGGAGCTCGACGCGCGTGCTCCGAAGTTCCTGCGCGCCGAGGCGATGGCGCGCGCCGTGGACCAGATGCAGGAACTGCAGGGACATGGCGTCGGCACCTTCGTCGATCCCTGCCCGATGGATCTCGGGCGCGACGCCGAGTTCCTCGCCGAGCTGTCGCAGAAGAGCGGCATGCGCATCATCTGCACCACCGGCGCGTATTTCGAGGCCGAGGGCAACACCTATACGTTCAGGCACCTGCCGGTCGAAGAGATCACCGCGATTTACGTCAAGGAGATCGAGGACGGCATCGGTGACACGGGCATCAAGGCCGGCGCCATCAAGATTGCGACCGGCGCGCCGACGGTGTCGGACTACGAACGCAAGCTTGTCACCGCGGCGGCCCGTGCCGCGAAGATCACCGGGGTGCCGCTGATCTCCCACACCCAGGACGCGTGCTGCGGCCACGACCAGATAGATCTCGTCACCGGGGAGGGCGTGCCAGCGGGGCAACTGCTCGTCGGCCACTCCGACGGCACGGATGACCATGCCTATCACAAGTCGCTCGCCGACCGCGGCGCCTACGTCGGCTTCGATCGCTTCGGCATCTCGCTGTTCCAGCCCGACGAGGTGCGCGTCGCGAACGTGCTCAAGCTCGCGGCCGCCGGCCACCTGGAGCGGATCCTCGTCTCGCACGACTCGATCATGTGCTGGCTCGGCCGTCCGGTGCCGTACGCGAACAGCTTCGAGGCCATGCTCGAGATGCTGCCGAACTGGCGTTCGACGCACATCTTCAAGCACATCCTGCCGCAGCTGCGCGCGGGCGGCCTGTCCGATCGCGACATCGACACCATCCTCGTCGACAACCCGCGCCGCCTGTTCGCGGCCGGCCTCGCCCACTGAAGCGCGCGTCGCCGGCCCGGCGCCGGCGACCGCCAACGCGGAGCAGCTCCATGAACCGGATTTTCGACCAGGCCCAGCTCGATGAAATGGGCAAGCGCACCCTGGACCGCGTACTCGACGCGATCGACGCGGGCGACCCCGCGGAGGCGAAACGCCTCGCGCAGCGCATGTACAACGAGTTCGTCAGCATGCACGACCTCTACCGCGACTGGCTGACCGGCACGCTGTCCGAAGTCGGCCGGCGTTACGGCGACGAGGCGCTGGAGGCCGTGATGACCGATGGCATCCGCGCGTGGTGGACGCCGATGTCGCGCAAGCTGCCGAAGGGGCCTGAGCACTTCGAGCAGCGCGTGAAGATGTTCGTCGCCGGCCTGCGCGGGCATCTGCAGCCGATGGACATCGTCGAGGACGACGAGAAAATCGAGATTCGCATGAAGCCCTGCGGCAGCGGGGGACGCCAGATCATGCACGGCCGCTACGAGGGGCCGGACGCCTTCCTCAAGGTCGAACGCGCGCAGCGCATGACCTACGGGCGCGAGAACGTGCCGGTCTACTGCACTCACGAGATCGCCATGGAGCGGGTCGACGTCGAGAACGACGGCCACCCGTTCGTCATCACCGAACCGGCCGAAGAGCTCGGCAAGGGCTATTGCACGCTGTGCATCTACAAGGACCCGAAGAACATTCCCGAGAAGTACTACACGCGGCTGGGGCTGCGGAAGCCGTCCGGCTGAGGACGGCGCATCTCCCGCGGGCGAGCGCCGTCTCAGGAACTGCAGGACAGCATCGAACAGCCGGCACGGTGGCGGGCCCACTCGGGGCGCTTCGCGGCGTAGCGCTCGCGCCCGGGCTGCTCGTCGTAGGGGTGGCGCAGCAGGTCGAGCAGTTCGTGCACGCGGGAATCGTCGCCGGCCTCGGCGAGGTCGATCGCTTCCTGCGCGAGGTAGTTGCGCAGCACGTATTTCGGATTGACCCGGTTCATGCGCGCGGCGCGCACGTCGTCCGGTGTGCCGTCGCGGCGTACCCGTGAACGGTAGCGCGCGAACCAGTCGGTGAACCGCGCGCGCTGCGCGTCGGGAATGGCGTCCGGCGCATAGCTCGCCGCGACGAGCGGCGCGAGCAGCGTCGCGTCGTCCAGCGGGCGCTCCTCCGCGCAGGGCAGCGCGGCCAGGTGGCGAAAGAAAATCGTCATGTCGGTTTCCGCGAGGCGGAGCGCAGCGAAGAGCTCGTCGACGAGTTCGCGGTCGGCTTCGTCGGCGAGCGCGTCCCAGCCGAGTTTCCCGGCCATCATCGCGAGCCACTCCGTCTCGTAGCGCTGGGCATAGGCGTCCAGCGCCGCCTCGAGCGCGGGCACGTCCTCGACGAGCGGATAGATCGCGTTGGCCAGCCGCACGAGGTTCCACAGCGCGATCTGCGCCTGCTGGCCGTAACGGTAGCGACGGCCCTGGGCGTCCGTGGTGTTCGGCGTCCAGTCGGGATCGTAGTCCTCGAGCCAGCCGTAAGGGCCGTAATCGATGGTGAGCCCGAGGATGGACATGTTGTCGGTGTTCATCACGCCGTGCACGAAACCCACGCGCAGCCAGTGGACGATCATCGTCGCGGTGCGCGTGGCGACCTCGGCGAGCCAGGCGAGGCAGGTGTCCCGACCCGGCGCCCCGAGATGCGGGAAGTCGCTGCGGATGCAGTGGTCGACGAGCCGTCGCAGGAGCTCGGTCTCGCCGCGCGCGGCGAGGATCTCGAAATTGCCGAAGCGCACGAAGCTCGGCGCCACGCGACAGACGATCGCGCCGGGTTCCGCGCGCGGACGCCCGTCGTAGAACATGTCGCGCATGACCTGCTCGCCGGTGCCGACCAGGGACAGCGCGCGCGTCGTCGGCACGCCGAGGTGATGCATCGCTTCGCTGCACAGGAACTCGCGCACGGACGAGCGCAGCACCGCGAGGCCGTCCGCCATCCGCGAGTAGGGCGTCGGGCCCGCGCCCTTCAGCTGCAGGGTCCAGCGTCCCCCGTCGCGCCCTCGCACTTCGCCGAGGTTGATCGCGCGACCGTCGCCGAGCTGCCCGGCCCAGTTGCCGAACTGGTGCCCGCCGTAGCACATCGCGAACGGGTCCATGCCGGGCAGCAGGCGATTGCCGGCGAAGACCTGCACGAAGTCGTCGCCGGTGCACGCGGCGGGATCGAGACCGAGCAGTTCGGCGACTTCCGCCGCGTGGGCGATGAGCGTCGGGGCGCGCACCGGAGTCGGCATGACCCGCGAATAGCAGGCGCCGGTGACCTGGCGGCGGTGATTCGCGGGTTCCGGATCCGCCGGCAGTTCGCGCACGAAGGCGTTGTCGAAGGCCAGCGCCTGCAGCGTGCCGGGCACGGTGCCCGCGCTCATGGCGCCTGCCTCGCCAGGAAGCCTTCCAGCGCCTCGCGGGTCAGGGTGCCCGAACGCGCCGCGACGAGTTGCCGCGCCGGGTTGAAAAGGAGGTAACTCGGCGTCCCGGTGAAGGCTTCGTCCGTCGCCGCCGCGTAGGCCGCCCCGACGATTTCGGGTTCGCCGACGACGCTCGGAAAGGTGAACGGCTTCTTCGCGACGTAGCGACGCACGGTGTCGATTTCCGCGTAACCGTCGACTGCGATGCCGACGACGCTCGCGTCCCTGTCCTTGTGGGCGTCATGAAAGGCCGAGATCACCGGGTATTCGCCGCGGCAGACGCCGCAGTAGGTCGTGTAGATCATCACGAGCGTCCAGCGCTCCGCCGGCACCACGTCGGCCAGCGTCGTGTCCACGCCGTCGAGCGTCCGCAGGCGCACGCCGGCCGCCTGGACCGCGGTCGACAGCACCAGCAGCAGGGCGGCGGCGAGCCGGACGGCCGCGCGGCACGGCCGCCGATGGGCGCGCGGGGCGCTCATGCCAGCGCGCGCCGCAGCGCCGCCGCGGCGTCGTCGAGCGCGCGCCTGCCCTGGTCGACCCGGGCGCCCATGCGGGCGAAGCCGTGCAGCATGCCCGGGTAGAGACGGTAAGTGACCGCGACGCCCGCGGCGCGCAACTTCTCGGCGTAGGCAGCGCCTTCGTCGCGCAGCGGGTCGAACTCGGCGGTCTGCACGAGCGCCGGCGGCAGGCCCCGGTGGCTCGCCGCGAGCAGGGGAGAGGCCAAGGGGTCGGCGCGTCGCGCCGGGTCCGTGAGATACCAGTCGGCGAACATCTCCATCGCCGCGCTGGTCAGCAGGTAGCCGGTCGCGTTGTCACGCAGGGACGCGTTGTCGGCGGTGAAGTCGACCGCCGGGTAGATCAGCAACTGGAAGGCGGGCAGCGCGGCGCCGGCGTCGCGCAGCTCGAGCGTCAGCGCGGCGGCGAGGTTGCCGCCGGCCGAGTCGCCGCCGACCGCGATGCGCGCGGCGTCGATGCCGAGCGTCGCGGCCGACGCCCGCACCCAGCGCCACGCCGCGACGCAGTCGTCCAGCGGCGCGGGGAAGGGATGCTCCGGCGCCAGCCGGTAGTCGACGGCGATGACCACGACGTCGCCCGCGAACGCGAGATGCCGGCACAGGTGGTCGTGGGTGTCGAGATCGCCCGCCGACCAGCCGCCACCGTGGAAGTAGAGCAGCGCCGGCAGCACGGGCTTCGCGCTGTGCGGGCGGTAGAGACGCAGTCCGACCGGGCCGCCGGGGCCGGCGAAGCTGCTGTCCTCGACCTGCCTGAGCGGACCGGGATCGTAGGCGTAGGCCGCGGTGGTCGTGGCGTACGCACGGCGCACGGCAAGCGGGTCACCGGCCTGGAACGGGGTGCCGGCGCTGGTGGCGGCGGCGACGATCGCGGCGCATTGGGGATCGAGTGGCATCGGGGAAATTCCAGTGTGCGTCGCGGCGCACGATACCGCCCGGGATCGCCACTGTCACGCCGCGAGGACGTTTCGCCAGCGGTGTTTTTCCGCGCTAATCAGCGGGTTTTGTCGCCGCGGCACGGGCCGCGCCGGTGTCCTGCGCGTCTCGTCGCGGATCCGGAAAGCGGTCCATGTGGCGCAGTTCGGGAAACGCTTTCATGCAGCCGACCACCACGGCGAGCGTCGCGACGCCGCCGAGCAGCACTGCCGGCACCAGGCCGAAGAGCTTCGCGGTCAGGCCTGACTCGAAATCCCCGAGTTCGTTCGAGGAACCGATGAACACGGCGTTCACGGCACTGACCCGGCCACGAATCGCGTCCGGTGTCTCGAGTTGCACTAGCATGTGCCGGATGTAGATCGACACCATGTCGCCGGCCCCGAGCACGCACAGGGCCGCGAGCGAGAGGCCGAGGTGCGTGGAGGCGCCGAACACGAGGGTGGCGACGCCGTACGCGGCGACGCCGGCGAACATCCAGCGCCCGACGTGCCGGGAAATGGGGTGCGCGGCGAGCACCAAAGCCGTCAGCACGGCACCGAGGCCCGGCGCCGTGCGCAGGGCGCCGAGGCCCGCCGGTCCGACGTGCAGCACGTCGGCCGCGAAGATCGGCAGCAGCGCGGTGACGCCGCCGAAGAGCACGGCGAAGAGATCGAGCGACATCGCGCCGAGCACCGTACGCTTGCCGAGCACGAAATGCAGGCCTTCCAGCGTGTCCCGCCACTGCCAGCCGGCGCGACGGCTGCGCGGCGCCATCGGCCGGATGGCCATCACCAGCAGCATCGCACCGAGGAGGAACACGAGCGTGACGCCGTAGACCACGGTCGGACCGAGCAGGTAGAGCAGCCCCCCGAGGCTGGGGCCGGCGATGGCGGCGCCCTGGAAGATCGTCGAGTTCAGCGCGAGCGCGCGCGGGAAGACCTCGGCCGGCACGAGGTTCGGCATGATGGCCTGGCCCGTCGGCATCCACAGCGCGCGGCCGGCGCCGAAGAAAGCCATCGCGACGTACACGGGCCAGACTGCCTGCTGCGCCGTCAGCGTGAACCACAGCATCACGGCGGCGCTCAGCACTTCGCAGGCATACGCCGCGACCAGCACCAGCCGGCGGTCGGCGAGGTCGGCGACCTGGCCGGCGGGCAGCACGAGCGTGACGAAGGGCAGGAACTGCGCGAGCCCGGTCAGGCCCAGCGCGAGCGGGTCGCCCGTGACGGCGTAGACCTGCCAGCCCACCGCCACGGTCAGCATCTGCCAGGCGAGCGTCGCGAGCAGGCGCGCGCCGGCGTACAGGGCGAAGTCCCGATGCTTCAGGGCATCGAGCACGCTCGCTTCGCGGTCGCTCACGGGCACGGTGCCGGCGCGGTCGGCGCGTGTCAGGCGCTCGCGCGCATCGCTTCCTCGAGCAGGGCGAGCGCCGCGGCGGCATAGCCCCACATGTTCTTCTCGCGCTCGTTGCCGGCGTTCTCGATCACGCGGGTGCGGCACACCGGCCCGTCCACCGCGAGGATGCACACGCCCGCCGGCGTGCCGTAGCGCGAGCCGGTGGGGCCCGTGGTGCCGATCTCGGCCAGCCCCCAGGTCGCGCCCAGCTTGGCCCGGATCGCCCGCGCGCAGCGCTCGACGTACTCGGTGGACAGTGGCACGAGATGGCGGACCTCGTCGTCGGGGATGTCGAGCAGGAGGCGCCGCGCCTCGCGCGTGTACACCACGCCACCGCCCAGGTAATAGGCGGAGGCGCCGGGCACTGCGAGCAGCGCGGCGGAGATCAGCCCACCGGCCGAGGATTCACTGACGGCGACCGTCTGTTGGCGGTCCTTGAGAAGTGCGGCAACATTCGCCGCTGGCGTGGCTAGCATGGTCATCGATCATTCCTGCGAACGGAGAACCCGAGAGTATGTTGGATCCCGCGGCGACTCAAATGCGCGCCTGGCGCTGTCATGCGTTCGGCGACTACCACGCGCTCGCCGTGGAGACCCTGCCGGTGCCGGTGCCGCGCGAAGGCGAACTGGGCGTGGCGGTGTGCGCGTTCGCGCCCGGCTTTCCCGACATGCTGATGACCCAAGGGCTGTATCAACTGAAACCCGCGCTGCCGTTCACGCCCTGCGCGGAATTCAGCGGCGTCGTCACCGCACTCGGCGCGGGGACGACGGGTTTCAGTCCCGGCGATCGCGTCATGGGCGTGGTGCGTTTCGGCGCCGCCGCCGGCGCCCTCACCGTGCGCGCGACGGACTGCCTGCCGTTGCCCGAACGCCTCGACTTTGCGCAGGGCGCGGCCTTCCTGATCGCCGCGAAGACCGCCTATGTCGGGTTGGTCGTGCGCGGCTCGCTCCAGCGCGGGGAGACGCTGCTGGTGCACGGCGCCTCCGGCGGTGTCGGTCTCGCGGCGGTCGAACTCGGCAAACGGCTGGGCGCGACCGTGATCGCGGCGGCGAGCGGGCCGGAGAAACTTGCGGTCGTCGCGGCCAAGGGTGCCGACCACCTCGTCGACTACCGCGACGGCGGCTTTCGCGAGCGGGTGAAGGCGCTGACCGGTGGCCGTGGCGCGGACGTCGTCTACGACCCGATCGGCGGCGACGTCTTCGACGAGTCCCTGCACTGCATCGCGACCTTCGGCCGGTTGCTGGTGATCGGCTTCGCCAGCGGCAGGATCCCGCAGGCGCCAGTGAACTACGCGCTGATCAAGCAGATCGCCATCATCGGCGTGCGCGCCGGCGAATATGGCCGGCAGAATCCGCAGGGCGGCGCGGCGGTCAACGCCGCGCTGCTCGAACTGGCCCGGCGCGGCGAACTCACGGCGCACGTGCACGCGCGCTACGGCTTCGAGCGCCTGATCGACGCCTTCGACGACATCGCCGGCCGCCGCGTGATCGGGCGCCTGGTCGTCGAGGCCGAATGAACATCTTGTCCGCTGCAAGGGAGCATGAATGATGCGTATGGGCGTACTGTTGCGAAACATGGGGCCGCAGTCCGCGCCCGGCCTGCTGCGGGCCTGCGCGCGGCGCGCCGAGGCCGCCGGTCTCGACGACCTGTGGGTCGTCGATCACATCGCGATCCCGCCCGAGGACGCGGAAGGCTCCGGCGGCCGCTACCTGGACCCGCTGGCGACGCTGGCGCACCTCGCCGGCGTGACCACCCGCATCGGTCTCGGGGTGACGGTGCTCATCGCGCCTTACCGTCCTCCGCTGCCGACCGCGAAGTGGGTGGCGACCGTGCAGGAACTGAGCGACGGCCGGCTGCAGCTCGGCGTGGGCGTCGGCTGGATGGAGGCGGAGTTTCGCGCCCTCGGCGTCGATCGGCGTCGGCGGGGAGCCTTGACCGATGAACTGCTCGCCCTGCTGAACGAATGCTTCGCGCAGGACGTCGTCGAACGCAACGGGCAACGCTTCCTGTTCCTGCCGCGTCCGGCGCGCCCGCCGTTTCTCATTGGCGGGGCCGCGGCGCACGCTTTCGACCGCATCGTCGCGTACGGCGATGGCTGGATGCCGACGGACGGCAGTCCGGACGCGCTGCGCGGGCCGGTGCGCGAGCTGCACGTGAAGATGCGCGCGGCCGGCAAGCCGGCGCCCGCGGTCGTGCCGCTGACGACGCTGCCGCTGGACGACCCCGGCCGCGCGCGCGAACAATTGCACGCGCTGCGCGAGCTCGGCGTGACGGGCGTCGTGCACGCCGGGAAGTACGCGGACGAGGCGGGGTTCGCCGCGCAGCTCGACGGCCTGCTGGCCAGCGGCCGCTAGCGGCGCGCGCACGAACGCCACCGGCGCGCCGCATAGTTGACAGGGCGGGAATGCCCGGACCTTCGCCATGCGCGGTGCGCTGCCGGAGACCACGCCTTGCACACGGCA
>Ga0255182_1000369_pt1 | contig 32305 bp, 30 predicted proteins | sample Atl_UVDOM_RepA_8_FD_188420 | JGI IMG/M metagenome (GOLD analysis project Ga0255182, IMG submission 188420) | Freshwater microbial communities from Altamaha River, Georgia, United States - Atl_UVDOM_RepA_8d | ecosystem: Environmental > Aquatic > Freshwater > River | place: USA: Georgia...
ATCATGTTCGACCACACTCAAGTCTTTCGAACATGACGCCAATCGAGTTCAGCAAGAAGTGCATTTCAACAATCAAAACCGGGGCTGTAGTCCAGTTTTGAATGGCACGAAGAAATCAGGCAGGTCACGGCACCGACGGGCGCACCATTCCCAGCGGCGTGGGCCGCGCGCCCGGCAAGGTGAACGCGCCCACCACGTTCAATGCCGCCTTCAACTTCCGTCAGTTCTGGAATGGCCGCGCCATCACGCTGGCCGATCAGGCCACCATGCCCATCGTCACCGCGCACGAGATGGCGAACACGCTGGACAATGTGCTGGCCATGCTGCGCGCCGATGCCGGTTATGCCGCGGATTTCAGCGCGCTCTACCCCGACGGCGTGAGCGCCGACAATCTGGCCGACGCCCTGGCGCATTTCGAACGCAGCGCCTTCGCCGTCACCGACACGCCCTTCCAGCGCTATCTGCAAGGCGACGCCAGCGCCCTGAGCGAGCAGGAGGCGCGCGGCTGGCAGCGCTTCCAGGCCATCGGCTGCAGCAGCTGCCACAACGGGCTCAACCTGGGCGGCAATTCCTATCAGAAACTCGGCGCGTTCACGCCCTGGTTCCCCGACGTGCGCGAGCCCGGCCCGAATGACACCGGCCTGGCCGAGCGCACCAATCGCCCGCAAGACCAGCACGTGGTGAAAGTGCCCAGCCTGCACAACGTGGCCGTGACCGAGCCCTATCTGCACGACGGCAGCCTGGACAGTCTGCAGAGCGTGACCGCCGCGATGGCGCGGCATCAGCTGGGCAGGGAATTGAGTGAGGAAGACCTGAGCGACATCGTCGCGTTTCTGGTGGCCCTGAACGGCCCGCCCGAAGGCCTGCGCCTGGAAAGCGAGATCGCCGTGCGCGCCATGACAGACCCGTGCGGGATTGGATCTGGTGGGACTGGATCTGGTGGGACTGGATCTGGTGGGCTTGGATCTGGTGGGACTGGATCTGGTGGAACTGGCCCCCGTGGGAGCGAGCTTGCTCGCGAACAATGCTGGCAGCTGAACCCCCAGCAGAGCCACACCCAGGCCTACACCACCACCCAGGCCGCCCTGCTCCCCACGCACACCCGCCTGCTCGCCGCCGCCGACGCCATCGACGCGGGCCAGGTGGCCCACTTCGATTTCCTGCAGGCCGAACATCTGGAGCTGATCCGCCATGCCCGCGCGCTGCAGCATCCGCCCGGCGAGTACAGCGCCGCGCGCCGCACGTGTCTGCAGGATGGGGCGCAGCGCGTGCTGCAGGAAGTGATGCTGCTGGAACTGCCGATTGCGGATTATCTGCAGGCCCGCGCCATGCTCGGCGTGCTGGACGCGCACGCTACGAACCCGGCACCGGATTCGCCCCCGGCCGCCACCTTGCGCACGCTGCGCAACACCCAGGAAGAGGCAGCGTCACTGGCGCTGCAAACGCTGCACGAGGCCCCGCTGGCCGAGACCTTCGTGCTGCTGGACGCCTGCTCTCACTGAGCCCTCGCGCATAGCGGCGCTTACCCGCGCCCGCCGAGGGGGCAGGACGCCCCGTCAGAGGTATTCCAGGCCCGTCTGCGCCAGGCCCACCAGCCCGATGTTGGCGGCATTCATCGCATTGTCCGCCGCCAGCGCCGTGAGCGCGCCCACCGAGAGCTCGCCCTTCTCCAGCATGGCCACGAAGGGCGCGATGTCGGCCGCCGAAGCCACCGTGCCTGTGAGGTTCAGCCAAAGCTGCGCGCACACCGCCGTCGGCGTCGTCTTGCCCGCCGCCGCCATCGCCTGCCCGGCCAGCTCGGCATAGCTCATGCCGCCGTCCAGCAGGTTCAACCCGATGCCCACATACTCCGGGTTGCGCACCGCTGCCGCGCCAAACACCGCGCCCAGAATGCGCGCCGCCTTGCCCGCATTGCCGTCCAGGTCGAACGCGAGGCCGCGATCGGAGAACTGCAGCCGCTCCACATCCTGCAACAGGTATTTCGTGGTGGGCGCCGCCTTGAGCGTCACGATCCAGTCGCCCGCGTTGAAGAAGTCGACGCTCACCGCGAGCTTGTCAGCCGTGGTGCCGAACACCACCGTGTCGCGCCCCGCGCCAGCCCGCACATGCGCCCCGCTGCCGCCCACGGCGATCTGATCATCGGTGGCCGCCGCCGACAGCAGGGACTGCGTGACCGTGAGCGGGGTGAAGTCGATGCCCTCGCCCACACTGGCCGAGACCGCGAATTCTGACTGAGCGGTGCTGAAACTCGCGCCGTCGGTGCTGCTGGCCAGAGACGTCTTGTGGCCCAGGATGGGCGAAGCGGAAGGGTCCGTGCTCGGCGTCTGCGTCTTGAACAGCATCCGCCAGCTGCCGTCGGCCAGCTGGAACACCGACGGGTCGAAGGCCGCGCCGCTCTTGCGCGCACCGGCCTCCACCGTCCACGTCAGGCCGCCATCGGCAGAGAGGCGACTGCCGATGCCACCGGCAGCGCCATCGGCATAGTGCAGACGCACACGGCCATCGGCCAGCACCTGCAGGTCGGGCGAGAACGTGGGCAGAGTGACCCCATTCGGCGCAAAGCTGCGGCCATCCGCGCTGGTGTAAAGAGTGGCACTCGGCCCCGACGGGTTCGACACCGCCAGCAGCCACGAGCCATCGCGCAGCTGCACCAGGCTCGGGTCGGTCACCACCGGCGAGCCATCGGCGTTGCCGCTGCCCGAGGGCTTGAACACCACCTGCGGATCAAAGAAATACACCCCGTCATAGGACCAGGCGCTGTAGATCGTGGACATCGCCTCCGGGTTCGCCTGCCCGAAATTGCCCCGCATGTAGGTCATCAAGTAACGGCCGTCCTGCAACTGCACCAGGTTCGGGTCGACCATATTGCCGTCGATGATGTTCTCGACATAGATCGGCTTGCGCGTGGACCACTGTCCCGTGGCCGCGTTCAAGTCACTGTAGTAGATGGCGTGCATGAGGACGTTGTCCGCTGGCGCGACCGGTGCCACCGCACTGCCCTTGCCCGACTTGTCCGAAGAATCATTCGAAAGACCATTGACGTAATACGCGCGAATTCCCATCCCACACAACTCCCTATTGGAAACAGACTCGCGCGCGATGTTAGCCCATGCCGCACTCCCATGCCATTGACGGGATATGAATAGATCGCCACCCCGCCCCTCGGCTGGCTTGTTGCAGGCATGCCCCTTATAATCGCGGCTCCTCGCAAAACGGGCCTATAGCTCAGTTGGTTAGAGCAGCGGACTCATAATCCGTTGGTCCCTGGTTCAAGTCCAGGTGGGCCCACCACTTTTCCCTCCGCAGCGCCTCGAAAACCTCTTACAGCTCAATCAGTTGGGACGTCAGTGACGGACTTCTGGGTCGGCATAAGTGACGGACTATGCATCCGTTACTGGGGGTGAAAGACGGTAGGGATAAGGCGACAAACGATTTCCGTTTTTTGGAACTTCTCAATTATCCCCTTCAAGTAGAGTTCAGATTCCAAGTGCCTTCGGGCATCTCATTCCACTTGATACCAAAAGGAAAAAGTCATGAAGAACAATCAACAGCAGTCGCCTAAACGCAATCCCACCACTCCAAAGGCAGCAAGCCGTATGCAGTCAGGAGTGGCTAAGGACAACGGAGGTACCGTGCCAAAAGGAAACTACGTAGGACGCATACAGAAAGCCGCGAAAAACAACTTCGGGAAGCCGGGAGGAAAATAACGCCATTGGCCAGTACGAAAAGAACCTATAGCTGACTAAAGCACTCCCGCCAAGGGGCTTCACCAAACGAGGCTCCTTCGGCACTTAGCTCATCAAACTCACGTTGCCATAACTGCAAGTACTCCTCTTCATGCGGCTTGATTGTGCGTTCACCACTATTTGTATCGACTGACGTGAGCAGGTGTTGCCAGCAAAGAGTTGCTATGAACAAGGGCCACGGCGGTTGATGAATCTCGCTTCCTCTGTGGTTCCCGGAAAACAAGCCTCGCCATAAACCGACAAAGTCCGTTCTTTTGAACTTCTTGGTACCGTCTCGCCAATTAACTAGATTCCGCTCGTAAGTACCTGTGGCGAAAGCCACGTCTCTAACCTTTGGAATCCCTCCAAGCTCCCATCCCCTTTCTTTGCGGACAGCAATGCAGGCCATGAAATCAATCAGTCGACGAACCGGATACCAAAACATGTCACGCCGTGTCTTCAATTCACCATCTACTCGTTGTGTGGCTGGATGCAGGCGTGGCATTACTAATGCGAAAACCGATCGTGGCTTCAATTTGGGGAAATACACCTGTGTCCCAAACTCGACATCCCACTTGGCAAGAAAAGAAAGGAGTAAGTTAGCCGAAGCGACCCGAAGTGGGGCGATCAATTCATCCCATGAGGAAGCGGCTCGGACCTTTCTCAGGAACTCAGGCATGTCTTTGCAACTGTCCGCGTGGTCTCTTTGGGGAATGAACATCTGTCGTAACAGACCTGTGGTGAGCAAGGCTTCTTTGTAGCCAGCCAGGTCATCGTTGGCTCTTTGCTCTTCCAGACTGAGGACGAGGGCATCTACTTGACTCGCAAACTCTCGCGTTCGTGGGTACTTAATCGCAGAAGGTGACTCGCATTCGTAAACGAGAGTGGAATAAAACCGAAAAGAACCTTTCAGTCCGGGATGCTGACTCAACCAGTCATCAATTTGAGTAGCTGACCACCCTATGTCCTTGAGGTCCGCTTTGATTTTTTGAAGCTTCTTTGTCTGGGTGCGTGCAATTGAAGCCTTACTTCGTTGCGAGAGTGGGTCTCGGCATCTTCGCTGTGAGAGTCCGAGTTGATCGGCAAGCACCGAGGCGCGAGATCTCCCGTCTATCCAGGTCAGAAGCAACAAGGCAAATTCAGGATGTAACATTTAAGAATATCGGGAATGTTGATAGCTCAAGGAGGTAAGTGGTCCGAAAATAGCCGGGCAGGTCAAGTCTTCTCCGCGTTAGATGACTTACCTTAGACTTTTTTGGCATCAGCCCAACTTTCTGCTGCCAAAGGCAATTCATTAAGTTCAGCTCGCGCCTCGCGCCAGTTAGGGTAATGCTCATTGAGAACTGCGACGAAGCGATCACTATGTGTGGGCTCAATCAAGTGAGCCATTTCATGCACGACGACGTACTCCAGCAAATCCTTTGGCTTTTTCACCAGTTCTGTATTGAGGCGAATGTTCCCCTCTGCGTGATTGCAACTGCCCCACTGGGTTTTCATCCGTTGCAGGAAGTAGCCTGAGACACACACATTGAGCTTTCGCTCCCACTTTTGGATCAGTGGCGGTACAACCTCATGCAACAACGACTTGTGCCACTCATGCATCACTTCCGCGCGTTTTTCTGCGCTGCTGCCCGGACGAACAATCAGGGTGATCCGCTTGTTGCTGAGGACAACGGTGGGCTTTACATCCTGGTAGTCCACTGTCATCAGGTAGCGCCGCCCCCAAACGTGGTGGCTCTCACGCTCAACGAATTGGCGTGGTGCTTCCCGTGCCTGACATTCCAGTTTTTTCTGCTGGTCACGAATCCAGACCAACTTGGAGATCGCGTAGGCACGCGCTACTTCCAGGCGAGTGTTGATTGGCGCGGCGAGGGTAACACGTCCATCAGGCGGATGAACGGTGAGGTGGACATTCTTGATGTCCTTCCTGGTCACCTCTATTGAAATCTCACCCAGCTGGATCGTCTCGTTCATCACCAAGATTCTCAATAACTCGATTGGTTCTTGATGATCTCAAATATGGCCTGCGTTGCCGCTCGATCACGAGACATAATAGGGAACAAAGCATTCAGAACCAGCTTCTCCTTAACCTCATCGCCTTTCCAATTCGCTGGCGCTTTCTCTCGCATGGCTTGATCAAGCTTGAGCGCCAAACTCAACCGGTGATCAACATACTCTGCATGAGGCTCATTGACAAAATGCCCCGTTTCCGCCTTGGTAAGAATACTCTCCAAATTGCGGTAAATGGCTGTAGCACCAAGGTTTCCCAGCAACTCAAGAGGTAGATTGGAGTCCGCCCCCCTCATCGCCATCTTTTTCACCAATTCTTCGGCCTTCTGGAGGAATTTCTCGTAGGCCGCGGTATCGTCGCGCTTTTGCTTGATCAAGTCTTCGAGGAGCTTGGATATCTCGTCGTAGAACATCGGATCAGTCAGTTGATCACGAATGATCGTCTTGCGGACGTTGTTGATGATGCCCTCGGCAATCGCATTCCTCGACAGCTTGCCCTTCTGGTTGAGCTTCTTGGCAATGGCGTCGTGAATGCCGGTTTCGATGATCAGCTCGGTCAGCGAGAGCGAGCTGAGATTCCCCAAATCTTCAGCCGGGTCTGCCTGGATGTAGGTGTTGATGAGGTGCCGCATATCCGCCTCATAAGGCTTGATGTCGAGCTCTTCGCCTGAATGCTTCTTAATCGCCGTGCGAGTGTCGCTGTAGAAAACGATCTCTTTTTCGAGTGCGGCAATATCAGCCGCTGAATATCCTGCGTCTTCTAGGCTCTGGGCAATTGCCGCATAGGCTCGCAGGAATGCGGCGGCTGACTTGTAGAACGAGATGCGCAGTGGCTCGGTGTTCAGTAACGCTTCTGGATCGTTGGCATCACCGCAGAAATAATGAAGGTACTGCTCCATCTCGCGGGGGATGGCCACCGGCTCACACAAGTAGCGCAGAGCTTCACGGGCAGCATCGAGCTGCGCCTTGCCTTCCTTCAGCCAGTCTTTCACGGCTACATTGCCATCATCGCCCCCTGCGTCGATGTCCAACTCGTCCGAGGTGTAAACGGCGATTGAGTCCTGTACCTTCTCGAACAGCTCTTTGTAGTCGACGATGTGGCCATAGTCCTTGTCGTCGCCGTCTAGCCGGTTTGTGCGGCAGATAGCCTGGAACAGGTTGTGATCGCGTAACTCGTTATCGAGGTAGATGTAGGTACAGGAAGGTGCATCGAATCCAGTCAGCAGTTTGCTCACCACGATTAGCAACTTCAGATTGGCAGGCTCGTCGATGAAGCGCTGCTTTGTCTTGTCCTCGTAGTCCTTGGTTGTCTGATCTTTCTGCAGGACGTGCTGTGTGTAGGTGTCGAACTTGTAGCGCTCGTCGCTGTCCTTGGGCTCGCGGGAAATCGCGTTATGGTTAGGTTCGTACGAAGTGATGATTCCGCAGTACTTGCCAAAGGATGTGTTCTGGAACAACCGAAAGTAGTGACAGGCATCGTAGATTGATGCCGCCACCAAAATGGCCGTGCCACGGTCATTGTTAAGACGCGGCTGGACTCCGAAGTCGTGGATGATGTCGGCGATGATGCGCTGCTTGCGCTCACCGGCACTCATCAGCTCTTCCATCGTTGCCCAGCGCTTCCTTAGAACCGAACGCTGAAAGTTGTTCAGCCCCTTGGTTTTCTGATCAAACCACGCATCGATAGCTTTCTTTGAGGTTAGGCGCTGAGGCACATCGCGCGCTTCGTACTTAAGGTCGAGCACCACTTTGTCAGCCACCGCTTCATCGAACTTGTAGGTGTGGATGTAGGTGCCGAAAACGTCATGGGTGGTCTGCTTGTCTTTGCGCAGCAGCGGCGTGCCTGTGAAACCGATGAAGATGGCACTCTCCAGCCACCGCTTCATCTGCTTGTTCATGTCGCCGCCTTGCGTGCGGTGACATTCATCGACGAAAACGTATACACGGCCTACCACACTCGGAGGCTCGCCCTTCAGGTCGGTCGTATCAAACTTGTGGATCAGTGCACACATCAGGCGCGGCGTGGCTGCGCCCAACTTTTCAACCAATTCCGAGCGAGAGGTGATGCGCGGCGATGCAGCATCCTCCCCAATCACGCCTGCATTACGCATCACCCCCACGATCTGCTTGTCCAGCTCATCACGGTCGGTGATGACCAGTACGCGGGCGTGCGGGTCAAATTCCAGCAGCCACTTGGCAATCAGCACCATCAGAATGCTCTTGCCGCTGCCTTGGGTGTGCCAAATCACACCGCCTTCCTGCTGCTTCACCCGCTCTTGGGCCGCTTTCACACCGTGGTATTGATGAACTCGAGGCACCTTCTTCTGCCCGCCATCAAAGATGATGAAGTTGCGGATCAAATCTAGCAGGCGCACCTTGTCAAACATTTGCGCCAGTGGTCCATCTAGCAGCGCACCCTCAACGAGTGGCTCTGATGCGGTTGTGCCTTTATCTTTGCGCTCCTTCCACTCCACAAAGAACTTCTCAGGGGTGCCGGTGGTGCCGTAGCGCAAACCCTGCGAGTCGCTGCCTGCCATCACCAACTGCACCGTGCTGAAAAATCCCCTGTTGAAAATCTCTTCCTGGTTGGTGATGAGTTGGCGAACACCATCCGCCACCTCCACCGAACTGCGTTTCAATTCAATGACGGCGACGGCGATGCCATTGATGTACACGACCAGATCAGGCCGCCGCTCGAAGCCGCCGCGCAAGGTGACTTCTTCAGCCAGGCCAAAGTCGTTGTTATCGGGGGTTTCCCAATCGATGAGGTGTACGGTCTCATGCGCCTGCCCGGCTGCAATCTGTACCGGCACACCATAGCGCAGTAGTTGGTAGGTGCGCAGATTGGCTTGATACAGGGTGATGCCGGTGGAGTCGGTGGCAGTCAGGAGCTTTTGCAGCGCAGCAGAAATGTGCGCATCGGAATAACCACGCTTCTTAAGGTTGCTGCGCAAAAAATCTGCTTCGAGGCAGCGGTTGTTTTCGCGTTTACTCCACTCACCCAGGTGATCGTACCCAAGGCACTCAGGGCGACTTGCATCGGAAAACAGAGCGGCAACACGGTTCTGTGTCTTGCGCTCAGATCTGGCTTTTTCAGACATTGCCACCCCCCTTGGAAGTTCTCTTCAATTCTTTCGGAAGGAAGGCATCAATTTCCTCATCGGAAAAGGTCATGTCTTCCAGCTTCTTCAGTGATTCCTGTGCCCTGCTGTAGGCTTTAAAGTTTGTGCTGGGAGCGCCAACATAGACCGCGTGGAGTTCCTCTAGCAGCGTATCCCTCTTTGTTCGAATCAAATCAAGCGCCACATCTCCAATACGGATATCGGTCAGCAGCGAAAGGTATTTCTCGCGAATAATCCAAAGATCTGAACCTGCTTGGCGGTGTTTCTGCGCAATCTCGCCGAGGTCGTAATCCTTGGTATAGGCGTTTAGTGCCAGCAGGCTGGTAGAGAGTACGGCGCTAATCGCAGCCCCGACTTCTTTCGTTCCGAAGAATGTCGACACAATGCCGCCAGTCACCAATGCGGAAATAATAATCTGCCAAAGCTTTATGCAACCTTGCCGCTCAAGCAGAATGTCTGCGCATTTCTCGTGTGTTTTGTGGGAGTAGACAACTCGCCCATAACACTCGCGCAACTGGCCTTCCAGTACATTGATATGGTCAGTCGTCATTGTTCTGCTCCCCATTAATAGGAACGTGAATCCGGTTTTTGGCGACCACCACACCATCCTTCACGCAATAACACTCAACGATGTGATCGCCGAGAAAACTGGTAGATTCCGTCCGCTGCATCAATCCATCATCTTTGATGATTTGCCCTCTGATGCAATTCCTCTTACGGGCCGCATCGCCGCGATTTAAGACCTTCCAGTAGATGTCATACGGTTTGGCTGCCGAAACACCTGTAATTTCGAAGCGCAAGCTCTTCTTGGTCATCAAAGGAATCCTCCTGGCCAACATCTCGCGGAGGAAGAACTCGCGGAATCCGTTCTGTTTGACCTCGCAATCCAGTTGCATGGATTCTCGAATATCAACTGGGAATTTGTCCTCGATAAATTCTTCGGTGTCATCCCAGCCTTGCACAAAACTCTTTGCCACGGCCTCTTGAGCCACCGTCGCCGATGCTGGGAATGGTCGCCCATAAACCTTCTTCCACTTATCGTTGACGTTCTTTTGGTTCTCAGCCTCGATGGCTTCTACGCAGAGCTTGTGGGCTTTTTTGGCCTTTTTCTGAAATTTCTTTTTGACCTTCACTCGCTGGCGGCTACCCGGAGCGGCGTACTCGGTTTGCTCTGGCAGTTCAGACAGGTATTTGAAGAAGTCCCGACTCATCCAGTCGTAGTAGAGAAAGCTCTTGGTGTCGAAATCCGTGGTTGAGTCAAGAAAGTTGTAGGCCAGCGTATCCAGCAGAAGCCCGCCCATTCCGACGCCGTGCTTGTTCTTCCAGGCCCGGGCCATCTTGCACAGAGGCCTCAGATTGGCATTTTTCTTCGTGTCCAAATCCGCCACGGCCGCCATCTCTTCTCGCGGCTTGGTGGTTTTCCAGCTACCGCTGTTTTTCGTGTCTGGATATAGATAGCTTTGATCGTCCTGTTCAAAAACAGGCTGAACCTCGACGTGGAAATTTGTGTAGGTGACCGTCACGACCAAGCGGTCTACCTTTACTTTCGTCGTCGGGTAGCGTTTGAGAATCGCATCTTTTGCATCCTGCAGTAGACTCAGTTGCCCACCGGCTTTGTTGTAATCGACCCATTTGGTCTTAGGCATGATGTACAGCATGTCCAGATCGGAAATGCCATTGATGCCTGTTTTTCGGCCGAACGACCCAACCTGAAGCGTGTTCGCGGTTTTTGATTCTGTGTCTCGAAACTGCTTGTTCAGCGCTGACGTCAGCTCGCCATAGCGCGTGCTGATGGTTTCCGTGTTACCAATTGCCAAATTGCTGACAAAGTCGGAAAACATCTCCGCAACGCTCATACCAACCTCGTCTTTCCGGTCAGCAGCTCCTGCATCATGGCTTGCTTGATGTTGCGGGTTTTGTTGCGGCGTGCTTCAAGCGCAATTAGCTCTGCGTCCATTCCAGAAAGAACTTCAGCGATGGCTACTTGCTCATCTTTCAGAGGCAGAAGGATTGATGCCTCACGCAAGGCTGTTTTAGAGAGGTTGTACCGTGTTGAACCTTGTGCAAGTGACTTCATCATTTCCCGCCCTGGATTGGCACGGATGTAGTAAGTCAAAAACAAGCCGTCCACTTGCTGATCGTCAAAAAGACGGAATCCGAAGCAGAAGCTGTTGAGATACAAATCCGGTACCTCTTCAGCCATCAGCGAGCAAAATGCAACCTCCTCAGGTGTTTCGGAGGAGCCGTTGAAAAGTAAGTCGCCGCGTAGCACTCTGTTTTGAGTCTCAGAGGCAGAGACGGTCACTTGCTCAAAAGCCGCGCAATCAATCACCGCATTCGTCATCACATTCATGAAAGTGATGTACTTAGCAGCGCCAACCCCAAAGTCTGATTTGGTTTTTCCAGTTAGCCCGCCATAAGTTGCCCCAAGCTCTCCCAGGGTCTTTTCCTGCCACTCACCGCAAAACCCCGGTAGCCGAGTCTTGCCTGTGAGTAATTGCTGCATAGCCGCCTGCTTCAAATCACGCTTCTTGACGATCACTTGGTCAAGGGTGGCAAGCAGCGTATCAACATCGCTTAGTGCACTTGCGATTCGCGTTCGTTCCTCATTGGTTGGCGGCAATGGAACCCTGAAGGAGTTAAGGCTTTTGTTGGTTATCTGGTTGATGGTCGCGCCCAGATGTTCAGTGATCTGCTTCTTGAAAATGCCAGACTGGAACACGTGATGCAGGAGCTGCCCGTAATCACTACGGAAAACTCCCATGAATGCACCGAAGGTCATGCCAATTGCCCGCTCGTCGATAAGTGCCGATTTTCCAATCAGATCGCGACTGCCGTTTCGCACGCAGACAAGAATGTCTCCCGGCCTGACCATGATGCGCTCAGGAATATCGGTCTCGACAAATACGTTGTCATCAAAGCAAAGGGCGCCGTTTTGGACGTTGGATGAGCGCAGCACCAGCGTTCCATACTTGCGAACTTCGGAGGGGCGGTAAGTCAATCCAATGAGGCTGTCGCCAATCTCGCCCAGCGGCTTGGCATCCCAGTCGTCCGGGATCACGCCCACATCGCTGCGCTTGTAGCCAGGCATCAATTCCATACCGCCCCCATTTTTTTGAGGTGTTCATCCACCCGCGCTGAAAGTGTTACGAGATCCTTGGTCAGCGTCGGCAGCGGCGTGGCATAGCGTTCCGCAAGCTGTCGGATGCGACTGGTGAGGGTTTGAGAAACCCGATCCAGTTCACCCTGCACGGCATCGGCCAAGGTCTCCAACCATTTGTCGTCCACTACAAGCGACTTGATCTCTTCCTCGGTCAGCTTGGGGTACTTGGCATCCAACTTAGCCTCAAGGTCATCCTGCGCCGCTTTCAGCTTGGCCTTGATATCGGTCTGCTTGTCGAGCAGGGCGGAGTAGTCTTGCAGTGCCTTGCGCTCGTCGGCGTAGTCAGGATCTTTGCCGATCTCCTTCAGGCGGGCTTTGACAGCCTTAGCCGTGATCTTCTGCTTGTCACCTTCGCCTTCGATGACCTCGGCCAGCAGCCCTTCTTCGCCGCTGTTCTCTTCCATCACCTCCTGAAGTTGCTGCTCGACATCTGCCAGCTTGCTCTCAAACGCTTCAATGGCGCCTCGCTCCGCGATGAAGTAACGGGCGATCAGAATTGGCGCGGGAATCAGATCGGACTTGAAGCGCCGCTTGCCTTTCTTGTAGTCATGCGCTTCGGGCCAAGCCAGCTTGCCGTCCTTGTTCTTGACTTGAAGAATTTCACGGGGCTGGGCCCCAGCCTGCCAGCCTGCGTCGGATATCAGGTAGCAGTCGTCTTGCATCGTCTCGGCCCAGTAGTCCATGAGGTGTTGGTACACGTCATAGGCATTGACCAGTGGCGTTGGCTTGAATCGGGCAAGCAGATCCTCCGACAGTGCCTCGATTAGTTGCTTTGGGTGGCCGTTTTTCGCAAAGCCCTTCAGTTGCGGGCTGCTGGCCTGCTTCCAGTCAGCAAAGACCTGGGTGGCTGTCTGATTGAATGCAGTGAACTCAGGATGTGCGAAGATGGTGGTCTTCACCTCGGCGATGGGCAGCGTCAACTGAGCATAACCAGCGCGTCCGGCTGATGCGAACAGTGCGCCACGCACACCGGGGATCACCTTCCAAAAGTCGCCCAACGCATCCAGATCACGCTCTGGAACCCCGCCACGCAAGTGGCCATCGATGTCCTGGATGTCTTCAGGTTCGGTGCTGTCGATGTAGCGTGGCAGGTTGAGGTTGTAGTCGTTCTTGGAGTCGGCGATCTCAGTCAGCGGCACCATGCGCGAGTAGCGTGGCAACTCTGCCAACTTGGTGAAGGCATCGACGATCTTGTGAATGTCCTGCTCACGGAGGCGGTTCTTGGCACCGTCCTTGATGAAGCCCTTGGAGGCGTCGATCATGAAGATGCCTTTGCGTGCAGAAGCGTTTTCCTTGTCCAGCACCAGGATGCAGGCGGGAATGCCCGTGCCGTAGAACAGGTTGCCTGGCAGGCCGATGATCCCTTTGAGGATGCCTGACCGTACCAGCTTCTCGCGGATGACAGCCTCGGCATTGCCCCGGAAAAGGACACCGTGAGGGAGAATACAGGCGCCTTTGCCGGTGCTCTTCATTGAGCGAATGATGTGCAGCAGGTAAGCGTAGTCGCCTTGCTTTTTCGGCGGTTCGCCCCAAGCAAAACGCTGGTGCGCGTCGCTGGCAGGGGTCAGGCCGGTGCTCCAGGTCTTGTCTGAGAATGGCGGGTTGGCGACGACGTAGTCATAGGTACGCAGCGACTCGCCGTCCTTGAACTTCGGCGATGCCAGCGTGTTGCCCTGAAGGATGTTGGCGGTTGGAAAGTCGTGCAGGATCATGTTCATACGGGCGAGACCAGCAGTGGTCACGTCCATTTCCTGCCCTTCCAGCGTGATGTGCTTGCCAGCCTCTGCAGCCACCTTCAGCAGCAAGGAGCCAGAGCCGCAGGTGGGGTCATACGCGGTGGTCGAAGCCACCGCATTGGCCGGGGAGATGCCCACGACCTTGGCCATGATGCGACTGACCTCGGATGGCGTGTAGAACTGGCCTTTGCTCTTGCCGCTCTGCGAGGCAAAGTGCCGCATCAGGTATTCGTAGGCATCGCCCAGAATGTCGTCGTTCTCGGCACGATTCTTCGAGAAATCTAGCTCGGGCTTTTGGAAGATGCCGATCAGGTTGCTGAGGCGATCCACCATCGCTTGACCCTCACCGAGCTTGTTCGGGTCGTTGAAGTCTGGGAAGTCGCTGCGTGCAAGACGGGTGTTGGCGTCGATCAGGGGCTGAATGACCTGTGTGTTGATCTTGTCGCCGATATCGCTTTTGCCCTTGAGGGCAACCATGTCTTTGAAGCTGGCTCCGGTTGGAATTGTTACTGGTGGTGCGAAGTCATCAGAGTCGCCGTACTTGTCCGAGACGTACTTGATGAAGAGCATGAACAGGACATAGTCCTTGTACTGGCTTGCATCCATGCCGCCGCGCAGTTCATCGCAAGATGCCCAGAGTGATGAATAAAGATCTGATTTTTTAATGGCCATTCATTTTCCTGAATTTTTATGAATTTTGTATCTAGGACTTAAAGGAATTCCTATCACCTTTGGCAGCGAACAAGCATATCATCTCTATGAATCTGCTACGCTCCACCGACTTGACTTAATTCTGTAAATCTCATCTTTAAGAGCTTGGATCTCTCCCCATCGACGCTGGATACGAACAAACTCTTCGTACACCTTCCTAGCCTCCTCGGCTGAAGAAACCGGAATTGGCAAGCCACTTATATCGCCAGTCTTCAGCACAGGGATAGTTGTTCCTGTCACATGCTCAGCGAAATAGCTCTGCACCAGAGTAGAGGACAAATACATATAAAGGTACTCGGGGGTGAAGGTCTGAACTTGACGATTAAGGCGAATAATCTGGAAACTTTGACTTGCTACCCAATTGTCACCACAGTTGGCAACAATACCCACTTTTCCAACAGACCCTTTTGTAACTAAGAGTATGTCGCCGGGGTAAAGTCTCTGCTTTTCTGCTCTGGCATTCATCTCACCGTAAAGAGTGATCGATTTCTCTGGCTTGCGTATTGCACCATCTTCACCGATGTCTCGCACTCCTACTTCCAAGAATTCCTTCGCGTATAGCGCTTCCGACTTGTCTTCTTTCAGCTGCTGCCCTCGAATGAGAGTAGCAATTTCGTCCAGCCTCGAAGTATTCTCTTCTAGTCTCAGTACTTCAGACGCCCTGCCGAATACGTATTTGCTTACCGAAAGCTCGTAAGCGTTATCTGCAATCTCTATATGAGAAGCAATTCTTATTGCCGTGTTCTCTTCATCAGATTTGCCAAGTGCTATGTCTGCTAGCAATTGAGTACTTTTTAGCACAGCTGGTATACCGCGACCTCGAGTCTCACTAAAGATTTCAGATGTCCCATCGATAAAAGTAGTGTCTTTGTTGCCTCTATTGCTGTTCTTGTTTATCAGCAGCACAGAAAGGGCAAGGTTTGTCCCGCGCAACAAAGGTGTTGGCAACTGAATCACCGCTTCTAAAAGTCCATTGGTTACAATATCTCTACGGAATTCGTTACTTTCCCCTCCACGAAACAGAACTCCTTGGGGGACAACTACCACCAAGCGCCCAGTACATCGTCGGATGGCGTTCTCTATCAGTCGCACTTCACTGTTGATTTTCTTTCTACTACTTTCAAGTGCTGCGCCAAACGGGGGGATCAACAATATCCTTGAGTACTGCTGATTGCTTTCCTCTAACGGTTCATCTCCAAACAGGTATTCAGGTTTATTTCTTGCCTCCCAGTTTTCGTCCTCAAAATCTCCAAGAAGGCTTGCTGCCTCCGTGAAGGATTCGTAGAAAGCGTGCGAGTACACAACTTTGAAACCCTTTGCAGCACAGTGAATGGAAACCTGAAGAGAACTATCAAAAGGCGCGTATACAACTCCTTCTTCAGGATCAAGCAACTTCACTAGAAAGTCCAAGAACTCGCTTTCGAAAATGTGAGCCCCCGATTTTCTTCGTGATGAGTTTTTCAGAATCAAACAGTTCTTGAGCAATTCAAACCTGTCTAATTCGCGTAGTTCTGTCACGGTTTCGCAAACGCTTCTGATGTCATCGGGAGACAGAAATTTCCACACTTTTGATGAGTAAAAGGCGTGGTAGCCATGCCCTAGATTCTCGTCGATCTTGTAGAATGCATCTTCTAGAGTGAGCCTGCCTCTTATGACATCATTGAATGTCGGCAAGCCTTTGGCTTGATCTTTTTTTAGTAGATGTTGCCAAGCAAAGAAGAGCAGCAACTCCTCAATCGGGCTATCAACTCGCAAGCCATTAAACTTGTCGACAAGGCTCCAAAATGCAGAAGATTTGGCAATCATGTGTACTCAATGCCTATAACTATTTAAGTTGTAAGTCGTTATCTGGCTTCCGTTGTCTTCAACCACAACCAAGCCACCTTTATCTCTCACCTTCAACAAGTCCTTTTTCAATTGATCCAGCCCCCTGAGCAAACCATCAATTCCTTTGATGTCCAAAACAACCCTGTCTCCAATATGCTCACCATGGTCGCTGACAATCGCGACCAGCCTCGCAGTAATGCCTCGTTGCCCCATTCGTTTGTGCATATGTCTAGTTTTGGACATCTCTACCCCCGTAACTGTAGTGTCGAGCCATGTATTATTTGATTAACTAACCTGCCGCATCGAAATAAAAGGCCCTATACGGGCCGATCGATCTTGGGCGTATCTTAAACAATCAATGCGATCTGTCAACTAGTATATTAATAACTAAATAGGCTTATGAGGGCACGCTTCTAAACAGGGATATCATGGTGCCTCTTACCTATGCCTGAGTAAGCAAATCCCGGGCACGCGGCGGGCCTATAAAGAACTGCGGGATTTTCTCCATCTTATATGAATCAGCAACACCCTCCCCCGATTCATAACCCGCCATTTCCCCCGGAGTATGTCATGAGCACAAAGACCGACAAAGCGAAAAAATTCCCGTCAAGTTCCTCGGTGAAACCCTCCCCCAAACCCTCCAGTCCCAACAAAGTCATCCCCGCGAAGTCCACTTCCAAGTACCCCTCCGGTTCCCCCGGCAATTCCTCCTCCGGTTCCCTCTCCAAGCCATCCCCCCAAGACTCCCCCTCGATCACCGTCCTCAAGTCCGCTCACTGTTCCACCCTCAAGCAAACCAGTCTGCTCACCTACGAGAGCGGCCGGGACGCGCAAGGGAAACTGCACTACCGCATCACCGCCAACAACGGCGGGGGCTTCTTCTCCAACGAGTGGGTTTCCTGGGAGGTGCTCCATACGGCCTGCCACAAGACGTCCCCGGTCACTTCCCGCGACCTGCGTCCGCTTCTGAAGGGCAAGAGCGTGAACACGGCCGGGTTCCTGGTGGCGGCGCTGCTCAAGGAAGGGCTGTTGCGGCTGTACCCCGGCAAGACTCGGCACTACCAGCTCACCGAGACGGCCAAGACGTTGCAGTGATCTTCTGTCCGTTACTCCAAGAAGTCTCACTTCCCATAAGCCCATGATTTCCTTGGGTTCACGTCAGCACGCTTTGGGCTGAAAGCCGTCCGACCGAGCTTTTACCGACCCAAAACGCAATACAAAGTTTCACTCCGCAAGAGCTTGTTTTTCCTCACTTTTTCAACAACTTCCTCGCTCTCGGCGTTGTGCCTTGAGCGTGCACCTTATTTCTTTGAAGGAGAAAGCCCCATGCACGAATCCATTATTTGTTCCCTGCTTCATGACTTGCCGGATTTCCCGGAACTGTCGGAGACCCTTCTGGAAGATTGCCTGAGAAGTCTGACCGGCACCCTCGCAGACACCCCGCTCGACCTCAACGACTGACAACCCGGAGGAAGACCCGAATGACCATCCGAGAGCTATCGGAGGTGGACGCTCGCCTGGAAGAAGCCGTGAGGCGCATGGCGAGGGTTCGCCCGCAAGAAGACCGCATGACGCTCTACGAAGAGGCCGCAATAGCCATTCTGGACAGTGAACACAGTGACTTCGAGGAAGGAGTCCTGGAAGCCCACCTGATGAAACGCCTGCAGGACCTCAATGCTTGACCCCACACAGCCCCGGACACCATGCCGGGGCTTTCTTTTATATGAAGGAGAAAACACGATGTTCGATGATGATGACCTGCCCCAAATCACCCGCACACTGGTGCCTGAATCGGAACGAGTGAATGTGTCAGCCCACATCTTCGGTGAGCACTTCCCCCTGCTGATAGAGCCCTATGTCTATACCGTGGCCAGTGACATTGCCGAGGAGTACAACGGCGGCTACTGGGATTTCCATGAACTGAGCAATGGGGGGTTCTACATGGCTCCGTCAGGGCCGGTGAGGTTCGCCGTCAGTTGCCCCATGAACTACTTCAACGGGGAACTTTCGGCTGACGCCTTGGGGATCGTTGCTTGCCTGACCGCCTACTCGCACGTGAGCTTCTGCACGGAGCAGGCATTTGCCAGAGAGTGTGCCCGGCAGTTCCATCTTCTGCGCAGCTATGCGATCGAGCACGAGGAAGGGACGGCGATCCTCAGTGCCATTGACTGATGACCTGATTGGAAGAAAATTGTGTAGGGGCAGTTGTCTTCGACTGCCTTTGCACAGCCAATTCCAAGCCCTGATGATTCTAGTGTTCTCATACAGGCAAAAATGGAGATTCATTCTCTAGAGCTTCCTTCAGACGAACGAACGAAAGACACTTTAACCTCATTCCTTCACGCCACTGAATGAAAGGCACTTTCACCTTTTGAATGCGGCCGGGATTCGGCGAAAATGGAACTAGGGCCAGAGGGCGACCAGCTATCGGATATTACTCCGGGCTACCCGACGCCTCCCCAGAATCCAGATGGCACATGGCTTGCGTCGATGACGTCGATGGCGTCGGGCGGGATAGAATCTGGAACTAATCACAGATTTCTCGGGATCAACTATGAACTACAGCATTGGAAAAACACCGGCTATTGATGAAATCGTAATCAAGACTTTGGACATTCCGGTGATATCACCCGAGATAAACCCGCTTGTTACCCTTGAAGTTATTCGTGAAGCAATCGAGCAAGTTCTGGACAAAGGCATGAACCCAGACCATAAGTTAGAAGTGTGCCAGTACTACGAATCGTTTTCACCGGCTCAATTAAAGGCAGCGCTTCGGGTTGTTAGCAGGCGCATCTCTTACGCAAATGCCCTTGATGAATACCTCGAAGTTCTTTACCACGAAAGTGTAGGTAATGACTCTGGACTCACGCCACATACTCAAGTCGAATCTACGCCGCGCTTTTACTTTGACGCAATTGATGAGCATCTGATGCTGAATTTACTTCAAGGAACTGACAGCGATTTTTCTCAAGAAATGCAACCTAAAGGCAGGTTCGCACCGATTGAGAAGCGGGCTCGAACCAAGATGCGAGATCAGGAAAGGGAAATCCTTAATACGATCGAGCAGCTAAATTATTCGCCAAAGTCATTGCCCAGAATTATAGCCGGTGAAGGTGGCGTAAAAGCCGAGGTTAAAGACAAGCTTTCAGCCTCAGAGATATTCTCCGCCAAAAGTTCATTTAAGAAAGCATGGGAGCGATTGGCCGAGACAAAAGAAATCGCCTATCAGCAATAGCTAGCATATACCCTCCTCCCCACAAAAACATTCGTGGGGAGACTTGTGGGGGAGAATACCCCCCCTGAGAGCATCGCCTTGTCTTCAACATAGGAGCAAGACGATGACAATAGCTAATAAGGATTTGAGGGCAGAAAGCCCCACAGCCCAATCACCAAGCCCACCTGCAATTCCAGCACCGGCAAATCAATCTCCCGGTTCGGGCAGTTCATCCCGAAATCCGCCTTCTGCTCACCCTGTTCGATATGGCAAGTATGTTGATTCGCTGGGGCATACCAGTGACGGAACTGCCGTGGCGATATTCAACGCCGACGGGCAAAACACGACGGCCATACCGATTCTCAGCGAACAGTTTCAGGCCCACATCACACAGAAGATCATCGAGCTGGAAGAAGAGCCAAACCTCTTCAAGACCAAGGAATTGACAACCGAGATGGCCTTCGCTGCCAGATATAAGGCTGCGGAAGTTAAATGTTGGAAGCGTTGCGCTCCTTTCGAGAAGGGAGTCGAGATTGCCCTCTATGACCCCGCTGACACACGCATACGTGTTCTGCCGGGCACGGTTGAGCTGGTCACTCACGGCTCTCCCACGATATTCCTCAAGCCACCCGTGGCGCAGGCTCTGCCCATCCCTAGTGCCTCACCAGACTTAACCCGTTTGAAAGGCTACTTCAACAACCTGACTGCAGACCAGATTCTGCTCATCGTAGCTTGGATTACCTACATACAATGTTCCCCAAAGTACAAAGGCACAAAGTATGTGTTCCTCGTTATCCAGGGTGACCAGGGCTCTGGAAAGAGTTGGCTGTGTCGTTTACTGCAGCGCCTCATAGATCCATCCGCTCTGGAGCTTCAGGCGTTCCCCTCAAACAGCAAAGACCTGCCAATCATTATCAGCAACTGCCATCTCGTTGCGTTCGACAATGTTCGCTCATTCAGCTCCCCTGTATCAGATCTGCTCTGCACGGCTTCGACTGGCGGCAATATCAGCAGCCGTGCGCTGTACACCAACGACACCCTTCACCTTCTTCCACTTCACGGCGCATTCATTCTCAACGGGATACACGGATTTGTTGTCCAAAGCGATCTCGCACAGCGCTGTCTCACCATCCGCACTCTGCCGATTGATGGACAGCAGCGCATACCAGAGGCCGAGTTACTCAAAAACTTTGAACGCGACCTGCCAGATATCTTCGCTGGCCTGCTCGATCTTTCCAGCAAGATCATGGCGCAACTTCCCAATGCAATAGTGACGCACCCTGAGCGAATGATCGAGTTCAGCCAGTGGATCGCCGCCATGGAGCTTGCGCTTGGACTTCAGCAGGGCGAGGTCCAGGCTTCCTACAGTCGCATCCTCAATGAATCTCAGCTCGACACCCTCCTGGACAACAGTCTCGCGAGTGCAGTCATCAAGTTCGTCTCCGAGCAACTCGACCAACGCTGGAGAGGGACACCTGCTGCTCTACTGAAAGAGCTTGAGGAAGGGAGGTCTCCCCGCGAGTTGAACAGCCAGGACTGGCCGCGTAACCCGATACAGCTGAGCAAGCGCATGAAATCTCTCAAGGCCAGCCTCGATTCCCAGGGTGTCAAAGTCGAGATCACGCGCGGGAAGACCCGCCAGATCATCATTACCAACGTGGGCGACCTGGATACTTCCGAAATCTACTGAAGCACTTGGCCGGTATCAATGCCGGCCTATCCCTTACGTTTTCAAAGAATTGGTGAACGATATGAAGCACGACTACGAGAATGATATTGATTGGACTGACTCAGCAAATCCTCGTTACCTACTCAAGATTGAACTCAATCGCGCAGAGTTCTCTGGATTCGAGAGGGCTGATGTGCGCGCGGTTGTGGAGGACCTTGAATACACGCTGTGCTACTTGATCAACAGTGACTTGACGTTCGATGCGCAAACACTTCTTCCCACAGCATGGAGTACCAACGCCGGCTCCAAGCACAACCGCACAATCGGCCGAATACTGCGACTTATCGTGGATCTGGAGCTGGCTCCGCTCATAAGAATTCCGAAGGACAATGGTACCCGCATCAGATTCTGCATAAACGCATGACACTCAATGCCCGGCAGCTCTCAGGCCGGGCTTCCTCACCCATCCCTCAAAGAATTATCGGAGTGAATCAAATGCCAGTAGTTCAGCTCACCACGCAATTCATAAGGACCCTCACGACAGAACCCAGCAAGCCCCGCACAGAATGGTGCGATAAGGAGTGCAAGGGGCTCTACGTCGAGGCTCGTGCCACGTCTCCCAATTTGTCTACGTACTATCTTCGTTACAAGGACGAAGGCGGGACAACGAGACACCTGCGCCTCGGCAATACCGAAACCATGACCTTGCCGGAAGCACGCAACTCCGCCATGGCCAAAAAGACCGAGATACGTCAGGGGGCCAACCCCTCGATGGAGCGCAAGGCAGAGAAGCAGATTCCGACGTTGCGCCGTTTCGTTGAAGAGCAATACGCCCCGTACTGCAAGGTACGCAAACGCTCGTGGCACACCGATGAGCTGCGATTCAATCAGCGCTTGTTTCCGCAGTTCGGGGACAGTCGTCTTGATCGGATCACCACCAAACAGCTCATCGACTTTCACAGCGCATTGAAGGTGAATCACGCACTGGCTCCGGCCACCTGTGATCACTTCATCAAACTGATGCGCCATGTGTTCAACATGGCCATCAAATGGGGAGTGATCGAGAAGAACCCGGCCTCCAAGATCGGACTCTTCAATGCGGACAACCGTGTCGAGAACACCCTGGATGATCATCAGCTGCAACGGCTGATGATGGTGCTGAGCACTCATCCCAACCGAGCGGCCTGCAGGATTGCGATGTTTCTGCTCTCCACAGGTTGTCGTTTGAATGAGGCATTGTGTGCGGAATGGGATCAAGTGGATCTTGCTCAGAGGGTGTGGCGCATTCCGGCACTCAACAGCAAGTCCAAGCGTATGCGTCCAGTACCCCTGAACGAGTCGGCCTTGGAGGTACTGGCTCAAGTCAGGCAGGATCACCCGCAATGGGTGTTCTTGAACCCCGATACCGGAACGCACTATAAGACCTTGCACAATGCCTGGGAGAGCATACGCATTCAGGCGGGAATGCCTTGGTTGCGACTGCACGACCTACGCCATGCTTATGCGAGTCTGCTCGTGAACAGCGGTCGGACCTTGTACGAGGTGCAAAGCCTCCTGGGTCACAGCACTCCGCAAGTCACCCAGCGCTATGCCCACATGAACACGCGGGCCCTCCTCGATGCATCCGAAGTCGCCTCCCAGCGCATCCGCGCCGCTACCCCCCGCCTGCTCCCCGCACCCCCGCACGTCGCCCCCTGAGGGCCCCAGCGACCCCGCTGGTGCAAAAACTCCGGCCAAGGAAGGCCATCCCCCTGCCCCTCTCCGGCGACGCGCCTGCGTCGCCTGGGATTCACTTTCGCAAATGCTCAAATTCAACTAACGGAGACTCCACTATGCGTTGGATCAAACGAGTTCTATGGCTATGCCTCTTCTGCGTGATGCTGGTTTCCAATGTCATCACCGCCGCCAGCGTGATCCTGAGCAATGTCGTGTCAGGATTGATGGGCACTGTACTGGGCCGCAAACCCACTCCTCTATTGGGCGCAATTCAGTCGCCCTCGCAGCTCCTTGAAGAGAATCGCCGCCTCAAGGAGACACTGCAGAGTCACAGGACGGCCATTGCCAATGTCGGTAGTGGTGCCGCGCAACGCAGCAAGCGACTGGCCATGCACAACGTGACTGAAATGACCCTGGGAGCCCTGCCCGTCGGAGGTATCACCATATTGATTGCGGGAACCGCTTGGGAGCTTTCCCAGCTGTGCGAAGGCATGAAGGAGATCGGCGAGCTGTACAAAACAATGGAAATGGAAGAGGAGCTGGACAAGGGCGTCATGGATTACGTCTGCAACCCCACATTGCCGGGCTTCGGTAACCCGGAGCCGTCTGAACCAATTGACTGACAATCATCACCGCCATCGGCGCACATTGGGGAAACCCTTTGTGTGTCGGTGGCGGGGTTGGGTTCGACTATTTTTTTTCGCCACTCGACGCCTCGACGAACCCGTCGCCGGGCTGGAGGCCTTGGAAACCCTGGGAAGGCGACGAAGCGTCGGGTGCGTCGGGTGGCGGCAACTCCCTCACTTTCGGCCACGGCTGAACTGACGCGTTCAAAAAGTGTTCTTGCTATAGATACTTTGCGTTACATTCCCCTTATCGGCGGCACCCGCTCAGGCGCTCCGAGATGCACAGCGAGCGCGAGCCAACATAAAGGACGAAGGGTATGCCAGCACAAATGAATGTGAAGAAGACGTTGGCAGGAAGTTCATTGCTGACGCTTTTTGTTCTGATTATCTGGAAACTTCTTTACACGAGTTCAGCATACAGCGGGTGGGCATTGACACCTCTACTCGTAGCATCTGTTTTCGGCAGCTACCGCAGCGTGGTTCAAAGCAGGCAGGCATTTCTCGACGCAGCACTGACTCAGGACACATGGTTGAGGAAGTGGCTGACGGGTCGAACCTATGCTGCATTCACCGCTGTCGCATTCGGTGTCACAGCGACCTTGTTTATCGGCTACAAGGCGCTCGTAGCGAGCATTCCCGAGTTCCTCGTGCTGGCACTCTTCTTCATCGGCTCTGTCGTGGTGTATTGCAAGCAGATCAATACACTGAGCGCTCACGTCAATGCACGATACCTGCCCACCATAAGCACATCCATGACGCTTGTACTGGCGGGAAGCATTTCGGCCTTGGTGTATGGCATTTTCGTGGCCAACGAACCTATTGTCGGTTTGGCTCGCAATGCAGGGTTCACAGACATCTGGGAGTTCAAAGTGCTGAGTCTTCCCCAAGGAAGCGGAAGCATTGCCGGCATCATGGAGCTCTTTGTCACTTTGGACGCCATTGAGCTTTATGCGGTCGTTCACGGCTCCACGCTAACCAAGTTGGCGGTACTGATATATCTGATCAACAGCCTCACCGTGGCCTATGTAATGGTGCGGTTCGCGGCGTCCATAAGCGAATCTCTGCGAGTCGTATTCAATGCAAGGAGTGTCGAGATTGAGCAGCAATAGTCAGCCGAACCCCAACTCCTCGATGTTCGAAAGAGCGTTCTGGGCCACGATATTTCTTCTGATTGGGAGCACGTTGTTTTTGCTGCTTGGGTCCTCTTTTTTGTCACACGACGGGCTGTCAACGGTTCTATACGGCGCAGGCACTGAGCCCGAGCAAGCACCACGCACCTATGAAATTCAGAGCGAGATGCTCAGAAGGGCAATCCCTCGGGCATCTCAGATGACGGTGGAGCAGATGGAACAGCCGGTCGATGCCATGTTGGATCGTGTATTTGCTCCGGTCTATTCGGGAATTCCTGCCTACACCGACTTTCACTACACAGTTCTGGGCGAGTACACGGAATTGGTGGGCGCTGTTTTGGTCAATTCCACCAGCAGTATCGAAAGCATGATGTTTGATGGCTTTGGGGAACGAATGAATACGGAACTGATAGACATTGATTCGCGGTTCAACAACGCGTTCTCCAGAAACTTGTTGGCTGTCGCCCAGGAATCACTGCCCCCCGGCGTTGAGATATCGCATCTTGGCCCTATCAGCTCCACCATCATCGAAGACATTTCAGGGCGTGCGATGTACACAGTGCCGTTGGCCAGTATCAGCTCATTGGGTGGCGCTTCATTGGCCAAACTGGCAACACAAAAGATCGCTGCTCAACTATCGGCAAAACTGCTAGTCAAGAGCGGCATCAAGGCAACGGCGAAAGGAGCAAGTGTTATGGCCGGCGGCAGTAGTGGCGCTCTGATTGGATCTGCTGTCGGACCCATAGGGTCAATTGTGGGCGGTGTGGTCGGGGCGGTGGCAACGTGGCTTGCCGTCGACAAAGTCATTATCGAGATTGATGAGTACTACAATCGTCCCGAGTTTGAGAGCGACCTCAAAGCTGCGATTGACCTGAACAGAGCAGAACTACGAGCAAACATACTGGCGGGCTTTGCGGCGAAGAAAGAGGAGATTGACAGCTTCACCATCCGCGATCTGTGAGGCATGCGCCAGTAAGCCTACTTCGCGGTCGAGCCGGCAGCCTTCACCTTGATCGCCGGCTTACTGTAGTCCACTGTCCCGTTCCTTCGGAGTGCCCTGATAGCGCCATCCACGACAACGAAAGAAGGGCCGCTTTTATCCACGGTCCCGTTTTCTCTTCTCACATATACCTTGTCACCCTGTATCACAAACGAGGGCTTGGACCTGTCGATAGTGCCGTTACTTCGAAGCTGATAGAGGGCACTGTCCTGGGCCATCGATACAGTGGAGCTCAGGGCAAGCAGAAGCAATAAGAATCGCATAGAGTCCGGCCCTCGAAGAGCAATAGGCGACCACATGATTACTAGCTGGAAGTTTTTACTCTTCCGATTCGTCACCGGATGTAAAGTAGCAGGCGCCTTCATAGATACCTATCCCAGCGGCGGCAACGGCGGCTGGAACGATAACGAAGGGAGACATCAGTACCGCCCCCATCGTGCCCAGAAAGCCTCCGGTGCCAGCGATGATTCCAACAGTACCGGCACCGGACGCCCCTGCAGCAGTTGATCCCAACATAACCGCGCCCGTAGTGGCATGTGTGATCGTGTAGACACCCGCCGCCTTCAAACCCACGCCGGTTGCCGCAACTGCACCAGTAGTAACACCCGCCGCAGTTGATGCGTTGGCACCCATTAAGTGACTTGGGGTGTAGTCACATACAGCTGCACTTACCGAACTGGACACGACGAACAGAGATGCTGAAAAAGCTAACATTCTGACTTTCATATTGTTTTTACCCTCTTGCCACAAAAGTTGTCGGGACTTCCCTTACTCAATACTAAGTTTTACTTAGTAAAAATGCTAGCGAACCCTAAGAATATCTTAGCCTTCATTAGCCATGAGGGCGTTCCATGTCCGTGTTCTCGATACGCTTGAAGCAAGCGCGACTGGAGGCTGGTTTATCGCAAGAAAAATTGGGGGTACTGGCAGGAATCGAGGAAGCGACAGCCAGCGCGAGAATGAACCAGTATGAACGCGGCAGACACCTACCTGAGTTTTCCACAGTGGAACGACTGGCAAAGGTGTTGAATGTGTCTGAGGCTTACTTCTTTTCGAAGGATGACGATGTTGCTGAATTCCTCAAGCTGATACACCGAGCCCCACAAGCTGACCGAGAGGCTGCTTTGGAGGCTGCGGGGCAAGTGCTTCTAGGAAGCAAGCAGTAACAAACCGCATTCGCCAACACTTCAGCGCCAATCACATCAATGTCAGTATCAATAAATATCTATTATATCTATTGACATCTATTTGGTATTCCCTATTATTTAACCCAACACTAACAACTGGAGAATAATATGGAGCAAATCAGCATTCAAATCCCAGCATCCCTCTACTGCCAGCTTTACGCCCGGCATGACGAACATACAAACAGGGTCATCTTGGAAGCCCTCGAAGCACTTTGTGGAACGGCATTGCCTAGCAACTCCGGCCCCAGAAGCTTGCGTCCGGGAGCAGGAACAATTACCGGCAGAGTATGGGCAATTGCTGATCAATTGAAGTCCGACAACGGAGTTGCAAAAAGAACCTTGGTTGTCGAAGCATGTATGGCAGAAGGCATCAACATGAATACCGCCAACACTCAATACTCAAACTGGGCCAAGGAAAATTCCTGAGCCCGACCTTCCTATAGAGTCCACATGACAACCATCACTTTCGTTGGACGCACCCGAGGAAAGTGATGGTGGGCAATAGCTCGGTGACTTCGGGGATCCGCTGAATCTGCCCGGCCCGACCGGCCGCCGAAACTTCCCCGCCACTCGACGCCTCGACGCACTCGTCGCCGCCCCATGAACTTCATGGGTGCTGAACCGGCGTCGGGAGCGTTGGGTGGCACGAGTCAGTGACTGCAGCTGGGTCGAACGCCGACGTTCTCGCTCACAGTGGTGACCTGAAACTCAGTCAATGTGATCCCGTGCCAGCGCCGGGCACTTAGCCGCCTTTGTACAAGCACTTTGAATGCCAGCGGCCCCATCTCTTTGCGTCGCCTATGGCGCAATTGATTGCAGTAGAGGCAGGCAGCAACGATGTTCTGGCGACCGTTGCCGCCGCCATCTTTCCAGGCATGCAAATGCTCAGCAGTGCATTGCAACTTTCTGCATTGAGATTCTTTGAGATTGAACCGGCGAGTGAAGTCGCCAGGATTCCCGAGCCACATCGGCTGGTTGCAGTAAAAGCAACGAGAATCTTGCTGAATGTATGCGGCTTCGCGGGCTTTTCGAGGGGATCTGCGTGCTCTGTTCATTGTGTCTCCTGATGGAAATTGATTGGATCCCATCGAACCGGCTTAGCCGAACTCGATGGAACCAGTCGACACAATCGAACTGGCAAAAACTGCGCTCCTTAGGAGACACAGCCAAGTCAAACTTACACGTTACTCTCCAATACCACAATATCCGGAAGGGTGACGAGGATCGCAGACTGTCTTTTGGAAGAACTCCGGGATGCCTCGTCACAGCAGATCAAGCGAAGGCGACGGGTCGTCGGGAGCGTCGGGGCGCGGACCGGAAATTCTCGGATCGATACAGGGTTGGCCTGAGAGTACGGGCGCTATTTCAGGTAAATGAAATTACTGCAATTAGTTGTAACTCTTCTTGGATGAATGTTGATGCGATCAAATATGCCCTCCAGAGCACTCTAGTCATTATTCAGTTTGGAGAGATATACTTTTGAACAAAACTTGAACACCCCTCCCATGGAAAATGCAACCATGAAAAGTGCACATTTCTTTAGCCGTCTCGCCGGACTTCTGGAATTTCCGCTTTTGGCAATCCTGATTACTGCCAGCCTGTTTTTTGCTCCAGATTCCTTTGCTCAAAGTAGGAGCGGCTTTTGGAACATGACGGAGCACTCCGACGGAACTGCGTGCGGCTTTGGGGTTAATACGTATGAGTATTCCATTCAAGTTCGCGAACATGGCCCACTGATGTCGCTTTTCGACTCAGGCTCTTCCAGTGCATTTGCTGCGGGTTTATCTCAAGGTGGAAAGTTTCAAACTACCGAATCCTTTGACATCGAAGAAGGATGGAAAGTGACCGCTGTGCTTGACCTGCAATTTACTGATGCAACATTGAGCGGGACATACGACTGGATTTATACGAAAGACAATTTAAGGTGTGTCGATCGCTCAACTTACCGGGGCACATTGGTTGGAGGCTCTAGCCCCACGCTTGCGGCGCCGATTCTTAGTTTGAAGCAAACGGGCACAAGTGTCTCGGCGCAATGGACAAGCGTAAGCGGCTCCACAGGATATACACTTTATTACGCCCCCTACCCAGGTGGTTCACCATTGTTAGCTGTCGATGTCGGCAGGCTTCGCAGCGTTAGTGAGACGATACCGGCCGGTTCCAGTTTCTATATCGCCGTAGGTGCAAATTCGAGCTCAGGCACCAGCGCCATTTCTAATGTCGAAATATTCACGTCCGGAAGCCCGGAAAAGCCGGACCCAGCGACCGCCAGAGTGACATCTGTGACGCTGCCTGCAAAAGCGCTACAGATGAGGCCGAATCAAACAAGCAACGTCACCGCGACACTTCGCAGCGCAACGGGCACCACTTTGCTAGGGCGCACCGTTCAGTGGACATCGTCGAATACAAACGTAGCAACAGTGACTCAAACGTCTGAAGGGGCGCGTATTTCAAGCAGGAGTGCTGGTACTACGACCATCACGGCCACCAGTGAGGGAATCAGCGCGACCATGGAGGTACAAGTTGCAGCGACGTTGACCACATCAGTGATCATCAGCCCCGCAAGCCTGAGTCTTAACGCGAGCCAGTCACATCAGTTATCCGCTGTAGTAAAGGACAGCAATGGGAATGAACTTTCCAGTGCAATATCCTGGAGCTCCGGCAATCCAAGTACCGCCAGTGTCTCTTCAGGAGGAGTTGTTACGGCAGTCGGCGCTGGAACGACTCAAATTACGGCTCGAAGTGCGGATGGATCCACTACCAGTATCCCAGTAACGGTCCTCGCAAGCACAGAAAGCTTTCCTCTTTTGAAATCTATAGAAATACGTGGTGGCGAGTACTATCCGATAGTTGCCTACAATCCAAATCAGAAAATTGAAATGAGCGCAATCATTTCACTTACAAGCGGTACTCTTGTTCCACGAAGCTACACAGATGCATTGATCTGGACGAGCAGCAATCCCGCCGTCGCTACAATTACCAAAGGCACGCAAGATACCGCCACGTTGCAGCTGCTAAAAGACGGCCGCACGACAATAAGTGTAAAGCTCGGAAGCAAGACGGCGCAGATTCTAGTCGGTGTCGGCCAAGACCCTACACCATTGAGCACAGTAAGCGTTCTAGCGGTAGATACGCAGCTTGTGGTCAAGAAGTGCACCTACGCGTACGCAAACCTAACAAACATTTTCGGCGCCGCTCCCGGCACAGCCAATGGCCTCGGGTACACAGTGTCGTGGCGCACAAGCAACGCGAGCGTACTATCTATAGAAGCAAAGGATGGCGCTCAAGCACTTGTTTGTGGAGTAGGAGCGGGAACTGCAAGCATCACTGCCACAGTGGAGGGTAAGTCGAGTAGCGCGTCTTATGTTGTCGGCGCAGTAGGCTCATTCTCTGGAAGAATTAGCGGCCCAGAGGTTATTGACGTACTTCTGGGAAAGGAAGCGACTTTTTCGGCGTTTGTGAGAACTGAAGAGACAAAGTGGTTCGAGCAAGGGAAACTGAACTGGAGTGTATCTAACCCAGCAGTCGCAAGCGTATCTGGGCCAAGCAGTGTTAAACAAGAAGGCGCGGTTACAGGAACTGTCAGAGGACTGACTCTTGGTACAACTACTTTGTCGATTGGAGCAGATGCGTATAGCGAAAAGATTCAAGTGAACGTGGTGAATCAGCTCCCAGTGCGCCGATTCCAACTAACTCCCGTCAATGTTTATTTGCAAAGAGGAGTTACTGAGCATCCCAACATACATGCCTATGACTGGAACGGAGGGCGCCTAACTGTAGACAGAAATGCGTTTACTTGGAGTTCTTCAGATACCAATGTCTTGACAGTAGACGCCAATGGACTGGTAACGGCCATTGCTGTTGGTGATGCTCGCATCACTGCAACAATCAATGGGACTTCTGCAGGATTGAACTACAGTGTGAAAGCCATTCTTGGCTCGCTGATTGTCACCCCCTCGAGCGGGCGCGTTGCTGTCGGATCGGAAGGAGTCCTTGAAGCGCGCGTATACTCAGATACTGGTGCGTTGATCAATGATAGAACAATCAGTTGGTCCAGCAGCAATAAGAGTATAGCGACAGTAAGCAATGGCAGAGTTCGTGGAGTCGCCAACGGCACGGTAACCATAACAGCAACCAGTGGTGGTGTTAGCGACACAGCGCAGATTACGGTAGGGACAGGGAGTGGTGGTGGCGGAGGCGGAGGCGGCGGAGGCGGCGGAGGCGGTCCAACTACAGTGGTGGGAGCGTGTAGCATTGCAATTCCATTGGATTCATTGAATCGCGGTGAAGAAACCGCGTGGCGTACCGTTTCGAATCTTGGAACAACGCTGGAATTCCGTGTTCGTCTTGGTTCCAACAACGCAGGTACGGCAAGCAAGCCTGAATACCAGTACACACTTAGCGTTCACAACAAAGGCAACAAGACCATAAATCTCGGGTATAACTTTAGGATTGGGGGCTCTGCACCTAGCTCCGCATTTGGCTCGGGATCACTAGCTCCAGGGAGAACTACTGGCGACTATTTTTTTGGCGCGCCGAATGTTGATCCACTGTGGGTATACTTGAGTGGGACCTGCAATTAAATGGTTGAGGTTAAGTGAGGTCGCTCGCAAGCATACCGCTCTGCGCTAGATGAAAAAGGTGGCATGCCACTCACCTTTTCCGCGTAATCAGAGGACACAACTGCACCGCTCAGTTCGCCAGAAACCGAGAGGACGACCGAACTCGACCGAAAGCTGAGAGTCTCGGAAAAGGTTCGGAGTTCGGTGGGAGATAATTCCTACAAGTTCTTCAACTTGGCAGGTTCGGTCGAAGAGAAAATCGGAAAAGGGGTTCGGTATTCGGTCGGTTTCGGCAGGAAAATCGGAATTGAAAAGTAGAAACTTGTTAGCGATCATCGGCTTACCGAGCCGATCTTGGGCGATTTGTCTTGACTCATAATCCGTTGGTCCCTGGTTCAAGTCCAGGTGGGCCCACCACTTTTACCTCCGCAGTGCCTCGAAAACTTCTTACCGTTCAATCAGTTGGAACGTCAGTGACGGACTTTTGGGTCGGTATAAGTGACGGACTATGCATCCGTTACTGGGGGGGGGGGAGAGCATCTAGGCCCACCAAGTATCTACGCACTTCACTATGCTTTAATTTCCCCCACGCAGCTCAAGCCGCTTACACAGGGCTTACACAGTCGCACGGCTGATCAAAACTTGCTGAATAGCTCAAAATCGGCATTGAAAGTTGGGGGATGTCTTTTAAAAGGACATTGGATTGTCGGGGATCTGAGAGAAGTGATGGTGTATTGCGATCTCTACTTACTACGCAAAGCCATCAAAAGTTATTGACGTTAGTTGGGTTCTACCCCGTTCTCACGGACGGTTATAAAACGCTTGAAAACTCCAGATCACGCCTTGCCAATCGTCGTCGCATCCGAGGATTGTGAAAGCGTTCGATGTAGTGGAACACATCCGCTTTCGC
>Ga0255182_1000370_pt1 | contig 32292 bp, 35 predicted proteins | sample Atl_UVDOM_RepA_8_FD_188420 | JGI IMG/M metagenome (GOLD analysis project Ga0255182, IMG submission 188420) | Freshwater microbial communities from Altamaha River, Georgia, United States - Atl_UVDOM_RepA_8d | ecosystem: Environmental > Aquatic > Freshwater > River | place: USA: Georgia...
CGCCATGGCGCACGCCTCCTGTGCCTCGTGCATCCAGCGATCGAGCTTCGTCCTGCTTGCGCCGTCGGCAGGTGCATCGATGCCCACGAAGGCCGGCGCCAGGGACAGGTCGATGTCTTCCGAGAAGCGGTCGATCGCGCCGAAGACCTTCGAGAGCGAGGTTCCGCCCTTGAAGACGAGGCCCCCGGCCAATTCACTCCGAAAGAGCACCGCGAGCATCCAGGACACCCAGAAGTCCTTCTCGATGATGACGGCGGACACCCCGCGGCGCGACGCTGCCTCCTCGATGTACAGACGTCGCTCTGATTCCGGAAGCTCGAGGAACGAGATCCTCACCCGCCGGCTCCCGCCAGTTCGCGGAAGATCGGGTGCATCCACGCCGGCGCGAATCGAAGGTCCTTGGCCAAGGCGCGTCGCTCCGCCGTCGGGATCGTCCGCTTCAGGTGTGCGATCCGCTGCGGGGTGACGCGGTGCTCGCCAAGTGCACGAAGGGCCTGGATCAGGAGCCCGCTCAGGCGTCCCGCCGTCGCCATGTTCCGCGGCGTCGTCCGGCGCAGTTGAATCGTGGTGCTTCCGATCCGCGCCGCCCGCGTGGCGCCGTCGGTGAGGAAGACCACCTTCGCCGGCACTTGCTCGCTGAGCCCAAGCAGGTTGGCCGCATACGCACCGCTCGGCTGCAGGCGCAGGCGGTCACGGCCCGCGAGGGCGGCGGCGATTGCGTCTGCCGATGGCGTGACGTCACCCAGGACGCGATGGCGCTTCGGGAGGTCGTAGACGCCGCGTCCCAATCGGCGGATCGCGCCCCGCGCCACCAGGCGGTGCAGGGCAACATCGATGGCGCTCCGGGTCCCGAGTTCAAGGAATTCGTTGGGAACGAACACGGTGCCAGCGCCGCGCCGTCGGAGCGTGGCGAGGATCCGGGCATCGATCGGGCGTGCAGGGCGCGGCGGCATCTGTAAGAAATACTAGTATGGATTTCTTACAGCTGCAACCCCCCTGACCGAACTCCCTTGGCTTCAATCAACGGCCTGCTTGTCCGCCGGTTCAGCACGACGGGGCCTTCGCCCCCGACCTAGTCGAGGCCGTGTCCGGGATAACTCGCCGCGGGCGTGGCTCAGGAATCATGGGGAAGACCACGCCCCCGCTGTCAACGGGCGGGTGGCATCCCTCTACATCTGCAGGAGGTGCGAACCGTCAACTTCCGAGTGGGCTGTGCAAATGCGGGTGGGCCGCGTCAGGGCTTGGCAGAAAAGAACCGGAGCTGTTCGCCCTCGGGTGTCGACAAGGTCAGCCAGTCGAGAGGGCCTGAATCGGAGAACCAAGACACCGTCAGCGGGCAGCTTTCGGAGGAGTCCGGCGGTTGAATTCGCAATACCAGTTGGGTGCGCGGCATCGCTTCGATTGACCAGCGCCACTGGCCCCGTGACGTGGATACGCGCGCGCATGACCGACCCAGCATCGATCCGTCCGATGGGCCCTGGCGCCATTCCACCACGCCGTCCTGGCCGAGCCGGATCGCATCCTCTGTCCTGCTTGTCCACACGCGAGAAACCACGGTGGACCCAAAGGTCACCTTGTCTGTGGGAGGGGGGGTGGGTGTGGACCTTCCTCCGCAGCCAACGAAGATGGTAGCCGCGCATGCGGCAAGCAACGGAAGAGAACAGGTAACGGGCTGAAACTGGCTTCGCATGACGCTCCTCGGCACCATTCCGACCCATTAGGGAAGAATGGCGTCAGGCGGAATGTCCGGAGGAAGTTCCGGAACTCCCGAGTTCGAGGAAGTCCTTGGGAACGAACACGGCGCCAGCGCCGCGCCGTCGGAGCGTGGCGAGGATCCGGGCATCGTTCGGGCGTGCAGGGCGCGGCGGCAACGGTAGTGAAAGCTCGTACAAAGTCCTTGCAGATGCATGCCGTGCTACTGGAAAGTCGTTGTCTTGACTCAATGTCGTACTGGGTACATCAATCAGGGAAGGAGACGAAGTTCCGACTCGGCGGCGTCCGCGATCCGCTTGCCGGTCTTCTCGCCCAGCACGACGATCCGCTCCGGCGGACCCATGTTGTCCTTTCCAAGCTTCAGCGCGGCCGAGAGTAGGCGGCGCGCGCGTGCCATGTCGCCCGCTTCACGGGCTTCCCGTCCAGCGGCCACCATGCCACGCCCGAGTGACGACAAGGCGCCGGACACTTCGAGCATGTTCTGGAGGGTTTCGACCTGCGTGGCATGGGCGAGTGCGGCGTACTCCCGTTCGGAGAGGCGATACGCGCGGAGTGACGCGGAGCGCTCTGCCAGCGCCTGTACGGCGCTCATGGCTTGCTGCTGCTGACCGGCGCGCCACATGCCAATGGCGCCTGCGACGTCCTGGTCAGCTGGCGCGAGCGGCGGGTTCATGATCTCTTGAAGCGATGGGTCCGCCGGGGTCGGATGTGGAAGACTGGAGTCGCGATGCCGCTGCTGCAGGTCCTCAGCCGAAAGGAGTCGTGCGTGGGCGCGATCCTCGTCCCTGATGGCAATGGTCACCATGGCCACGGCGACCAGCGAGGCCGCAAGTGCCAGTGTGGACAGGACGAGCGAAGCGGCTGGACCTCTCCTGGTTGGTCGGGGCGATTCATCAGGGTTCATGCGCACCTGCTCTTTGGTTGCGACGCGGATCATCCCAAGCGGTCATGAATGGTCGCCCCGCGCACTGCATGGTCGATCGGGTACAACCGGCATCCACTCCTCGGACGCACCACGCCCCTCCATGTGAGGCAGGCAACGCGAGTTCGGGAAGCCGCCGGTCGCCTGCGAATTGTCATCAGTCCCCGCTCACGCGGCCTTGTACGGTGCGTCCGGCAGGGCGTGGAGCGTCATTCGTCCAATCGGGAGATCGTCATGCACAGGGGCATCGCACACCTGTTTTTCATCGTGATCGGCCTGGGCGGCTGTCAGGGCGATTCCGCGCCGGCCAGGGCGCGGGTGCATGGGTCGTTTGCCGAACTCGTGGGGGATATCCTTGAATCCGACGTGTTTCGCCGGAGGCGCGCCGAGGAGGCACGATGAAGCCGTCCCGATCGATCCGAGTTGCCGCGCACGTGTCGGCGTGGCGATGGTGCGCCATGGCGGTCGTGGGCGTCCTCTTGCTTGTCCCGGGCATGGCCCGCGCGCAGGACCTGCCGGCGACGCCGCCGCCCATCCGATCGAAGGACCTCGAGCGCCTGCTGCAGGCGATGGAGGCGGGGCCGGAGGCGCGTGCCGCGGCGGTGGCGGCGTTCGATACCTACGTCGACCGCTGGCAGCGGCTGCGTGACGAGACCATCCGGCCGCTGCAGGCGTCGATGGCTGCGGCCCTGGCGAAGGTGCCGGCGATGCCGAGCATGGAGGACGCGGAGGAGTTGGCGGGGGGCGTTGTCCCTACGGCGGGAGCCGAGGCCGAGGCGGAGGCGGAGGCGGAGGCCCACCAGGCTCGCGTCCTCCAAGCTCGGCATCGCGCCTGGGAGGAGCGAAAGGAATCGAAGAAGGCGGCGCTCGAGCCGTTCCGCGCGCGTGCGGCGAGCGTGTCGACCGACGTTCGCGCGGCGGAGCGTGCGCTCTTCGAGGCCGTGCGCGCGACGGCCGCGTCCGATGCGTCCCGTGCTGCGGTCGATCGCGAGGAACTGGTGCGCCGTCGGCGGATCGCCGTCGCGTCGCGCGGGGATCTCCGCGGTCGGTGGTTTCCGCTGACATTCCCGCCGCTGCCGAATGGAATGCCGGCCGACGAGGCCCTTCGTGGGCGCATCGATGCGCGGATCATGTCGTGGGAGCGCGCGTCGGCGGAGGCGCTGGAGCAGGGCGCATCGGCCGAGGAGTTCGTTCGCCGTGGGCTTCTTGCGGCGGCCGAGGTGGCGGCCATGCTGCCGGCGGACGTCGGCGCACCGTGGATCCGCGGCGTCCGGGGCCGCGCCGCGAACCAGCTTGGCCTGTGGGGCATCGATCCGTCCGCGGGCCTTGCGTCGGCGCTCGGCGACCGGGCCACGCCCGAGGTGCGCGCGCGCCTGGATCGGTGGGCGGAGGAGCGCGACGCGCTGCTGGTGGAGGCGCTGGCGGGCGGCGACGCTGGTGCGGCGGACGACGCGGACTCCCTCCGTATCGCGCTGATGCAGCGCGACCAGCAACTCTCGGACACGGCACTCGCCGAGCTCGCGGCGCTCATCGACGACCCCGCGTTCGGCAAGGAGGCCCTGCAGATGAAGTTGATGCAGGAGTCGTGGAAGCGGCGGCCGGACGACGAGGGCGGCCCCCGGTTCGCGGGCGAGTCGGTGATGCGCGGCGCCATGGCGCGGTCGATCGCGGCGATGGGCGGGGACCAGCCGGAGGATGGGGAGGAGGCCGATCCGTTCGGCCCGGACATGATGGAGCGCATCGCGTCGGCGGGGACGATCCGCCGCGCAGACCTGGAGCCGGTGCGTGTGCGCCTGGGCATCCCTGACGAGGCCGCGTCCCTCTGGAACCAGCTCTGCGACGACCTGGTCGCGACGTCGTCCGAGGTCGATTCCGAGATGAAGTCGTTCATCAAGGAGGCCGAGCAGGATCCCGGACTCGGTCGCGGCCTGGTCGAGCGGCGACGGGCGATCGGGCGGCGCAGCGAGGCCGCCGAGATGGCATGGTTCGATGCGGTGGCCGCGGCGTTCCCGTCGATTCCGGCGGAGGCGCTTGACGCCGAGCGTGGGCGCCGGGCAGTGCGCCGTGCCGTCGAGGGCGGATCGATCTTCCTGGTGCAGGCGCGCATGACCGGCAACCGCTGGATCGATGCCGACCTCGACCGGGCGGCCGACGCGTGCTCGCCCGACGCGCGCCGCGCGGCGGCCAGGCCGCTCGCCGACTGGCGGGGCGCGCAGGTGGCGGCGGTCAACGACCTTGTCGCGTGTTCGGAGCGGATGGTCGAGCGCATGGTGGCCGCGCAGGAGGCGATGCAGGCGGCGGAGGCCGGCGGCAACGCGGCCCGGACGGCGGCGTTCGAGGGCTTCCAGAAGGCGCAAGCCGAGTGGCAGCGCGAGGTGGAGGAGGTGTCGCGCCGTGCCGAGGCGACGCTCGCCGCATCGACCCAGGCGGTGGCGGAGGCGATGCCGCGTCCCCAGGGCGCGGTCTTTCGGCGGAGCGTGCGGCGGCAGATGCACCCTGAGGTCTACCGCGACCAGGACCGCGTCGACGCGGCGATCGACGCCGCGCTCGGCGACCCGTCGCTCACCCCGGACCAGCGCGGCGCCGCCGCGGCCGCGTGGGGCGAGTCGCAGACGAGGTTCGAGGCGATCGCCGAGCGCCTGATCGCGCAGTCGGCGAGGAACGACCGGGCGATGGCCGACATGTTCGGCGACATGCGCGGTGCGGCGGCCGGCGACGCCGGCAGGAGCGAGATGGAACGTGCCGCCCTCGCCAGCGACGACCTCGCCTACGACCAGGCGGAGCTGCGCGCCCGCACCGTTCGCCGCGTCCGCGCGGCGGTTGGCGACCGCGTGGCGGATGCACATGGCGTGCGGTGAACGCCGTCCGGGCGTCGGGCGGCCCTGGACTGCAGCCATGCGCGCGCCCCTCGTCGACGCGTGAGGCCTGACATTCGGCGGCGATTTGCTTGCGCGGCCTCCCCGGGGGCGCGTCCCGTCCGCCTCCGCTCACGCCGAGCCGCATGGCGCGTCCAGCAAGGGGCGGGGTGGCAGGGGCGACTCCGCCATGCCCAGGTCAATCTCTCGGAGGGCGCATGCTCGGAGCGTTGATCATGGTCCACGCGCTCGCCTTCAGGCAGGAACCGCCGCCGGCCGAGCGGCCGAAGGCGCCGGATCACCCAAGTTTCCAAGCCGGTACGAAGGTGGGCTTCCCGAACGGGCTTGCCGGCGTGGTCGGCGTGGGCCAGCTCGACGCGCCGCTGAGCGACCTGCCGGCGATCGACACGTGGGTCGAGGTCGTCCGGAAGGCCACCCCGCTGCGTCTCGACCCGGCGAGTGATGGGCTTGCATCGATTCAGGCAGCGGCCGAGGCGTTTCGTTCGGCGCTTGCCATGCGCCGCCAGCGCGACTGGCAGCCCCGGTACGACGCGATCAACGCGCTGATGGCCGGCAATTCGGCGCTCGGCGGCGGAGACGACGAGGGCACCATCGCGCTGGCCAGCCAATACAGCCGGGACTGCGTCCGCGCGTCACTCTCGGACTTCGATGCCGAGGCGGTCGCATTCGTCGGGGCGATCGCCAGGGCGAGCGGCGCCGAACTCGATCCGGAGGTTGCCGCACGGGCGTCGCGGCTCCTGTGGCGGACTCGCGCCACCGGGTTCCTGCGCAGCCCCGGCCCTGTTCCCGTGCCCCCGGTCGTCCGGATGTCGCTGCGGGACGAGGTATCGGACGTGGCGGTGGCCGCATCGAACGCGCAGGCGTTCGACGATGCCCTGTGTGCCTACGAGGCCGAGTGGGATGCCGCGCTCCGCGACATGATCAATGCCCAGGCCCGGGCGTTCACGAGCCCGGATGACACGCCGCGCGTGCTCCGCCTGGTGTCCGCGATGGTCGATCGTATGGAGGCCATCGACGCCCGCGCGGTCGATGCCGTGGCCGCCCTCGTGGACGATCCGTCGCATCGCTGGCTTCGGGACGCCTTGGTGCGCCGGAATCCGCACGCGAAGGAAGTCATCGACGCCTGGCTTGGCGTCAGGCGGTTGCTCGCGGCGACTCCCGATCCGGCCATCCGTGCGCTGATCGAGCCTTCCGAGGACGCGTTTCGTTCGCGAGTCGACGAGATGCGGGTCGCCGCGCGCGAGGGCTGGCGCGCGTTCATCGTGTTCGGGGCCACGCCGTCCCATCCCGACCACGCCCGGTATCGGCCGCAGATGCGGCGGATCGCGGCACAGGCACAGCAGCAGGCCATGGCCCTGATCGCCGACATCGACCGCGCTGCCGGCGCGACCGACATCCGTTCTGCCGTGCGCGTCGCGGTCGAGCCCGCCACCGGGCCGCTGCCGGACGTTGCGGTCATGGCCGCACCGATCGCCCCGGAGTGGCCCCCTCGGCTGGGTGACGCGCCGAAGGCCCTCCTCGCGGGTGCGTCGGAGGCGGAGGTCCGGAAGTGACGATGCTCGACGTGCTGACCGCCCTCAAGGGCCCGCCGACGCCGCTCCCCGCCTGCTCACCGCCCCGAAAAGTTCGAGGGTGTCCGGCGGTGCCACCTCGCGCCAGCGGTCGCGGCCCAGGATGCAGAGGAGTCCGATCTCCAGCGCCGTGCGGAGGTCGCCGAACTCCGCCTCGAGCCGCGCGTCGAGCCGCTCGGGGGAACCCGCGACCGCGGCCTCGGGGGGCAGGGGCAGCAGCTCCGTCGCGCCGGCCTCGCCGAGCGATGACCGGGCGATCGCCACGCGGGCACGCCGCTCGTTGCAGAGGCGGCTGGCAAGCGCGTGGTTGTCGATCGCGCGCTGCACGGCGGTGCGCTCGTCGTCGGTCTGCGCGGCCTTCGCGGCGAGCATGCCCGTCCGACGCGCGGAGCCGTCCTCGCGCCAGGCGCGGAAGATGCCGCGCAGCAGCGCCGACTCGAGCCGCGCGCGCTGCACCCGCCCGTCGGGACCATCCTCGGCGGCCGAGAGCATGGCCGCCATCATGGCGACGGTGGCTCGGTCGGCCGCGATCGCGGCGGTCCGCGCCGCGTCGAGCTGCCTTCGCACGTCCGGGGGGCTTGACAGGCTCAGTCGCTTCGCGCGCCATTCGTCCCTCGCCGCCGCAAGGTCGAAGGCCGCGCGCCGCCGCGCGGGCGTCGCCGCCATGAAGCTCGGTGACTCGCCCGCGATCGCCGCGCGCACACGTGCGTCCGCCTCGGGGGAGAGGGCAGCGGCGTCGACGATGTCCTCCCAGCGCGGATGGGCACGGATTCGGTCGGCCGAGGCCCATGTCGTTTCGACGCCCATCACCTCGCGGTCAGTGAACCGCCTCAGCCGCTCCAGCGCGATGGTGCGTTGCGCCGCATCCATCGTGGACGGCACGCACTGCACGATGGCCTGGAAGAACCCCTCGTCGATCGACTCGGCCGCGCGCCATGCCGTGTCGCGGATGGCAAGCGCCTCGCGCAGGTGCTTCGGCCCGTCGTCGGCCTTCGCATCCGCGCGTGGCTCGAGTCGGCCGCACGCGTCCGTCAGCCGCGGGATCGCGGCCTCCACCTCGGCGTCCCATCGCGCCTGGTGGGTTGGCCATGCGTCGTCGATGCAGGCCAGGGCCACCGCGGACGTCGCGTCGTCAAGCGCCGACCCGACCCGTGCCTTCATGGCCTGCAGGTCAAGGCGCCTTGGGATGCCCCGGCGGGCGTAGCCGTTCGCGTCGAGGAACTCCGGCGAGAACTGCGCTCGTACGTCGGAGAACCCGTCCACGAGGCCCAGGCGCGTCGGCGGGTCCGGGTCGCTCGGCATCGCCTCGGCCATCTCGCGCTGCCACTCGGTCATGGAGTCGCGCTGGACCAGCCGGTAGGTGTCCTTGCCCGCATGGTTGACGCGAAGCGGCCCGAGCGCACCGCCTGCCGCCACGATCCGCGGCCCGAGGACGCGCGCCAGCTCGGCCTGCATCGACTCCGGCGTGCGGTCGACCGTGTCGCCGGCCCTGCCGGCCGTGCCCCACTCGAGCGATGGGTCGTCGAGCGCCAGGCTGAGTCCGCGCATCGGGCCCGGATCGAGGAACGTCGCGTCCTCGCGTTCGCGCATGCGCCGACGGTCTGCGGCCAGGCGGGCGACCACGGCGGGCCGCCAGCGTGCGGCGATCGACTCGACCGCCGGTCGCGCGGGGTCGTCGGCGGGCAGGACGGCCAGCGCGTCGCGGAGGTGACCCTCCGTCGACAGCACCGCCCAGCCGGCGCCGCCGGGCATGCTGAGGACCGCCCATGGGCTCGTGCGCAGCCTGAGCTCGTGGCAGGCGTCGGGCGGAAGGTCCGCGCACAGGCGTTCGATCGTCGCATCCTCGCCCGCGCGCACCGCGTTGCGGGCGTCGAGGAACGGGGTGGCCGCATCACCGCACAATGCGTGCATGCGGGCGCGGAGGCGTTCGGCCTCCTCGTCGCTGATGGCCGCGCCGATCTTCGGCAGCACGCCGCCGAACACCTGCTCGAAGGCGCCGGCAGCAGCCATCGCGAACGCCTGGTAGTCGCGGATCTCGCGCCTGAGCAGTGGGACGAGCGCCGCATTGCGCGCCGCGAGCGTCGCGCGCAGCCGTGCGCGGACGGCAGCCTCCACGTCGAGCCGTGCGACGGCCTCGCTCAGGCCCGGGATCACCCCCGTCGGTTCCTCCATGGGCAGGGACCCAAGCAGCCGGTCCGCCTCGCGTGCGGTCGCTGCGCGTCCCACGCCGTCGCGGATCGACGCCTGCCGTTCCGGGTCGGGCTCGTCCGCGGCCAGGATGGCCACGATGGACTCGAACATCGTGCGGTCGGCGGACTCGGCATCGGCGAGCATGCGATCCTGTGCGCGGATCGCCTCGCGCATCCGGGCCAGCGACGGGTCACGGCGCATGAACCGAAGTTCGTCGTACAGCGAACTGCCCGCCCGCCAGCGCGATCCTCCATCGCCCTCTGCGTATGCGCCGTAGGCGCGCATCATGTCGCGGTGTGCGGAGGCGACGATCGACAGCTCCTGCGGCGTCGGGCGCGGGTCCACGTGCTCGTCCAGCAGGAGGGTCAGCCGTGCCAGCGAGATGGGCGGCGCGACGAGCTCTCCGCCGGCGTAGGCAACCGGTCCAGCGGCGAATGGGAGTGCAGCGGCAAGCACCGCCCAGCCCAGGAGCGCCTGGGCCATGCGGAGGGCGGAGCGTCGGGCAGCGGCGAAGCGCCGCCGGAGGTCGGTGGTCATTCGTTCGTCCGGCACCATGGACGCATGCCTCGCTCCGTCGTGACGACGATACGCCGACATCTCGGTCGCACGGCAGCCTGGCGATGGCCGGGGCGACGCCCGGCCCGCTTCGCGTGGATTTCTCGGAATTCACGTCCTCACGCCGCGTCGGCTCCTGCGTCCTCGCTCCTCGTGGCACACTCCGTGCTCCTGATGGCCGACGTGCCTCCTTCCAGCCCTGCACCGACGGATGGCCCGATCTGCCGGGTGTGCGGCGCGTCGCGCCCCGCGGGGGTCGACCAGTGCCCCAGCTGCGGCGCCAGCGAATCGCAGTGCCGGCGGCTGCGGCGGCGCTCGGACGCGCGCTGGGAAGCGCTCGCCCGTCAGTTGCGCGGGCGGCTGGCGTGGTTCATCCTCGGGTTCGGCCTCACCGTGGTGATCTGGATATTCCTCGCCGTGGGATGGCTGATGGGTCGGCACGACTGGATCACGGAGCATCCCGTCCACCTGCAGCGGCAGTCCCAACTGCAGCTCGAGGTCGAGCGCTACGGCGTCATGTTCGTCGCGCTGCTTCCGTGGCTGGCCGCCGCGGTGGCGCTCGACCGCACCCTTCGTCGCCTGCCCACCTGGAACCTCGCATCCACCCGGTGGGGTGACTGGCTGCCGACATCCACGCTGATCGTCCTCGGGGTGGCGGCACAGCCCAACAGCACCTGGAACCTGAGTCGCCCCAGCGGCGTGATCGGTTCGATCGCGGTGGGGGTGTGCGTCTTCTCCATCTTCCGGATGACGCAGGTGATTCGCCAGATGGACCGGTGGGTCGAGGCGGATCGTCGTGCCGCGGGGGGACTGCCGCCGGGACTGCCCGTGCGGCTCCCGATCCGCCGCCGCCTGCAGCTGGCCGTGGCCGTGGTGGCCGGGCTCTCGGTGGCGGTGCTCGGATCGGGCGTTCCGCTCGCCGTCGCCTTCGGTGCGTTCGTCGCATGGTCCATGGTCTGCATCGCGGCAAGCCGCGCGCTCGGGAGGTGGCTCGGTGCCTGAGTCCCCGTCGCCGCCCGACTTCGCAGACGTGGTGTCCGGCGCGCCGGCCCCGCTCGGGGATGCCGCGCTGGCAGCGCTCGTGCGCTCGGACGCGGTCCGGTGCGGCGAGCTGTATGAACTGGTGCCGACCATCGCGCGTTATTCGGGGCTCGTCGATCCCTCGGCCGATCCGGAGGCGGCACGCGAGGTGGCGCACCAGGTGGTGCTTGCCGCCCGCACCGACCGTGACCAGGTCCTCCAGCGTCTGTCGTCGTTGCATCCTGCGTGGGCGCGGATGCTCCGCGAGGCCGCGATCGCCATCGACCTGCTCGGCTCCGACGATGATGCCGGCCCGTTGCCGTCGGCGGTCGGCGAGCGGCTTCCTGACGGCGACCTTCGCTTCCTGGTCGGGGACGTCATCGCCCGCGGTGCATTCGGGCTGATCGCCGAGGGGATCGATCGGACGATGACCGACCACGGTGCCTCGCGGTCGGACGTGGTCGTCAAGTTCGTGCGCTGCGGGCCGGGCGAGCAGCCATGGGCCGAGGAGTCGCGGCGCGCCTCCGCGATCACCCACCCGTGCGGCATCGAGGTGCGTGCGAGCGGGGCAGTCGACGGCGGCATGGGGTACGTCGTGTTCGAACGGGTCCGCGGTCGGTCGCTCGTCGCGATGGCCGCGGCCGAGGAACGGCTGCCGCTCGGGCAGGCGATCTCGGCGATGGGGGAACTCTGCGACGCGATCTCGGAGCTGCACGCCTGCGGACTGGCGCACGGCGACCTCTCGCCGTCCAACGTCATCCTGGACTCGATGGGGCGCCTGCGGCTGGTCGACTACGGGCTGGCGAATCCGATCACCCCCGAACGGGCCGCGGTCGACGTGGCCCGGGCCGGCGCGTTGCTGCAGTGGCTGATGCTGGGACACGTGCCGCGTGCGCGGTGTTCCGCGGCCGAGGCCGTGTCGGGTTGGCGGGGCAGCATGGTGCGCATCGGATGGGAATGCCGCGAGCGCCCGTGGGGCATCGACGTGCTGGCGGGCAGGCTGCTTCGGGCCGAGTGGTCGCGGGAGCGCGCCGTTTCCTGGGCGCTCGGCGCCGGCGTCGGCGTAGTCTTCCTCGCGTTCAGTGCGATCTCCCGCCTCCTCCCCTGACGAAGTTGCCCAGCCGACGCGAATCCAGGCCCGCGCCCACCGACCCGGTGGGCGAACGTCCGGCGCATGAGCAGCTGTCCGACGCGATCCCCGCGATCGCCCGGCGCATCCGCTCGCTGCGGCGGCAGGATTCCGACTGGTCGATGCGCACGAGCGAGCTGATGTCATCCACGGTCCGGCGCGTGCTCGTCGCCACCGAGGGCGGCCACGAACGGATGGGCACGCGCAACTTCTGGGGACTGGTCGAGACGATCGTCCGCAACCTGCTGATCGACCGCTTCCGGCGCAAGGGCGTCCGCCGCGCGGTGCTGCGTCGCCTGCGTGACGAGTCCGGCCGGAACGAGGACGCGGACCCGGCCCCCGACGCCGTGGTGGAGTCGCGCGACGCGGCGGTCCGACTGGTGCTCGGGCTCACCGACGACGAACGCACGCTCCTGGAGCTGCGCATGCGCGGCCTCGGGTGGAAGCAGGTCGGCGAGGTGCTGGGCATCGCCGAGGAAGCGGCCCGTCAGCGCTGGGCGGCGCTGCGGCGCAAGGCACGCACGGCCGCCCTGCAGGAGGCGCACTGAGCCATGAACGACGACTGCACCGCATCGCCATCCCCGACCATGATGCGCGCCGCCGCCCGCGGGAGGGCGTGGCTCGATGCCCTGGCGATCGCCGCCACGGTGGTGCTGATGGTGGTCAGCATCTACCTCGTCCACCGGGACCAGACGCGCGACTCCGATCAGAAGATCGCCGTCATCATGATCACCTCGGCCATCCAGGAGGACAATCTGCCGTGGTTCGAGCTCAACCTGGCGGATTACGACCCACGACTCGGCTTCCTGCTCGGGAGGCGGGAAGGTGACTGCCTGACCATGCTCCACCTGGCAGTGCGCCGCGGCAATCCGAAGATCGTCCGCATGCTCGTGGAGGCGGGCGACATTCCCACCGTGCGCGACTACGCGGGGATGACCGCCTTCGAGATCGCCGTGCACGCCCGCACGCCCGCGGTGATTCCCGCGCTCTACCGGGAGCCCGCCGCCCCCGCCTCCCCGGCGGCAGGCACAGGCACGGCGCCCGATCGCCCGTGGTGCGAGGCCCTCGCGGCCGCACTCCGCCACGGCGACGAAGCAACCGCCGCGCTGATCCGCGCGCATGCGGCACCGGACGAGGACCTCTCCGACTGCCGGTGAGCACGGCGAGCGAGTGCATGGGGACTGGCTCGCTCCGCTACGATTTCGTCATGAGCCCATACGCTGCGTCAAGCATCGATGCTCTCCTGGACGCGATCCGCGCCGAGCTTCCTGCACTCGCTCGCCTCGGCGTGGTCCGCGTCGGCGTGTTCGGATCCCGCGCACGCGGCGAGTCGCGTCCGGATTCCGACGTCGAAATCCTCGTCCAGCTGGAGCCGAAGCGCGACCTGCTTGATCTCGTAGCCGTCCGGCAATACCTGGAGTCCGTCCTCGGACTTCCGGTCGACGTGACCACGCCGAGCGGGCTCCGCGACGAAGATCGCGACGCGATTCTGCGCGAGCTCAGGTATGCCGCGTAGCGAGCATGCCCGAGCGAAGTCATTAGTGGGCGAGAAAGGCAGGTGTCCGATACGGATCAATTCGATGGGAGGGGGTGCGCTGAACGTGTCCATCGCTTGCAAGAGACTCATGCAACCCACGGTGCGGACAGGCGGCTCTGAAGATGCGTCCGGCGAGTAGGAGGCGCCAACGTCCCGAGGAGGTCCTAGCCCCGTAGAGGCAGGTTGACGAGTCGCTGGACGAGGGAGTGAGGATTGGCGAGCTGGCACGGCCGCTTGGAGATAGCGAAGTCACCCAGCACCGCTGTCAGACGTTCGCCATCCACTGATACGACCGACCGGGCGGGTAGAGGACCGTCTGCCAAGCAGAATGAATCGCCACAACTGCCCTAGACGCGAGCCCTATGCCTCACCCTTGGCTTGCCGCTTCAGCGCCCACTCGCTCCTGCACTGATGGCATATTGAGCAGCCCCCTGACGCCAAGCTGGAGTGCGGCCCTACGTGTTCGGTTTGCCTCGCCGAACGGCTGCTGCTCTCCACCTTCGGTGAACCACCGCGCAAGCCCGAGCACCAGTCGCGAGTAGCTCGCGCATTCCGCCTCATGCGCCTCAACCTCACCTCGCTGGGAGCGCAGCGCGTGTATGCGAGCCAGGCGGGTCTCCCCAGCCGCCAGCAGGGTTGTCGCCACCAGCCGCTCGAAGCCTCGGCATGCGCGTCCCTCGGCTCGTCGCTCGGACGCCTGGGCACTCCACGCGAGAGCCAGCGAATTCAACTGGTCGGCGCTGAGCCACGGAACCCGTCCGTGCTGGGTCAGGTGCCGCGCCACGCTCCGGGAATCCGGCCCCGCGAGGGCGAAGGCCTCTGCGCCGAACAGCCTTCCGACTACCAGATCTCCCGAGCCGACGCGCCACGCCTGCCAAAGCCCGCCCGCAAGCAGCGCCGAGGCAAGGACGAAGACGGCGGCCCAACGGATCTGCGCGCGGCGAAGTCGGCGCCGCCGCTCCGCTGACAGTGCTCGCTCTTCAGACTCGTCGAGCGTCGGTGCCTCACGAAGCATCCAACCCTCGATCGCTGCGAGTCGCTGGAGATCGCTCCGGGCACGCGTGGCCGCGCGCCGTCTGCCGGCCACCCTCTTGGCGCGACCAAAGTCGATGATGATGGCGCATCCCTGCTCGTTCACCAAGATGTTGGAAGGCGAGAGATCCCCATGCACCACGCCCGCACGGTGGCAGGCCGCGAGCGCATCGTGCAACTGGGCGACGATCATCCGGCGCTCCAGGGCTGAACCGCCCGAGTGGGCGGCTAGCCAGACGTGCAGCGGCATGCCCGACACGAGTTCCGTCACGATGTAGCAGCCGTCCTCTGATTCAGGAAGAACACCGGCATCGAGCACGCGGGCCACGCCGCCATGCGAAACACGGCGGGCCAACGCTGCCTCCGCCAGGAGAGCATCGCGCATGGGGCGCGCGCAGGAAACGATCTTGACGGCCACAAGCGATTCATCGCCGCCCTGGCTAAGCGCATGGTCGATCGCACGGAAGACCTGGCCGTCAGCTCCCTGCCCGATGCGCTCGGTCAATTCGTAGCGAAGCCGGCCATCCCGCAACGGCTGACCCACCCACGACACCGCCTCCCCCACCATAGCAAGTGGGATCCTCAGCAACTGATGCGCTGCGAGGCACGCATCGATGCAATCGCGCCATGCGGGGTGTGCCGCGCGCCAAAATGACGCCAGCGTTGCCGCGTGAACGCCCGCGCAGTGGAATGCCTGCATCAAGAGGGCTCTGGCCGCCTCCACGTCACGCGCCGGGTCAACGCATGCCAAGTAACGCCTGATACTCGGGACATATCCGTGCCGGGTCGCAATCTGCACGGCATCGAGCTCGACGGCCTGCGCGAGATCGCGATCAGCCTCGTGGGTGAAGGGTTCGATGGGTGCGTCGTTCCGGAATCCGGCTACGGTGTCCATGTGGGTTCTCCGCGGTCTCGATCGCAACTACGCTGAAAGACGATCACGCACGCGTACCATTTCGATCATGACCCGACAGGTCCGCGATGATCAACTCGCTGCGCTTCTTCGCGCGGCCGAGCCAATTTTACGAACTCGGATCCGGCAGCGGCGGTTGGTCCGGAGTGCGCAGTGGGATACCAGCGATGCCTTCGCGTCGGTTGTGCGCCGCATTTTCGTCGTCGAACGCACGGCCGGCGTTCGGATGCTCGACCTCGGCCATTCTTCGCCGACATTGTCCCAAACTCGCACCAGTCGTTTCTGGGCTCTGCTCGAGTCCATCCTTCGCGGTGTGTTGGTTGATTTCGCCCGGAAGAGCGCACGCGATCGTCGAGTCATGCGCGCGGCTGAGGCGGCTGCGGCGGATCGTCAGCACGACGAACTGTCGAGCGGAGGCGACGCCCTCGACATCGAAGCGATCCTCGCGTCCGCGGACGGAACCGATCGCCAGATCCTCGAGCTCCGGCTCCGCGGCGTCGAATGGGTCGCGGTGCAAGCTGCCACAGGGCTCTCCGCGGCGGCCTGCAGGCAGCGTTGGAGTCGGCTCATCCGGCGCATGAAACCCCCACAGCAGGGCTGATTTGGCGATTTCGCACAGAACCCTGTCACGCCGAGACGCAGGCAGCGACTAGAGGTGTGTGTCAGAGTCAAGATCACACCCTTACCAACGAGGATCCACCCGATGATCGCCGTTCCATTCTGTTTTGTCGCAGCATGCCTGCTCGCAGCCGAAACCTCGCCACTACCCGTCCCCCCGTCGCCCGCGATCCAGGCCCCCGCTTCCTCGACCGCTTTCGTGGTGGCGAGGCTATCCGTGATCGATCTGGAGTTGGGCGTTCCGTTTGACTGGGAGCTGCGCGCGGAACGACTGGCGGACGGAAAGACGATGACTTATAGCTTGCACGGCACAAGCAGTGGATCAGTCGCGGTGCCCATGCAGGCCCAAGTCACCTTGAAGCACATCGAGGCGCGACCCGGTATCCGATCGGTTGCGTTGGCAGACGGCACGTTCTCGCTGCGTTCCGCGGATGCTGAGGTCGCCACCGTGTCTGTCACACCAAGGGACGCGAATGCGGCGACCTATACGGTGGTTCGCCGAGGGGTCACCGCGCTTCGTGCGACGATTGATGCCACGCAGTGGGCCATGGCTGATCGATCTGCGCCCTCATTGCCGAGCGTTCTGGCGATGCTCTCGGTCGACCTAGGTTTTGACAAGACGACCTCTCAGTGAAGCGGCACCCCTGATCACGGGGGTTCATCCTCTGCTTCGCGATTGCGCTTCCAAAAGCAACCGAGGCCCTTCGGCCAAAATCCGGACGGCACGGAGGGCGCGGAACGCGGAAGTCTCGGGTGATGAGTCGCGTTGAGCGTTGTCGCGGCTCGCGCCCGTCGTTACCGTGCGTCCAGGCAAGACCCGGAGGTACTCCGGGCCAGCGGCTTCCGATCAAGGGGTTCCTTCCATGAGTCTGCAACGCACCATGCTTCGTTCCGCCGCCGGTTGGATGCTGGCCTTCGTGGCCATCGCCCAAGGATGTCAGTCAGACACCCGAACGGACGGTTGGCGCGCGCGTTGCGGCGAGCGATTCGCGATGGACGCGGTGGCCTGCTGCAAGGAGTCCAGTGCCGTGTCGCAGGACCGGTGCGTGGTGGCGTTGCTCGAGCGAATGGATGCGGTGGAGAACGATCTGGAGCTGCTGGATACGGCCCGCCATGCAGGCAATCAACAGGTGGCGAGCCAGCTCCTCGAACGGCTCGCTGCAGTCGTCGGTAACGTCGTGGTGGTCGGCGCTGATGGCGCGCCCGCAAATGGGTTTCCGGTCCTTCGCGGCACCGACACCATCCGATGCGACCTGCGCTGGTTGCGCATGGAAGCCGCGATCGGTCGGGATGCCGACGGACTCCAGTCGCATCGCTGGGAACTCACGCCGGGGTCCATGGTCGCGGCGAGCGTCTCGGGACTGCCGGTCGAGGTGCAGGTCGCCGGAACAATCGGGTTCTCCGACGAAGTGCTGCCGCTGGAGGGGGGGCTAGCTCGGCTGCCCACTTCCGCCGACCTCACCGCAACCTGGGGAGGCCAGCGCGTGCGCCTTGCCCTTGACGAGAAGTGCGTGTGGAACCGGGTCACCGCGACGCACCTGTATCTCGGCCTGCGATCCGGGGAGGTCGACCCTCGCTTGCGCGCCGAACTCAGTCTGTACCCAACGGTCTTCGTCGCGCTGCCGTTTGCGATGTCCGATGACAGGTCGGCGACGAGCGTGACCAAGGACAGCGTTCCTGGCACGCAGCTCTTCCCGTCCTACTTCGGAATCTTGGGCACCCGGGCATTCGATAGCGGTGCAGGACCAAACTGCGGCGACGCTGACGGCGACGGCGTTCCCAACATCGCCGAGCAGATCCGAAGCACCTACGAACGTCTCATCGCAGATCCCGGCGCGGGCCGCAAGGGAACGTGACCTGTCTACCCCCTCTGCCTCCGCTCACGCGGAGGGGTATGGTGCGTCCGAAGGTCGGTCGGGCGAGGTGGGCCGCTCCATCAGGTATCCACGAGGATGCACGGGTTGAATGAACGAGACACCAATGCGCTCCACGCGAGATTCGGGCTCGATCCCGTCGTTTCGCGGACCGCACCGGACGGCCTGCTCGACTTTCGTGGTCAAGGGCTCGTCGATGCGGTGACCGCCGATCAGTGGTTCCGTTCGCGCGGAATGCAGCCGGCGTTCCGATACCCGGTTCGGATCGAGGACTCGGCCATCGAGGACGTCGACTTCTCGGGTTCCGATCTCAGCCGCGTGCTCTTCAAGCGCTGCACGGTTCGGAATTGCCGCTTCGACCGCTGCGACCTCGTGGGCATGGTCGTCGCCGGGTCGCGGATCGAGGGATGTTCCTTCCGCCGCGCCGACCTGCGGAGCGATGTACTCCTGGGCATGGAATGCGATGGCGCCCCCGCCCTGTGGGACGGCTGTGTCTTCGACGGCGCAAGGATCGGCGGAGCGGCCGACGTTTCGGCGTTTCGATCCTGCAGCTTCCGCGACGTGGCCATGAAGCGCTTCGAGGGGAATGGCAGCCTCTTCCAGGATTGCGTCTTCTCCGGCAGGATTGCGGAATGCCGCTTCTGGCTGGCCGGACTTCGGAGCACGGTTCATCCCCCGGACTCTCTCCGTCAGTTCGATCGCTGCGATTTCCGCGGTGCCGTCCTCGAAGGCCTCGAGGTCTTCGGCAGCTCGCTGGATCACGCGCAGTTGCCGGCGGCCGACCACGTGGTCATCGAAGGATGGCGAGACTGGCATGAATCTGCCGTCAAGCTGCTCCGCGGAAATACCGACACCGTTGCGCAGGATCTTGCCCGGGTGCTCGTCGCGGCGGAGCAGAACTGGACGCGCCAGGACCTGCGGACGGCGATCTTCGAGGGGAAGTCGACGCGCAAGTGGATCGGCCAGGCGGGTTGGGATCTGCTGGTCAGCCTGTCGCGTACCTAGTCAATGCACATCACCACGACGCACTCGCCCGCACAGGCCAGGACGCACCGTGCGATCGCGTCAAGCGCCGCACGGTCAGACGGATCATCGACTTCGAGATCCGTGCCGGCAAGCACTTCTGCCATCCGGGCTCTATCGCTCCGCCATGCGGCAAATGCGGCGCGGTCACGCTGATCAAGGATCAGATGCGTGCCGCCGTGCATTGCATCGAGCCGGTCGGCCACATCGAGATCATGGGGAGGCGCGAGAGCCGCCGCAGCCTGGAGGGTCGTGACCAGGTCAAGGAGCAAGATGCCGCTCGCGTGGCCGAGATCGATCGCAGTTCCGGCCCGTGCCGCGGGCATGGCGGCCAGGGTCTGCCGCCTGATGCGAAAGGCCGTCGCGACCATTGACATTGAATCGAGGATAGCCCCACCTCTTTGCCTCCGCTCACGCGGAGGGGTATGGTGCGTCCGTAGGAGCGAGGTACTTCAATGAGAAAGAGAGTCCATCGCCACCTTTCGTATCCACGCCTCCTTCCCGTCGGCGCTGCGATCTGCCTGGGCATGTCGGGCTGCCAGTTCAGCAAGACCCTTGAGTCGCACGATCCCTCCATCGTTCCGCAGGGCGACGTTCCACTCGAGGCATCAACGGTCGCCGCCATCCGTGCGCTGCCGTCGATCATCTGCGGGCTCCGGACAGGCGATCGCCAGCTCGCCGCCTTCGCTGTCCATGTGGCGCTGCCGGGCGCTGAGCCAGGGCAGCCGATCTACGTGGTGCACACCAAGTCAGTTGACTGCAATGGATACGCCTGCAGCGTCGTCACTCAGGTCCGGGCCATGCCCGAGGGCCCCGCTTGGCGCAATGCGGAATTGATGGTGCGCCGCTGCGACAGCGTCGACGCTGCAACCTCATGGCTTGCTGAGCCACACCATGGCTCTGAGGGCACTGCGGCCCCCTCAACGCAGCTATTCGTGTGGCGGGGTGATGCGTGGATCGCTCGGTGAGTGGCTTGCCGAGGACAGGCGCCGCATGCATTTCGATCCTGACCAACTCCGTAGGCCGCTGCTCGTTCGTCGATGGCGCAGCCTGCTCTGGTCCACGGGGGCGCTCGGCTGCCTTGGCGTCGCGGGCAACATTGTCCTCTGGTTTGGATGGGGCAGCCGCGCGCCGTCGGTTGCGGTGGTGGCAGCGCTCATGCTGGCATCAGGCGCTTTGCCGCTCTTTCTTGCACTGCTTCTCATCTCCCGCATCCAGCGCAAGCAGCTGGTATCCGCAGGAGTCGACGTCTGTCCGTCGTGCCGGTGGCCCGGCATCCTCGGACCCGCGGACCAGTCGTGCCCGTCATGCGGATCGCCCCGCGCCTGTACGGCGTGCGGGCAGCGACTGCTCGTTGGACAGTGCGCCTGTCCAGAGTGCGGGCGTGCGGTGTGGGGCCGGTCGAAGCCGTAGCCTCCTCGGGCTTTCAGCCCTTCCCCCTGCCTCCGCTCACACGGAAGGACACGTCCCGGAGGTCATCGCCGCGGACTTGTCGTCCGACAGGCGGCCGTCAAGGAATATGCCCCAAGCAACTCGGCCAGCCGTTTCCGCGCAGCGAACGCGCGCGAGTAGACGGTGCCCAGGGGCACGCCGAGCATTTCGGCGATGACTTCCCCGGGCAACTCCCTCACCTGAAGCAGCACCAGCGCCAAGCGCTGCGGTTCGGGGATGCGGTCGAGCGCGTCGAGCACCCGCGCCCGCTCGTCTGCGTCTGCCACCCGCGCTGCTGCATCGCTTGCATACTCGCCCGCTCCGAGCGCAGCCGACGTGCCAAGCCGCTCATGCCGGAGTCGGCGGTCCGCCCGGAGTCGGCATGCCTCGCGCACGACGATGCGGTAGAGCCACGAGGAGGGCCGAGACTCGCCCCGAAAGCGGTCCTTGGCCATGTGGGCCATCAGGAAGGCTCGCTGCACGGCGTCCTCGGCGTCACTTTCGTGGCCGGTGATCCGGAACGCCAGGCCGAAGAGGCTTCGCGCGTCGGCGCGGTAGAGGGCGGCGAGGTCGATGGGGTAGTCCGGCAGCGTCACGTGCCCTTCCTCGCACCCGGGCCGCGCAGCCAATCCTCCGCCGAGATCCGGCCAGCGAACAAGGCCTCGTCGTGCGACCTGCGGTGATGACGGGCGAAGATCGCCATGCTGGCCACGGCAACCAGCGTGCTGGCCGCGACGAACCATCTGCCCTCGATGGCTGCGATGGTTCCCGACATCAGCATCGCGAGTCCGCCGAACAGCAGGCACGCCTGCGTCAACATCCGTTGTTTTCGGCTGCTGTGCCGCATGCGCTCGAAGTCCACCTGCAGTTCGATGGGCCCCTTCGCCAGTGCCTGCATCGCCAGCTTCCGGCGTCGAAGCATCGGGAGCACCAGAAAGGCCGTGCCGATCGTCGCCGCTGTTGCCTGGAAGAGCAGGGCTTGAAGGTCGGGCGTGCGATGCTCCGACTGTGCACGCATGAGTTCGATGGCAACGCCGCTGAGCAGGAACACGGGAAACACCCATCGTGCCGAGCGCCAGAGCAGGGCATCCGCCCGAGTTCGCTGCTCGATGGCGTATCGGGCTCGTTCGGCGTCGAAACTCTCGATGGCGACCTCGGTCACGCGATCGAACGCCTCGAGCGCAGGCCCGGTGTCCGCAAGCAGCTTCGCCAGGGCGGGGTGGCCCGCCATCGAATCGGATGCATCGCCGGTCGCCTGCGCCATGCGCATCGCCTCGAGCGCCGCGATCTCCTCGGGCGTCAGTGGGCTGTCATCGGTGAACTTGCGCGGCGAGTCTGGTTCGGTCATGGCGCGTCCTGGTGCGGCGTGGGCCGGTACCCCATTGGAGGTGCCTTGCCACGCCTGCCTTCATCGGAATCGGCGGAATTGATGGATTCGGTTGCAGGCTTCGCCCACCCCCTCTGCCGCCGCTCACGCGGAGGGGCATGGTGCGTCCGAATAGTGGTATGGGTAAGTCGAGCAAGTCGGCGCCGGTCTTCAAGATGCTCGCTGCCGTCGCGAGAATTTTCCCGGTGGCAGCTCGGAACGACGACCGTAACGAAAGGAATCTGGCATGAGGTGGAATGCGCTTGGTCTCGTCATGGGGATGCAGATGGTTGCGGCGCTGGCCTCTGTGACCGAGGCCAAGGACGTCATGCAGACGTTTCCGGGCAGCATGCAGGTCGAGATGTATCTGCCTCGTGCGATCTCGGAGGAGGACGCGGCGTACTTCGTGTGGATCAGCGGCGCATCAGCCGACGGGGCAGCCGTCATCGATGGCTGGGCACGGTCAACGGCGCCGATCGATGCAAACTGGATTGCGGAGCTCATTGGCCCGCTGCGGCAGCCGGCATCCGATTATGCCGCGCAATCCCGCGAGATTCAGGACTACGGCGAGCGCGCCAAGGCGCTCAAGGAACTGATGCGGCGCCGGGATGATGCCGTTACCCAGCTCTTCGGTCGTGAGCGAACATCCCTTCAGGATGTGCTTGCGCGCGTGGAGTCTGACGACTCGATGCGTGACCTCATGGTCGACCAGATCATGCTTGCTCGGCGCGCCGATGCGTTCACGATCCTTGGAGGCACCGCTTCACAGCTTGCGGCGAACATCCTGAGGCTCCTGCACGATGCCGCCTCTGACCAGCGCACAGGCCCCGAAGCCAGCGCGTCCATCAGGAAGCTGGCACGCGACAATCTTGCGCGCGTCGCCGAGCAGCGCCTCAGCCTCGTGGGAGCCACCGCAAAGTCGGGCTACATGGCATACGAAGCCCGGCAACGGGCGATCAGCGCCGGGAAGTCTGCGGTCGGGGCCGGCGCGAGCGCTCTCCGACCCGTCGCCCTTGCGGGTGCCCAGCTGGGAGCAGTGAACCAGGAGCTGGCGGCCATGGCGAGGGAACTGCTGCCCCCTGATGTCTCGAGGAAGCTCGACGAGCGGCTGCTGCTGCTCACGTACGGGGCACTCTCCGCCGACATCTTCGCGTTCGAAGCGGTGGTGGCCATGCTGGAACCCCTCGTGCCGGAGGGGGACCGGGCTGCCGTCGCGGAACTATGCCTCGAGTCCTCGCGACGGCGCGTCGCCGCACGCGACCGGATGCTCAGGGAGTTCGACGTCACCCGACGCCGGTTCGTCGAATCAGGACTGGTCCGAGACATGGAATCGTGGGAGCGATTCGGCCGGTTGCTTCTTGAGTTTCTGCAGGCTTCGCGAACCGACGCATTGCAGGCCATCGGAAGGATTGCCGATCTAGCTCGGGCCCATCCGTCGTGGAGCGAGCGCCGGTTCGAGGAAGCCAAGGGGGAGTGGGCGTCCGAAGCGCGTGGTCGGCTTGACGATATCGCATTGACTGGCGTTGCCTCACCCATCGTGACGCGTTCTGGGATGGACGAGATCATCCGCCAGGTGTTCGGGCCGTGAATCAGCATCCCGAGCGGACGCCTCCGCTCACGCGGAGGGGCATGGTGCGTATGCCGCCCGAGAGGCCCCCCATTCCAGTGCCATCGAGGCAGGATGCAGCGACGTCGGCGGGTTCGATGCCAAAGCGGCGCGACATCGAATCCCGAGGCTCACATCGGGACCTCCAGTGCGTCCATTGAGGTGTTCATGCACCCGCTCCACGGCAAGCGCGCACGGTGATGACCGAAGGGCCGAACCCAAGGATCCCGGTGAATCCAGCTACGACCGGGTCAAGTGGGGCACGCGAATGGAAAAGCACCATGACCAGCGTCACGAGTTCCATGGCCAGTACTTCTCGGCGATCCCGATGGCCAATCGCCGATGGCCGGGTACCGACTTGCGATCCTTGCGATCGGCGGGTCCTTCGTCGGAGGCATATGCGCAGGGGTCGCCCAGGGCATCGTCAACTGGAGACAAATCCTCTCATGGCTCGAGGGACTTTGGAGGATGCCGTGAATCAAGAGCTTGTACGCGTGTCCAGCCGAAGCAGTCTGAAGCCGGTGAGCGCACAGCGTCAGGCAAGCGCAGCTTGCTTGGATCCAAACTCGGGTATCGGAGTCCATCATGCGGACTCCAGCCACGCGGTCTGCCCGGAACTGGCGCCGCTATGAAGTTGGCAGGTCAGCTGTTTGCGACAATGATGGCCTCCTTTGTAGGACCGCTCTACATTGCCCCGAGGCTTCGACGTGCGAGGCTGATGTGGCTCTATTACCCTGTTGCCTTACTGCCTCTCGTGCTGCTAATTCTGCTCGTTCTCTCATTGCTCATCGGGGCTGATTAGCAGGCTGTTGAAGTAGTCCAGCTTTGACGCGTATCACCGCTCACTCCGCGACTCGTCGCGGGCTGAGCATTGCCCGTTCGACAGCGGTGCGCTGAACAGGGCCACCCGCGGCGATTCGCCGACACCTCCTCTGCCTCCGCTCACGCGAAGGGGTGTGGTGCGTCCGAAGTGGTTGCGCGGACAGTCGGCCGGGTCATCCTGACCTTCTACACACAAGCGATCGCCGACCGGCCCGGTGATGGTCGTGTTTCCCGCTTCTATGGTGAGAAATTTACGTGAAGCGGCATGGGTTCCCTCTCTTCTTGATCAGCTGTAGCCGGACCACGACGGGCGTCATTTAGTGCACTTCGAGATCCCCACGTGACAAGCAACCTGAAAGCCACTGCCGCGATGCTGGCGTGCATCGCAACTGTCGCCGGATGCGCCCACCAGGCCACGACCAGTCTCGACCATGACACTCGTAGCGCGCGACAGGCAATCGACGAGTATTTCGGACGCGTGACGTCGTCGACGCTGCGGATCGGCGGGGCTGTAGGCCAGAACGACTCCTGGACCATCTCGATCCTAGAGGTGGTCCCCACCCGCTATGACCTGTCGAGCGGGCACTTTGACGATCGATCCGTTTCCGTGGCGGCGGTGATTCGTCATGGCCAGACAACCGTTCACTTCCTTGGGGAACGGAACGGCAACCGATTGTGCCTCGTGGACTCGGAGTTGCTGCTGGGCAACGCCGATTCGTCGGGGGCGCTGTCGCTCGAAGGCTTCAAGGTGCGCATGGGCGCCCTCAATCGGGGCGGCGGCACGGGCGATTGCCGGCGGGCGACACTGCAGCTGCACGGCGTTGGGGAAGTGCTGTTCGTGTTACCAATGGGTTGCCCGGTGGTGTCCGCGATCGAGTCCGCGGCAGGGCCATGCGGCACCATGATCGAATCAGAGCCGGTCACTTGCCGTGTCCTGCGCGAGGTCTGGCCAGCCAACCATCACATGCTGCTCACCATGATTGGCGAGCCTTCGGGAAGCCACCCGGTCATCGGCGCAGGCGTCGCCGCTGTCCGCAACCCTGTACGGCGTTTCGAGGGCGGGGTTCCCGCGCAGTGCCCATGGCCGACCAAGCGCGAGTTCGCGATCCGGATCGCCGATGCACTGGAAGCCTGCGGCACGACGCTTGACCAAGCCCCGGAGGGAGAGCTGGCCGATGCGTTGAACCGCGCGAGCGGGCTTCGGCTGGACGGTGGGGAGTGGCACCGGATGTTGGTGGACTGCTTCGGGTCCATCGAACGGGCGAATGCGGCGCTCTGCTTCCTGCCCGAGGTGGAGTTCACCCCGTTCCTCGTCGTGTCGACGACCCCCGGTCCGGCGCTCTTCGGCGCCTGGTGGCTGCCATCCGACTGGGCGTCCGCCTGCGGGGCCCATCGATACCGCTGCATCACGCTGCCCGTGCCGACGGAGGGCGATTCACGACCGTTCTCGCTGAACATCTGGCGGTACCCGTCCAACGGAGGAGGGCCCAATCACTTCGAGGGCGGGTTCGAAGCCGTCAGTGGCACGGATCTGCCGACGCGGACGCGGTGAGTGCACGCGCGACGTAATGTGAGCCCGCGGCCTTTCAGCCTCCCTGCCTCCGCTCACGCGCAGGGGCATAGTGCGTCCAAGAATACTCGGAGGACTCCGCCCATGTCACGACGCTCATCCCGTCTCCCTGCCCTCGCCGGACTGCTGGTGATCGCCACGGGACTTGCGCTCCCGGGCTGCACCCCGTTCCACACCACGCGACCGGTCCAGCTCGAGGTCATCGACGGCCTGACGGGGCAACCCGCGCGCGACGTGAAAGTGAGTCAGATGGTCGCGACCGAGAAGTTCGAACGCAAGCTCCGGGCAGTGGCAACCTCGGACGCGCACGGCTCACTTGTCATCAATGCAATCGACACCTCACGCCACTCGTACTGGTGGGTCGGGCGAGACGGCCCAGCCTACATCGGCCATGGTGGCCGTCGACTTCCGAGCGCGTTCCGGCAGGTCCAGCGTGACGACGGCACCGTGGCGTTCATCGCCCCCGCGTGGCCGACGATGAACCTGCGGATCGCGCTGCCCGAGGCCTTCAAGGGACCCGTGGTGGTGCTTGCGAGCCGCGACGATGTTCCGCGCTCGAGCGGATGGATGCCGAGGGCGACGGTCGCTGCGGACGACACGCTCGTGGCCTTGGCCAAGGCGTCCATTGCCTCACCGCCAGGCAGTGGGGCGCACGTGGCCTACCCGACATCGATCGGCGGCGTGCCGGGCTTTGTGTTCGAGCGCGGCGTCGTTCTGCTGCGCGGCCACGCGCCACTGCAGATCGTCGACGCGGGCTCGCACACTCCAGTCCGTGCTTCATCCGATCCGTCGGCCACTCTCGCATGGGAGATCTACATCGCGATGGAGCCGCAGGGTGAGCGTGACGCAACCGGCCTGCCTTTCGAGCCCGACACGGTGGGAGTGTGGTTCGTCGGAACCGAGGCTGAGCTGCACGCGTGGCTCGACGGCGCGCAACTCAAGCCGACGGATGCCATGCTGACATCAAGGGACCCGCTCGCTGGACGCCGTCAGGTGACATGGGCCAGCGCATTGCCGATGCTCCGTCGATCGTGGACCGGGCAGCTGAGTGATGAACCGGCATGGACCACGCAAGCCAAGGTGCGCGCCGAGTACGAGGCGCTTGTGGTTCGGGCGAGCGAACCGGCCGCTCGCTGATGTTTCGGCAGTCTCCGGTTCGTCCTGCCTCCGCTCACGCGGAGGGGTATGGTGCGTCCGAAGACGCGGGGTACTACCGAGGGCCAATGACCAGACTTCTCCTTCCATGTTTCCTCGTGCTCGCGCTTGCTGCCTGTGCTGCGCCACCGCTCCCGCCGCCGCCACCGCTTGTTGAGCGAGCGCCTGCCGAGGGCACGGTGCTCACGATGGAAGTGTTCCGCGTTCCCGAAGGTGCGGAGTGGGCCAAGATCGAGTCCGATTGCGCGCGCGGAATCTGGGAAGCCGGCGACATCAAGTTGGTCGATCGGCGCGGGGATCCTGACCGAGAAGGCGAGCCTTGCTTCCGCATGCGCTGGCTGAATGGCCTGCCGCTGGGATGGGAGGGATGCGGCGAACTCTACTGGCCTGACCAGCCGCGCTACCGTTACTTTCGAATCTTGGGATTGCAGGCCGCGCGTGCTATCGCCGGCACGGACAGAGGGCGCTCGGGCTGTCTGGCTTGCGTCGTCGGCAAGGCTGGCTGGTACGACGAGGCTTGTACGCTCGCATCGCAGGCCGTCAAGTGGGGACGAGGGAAGGCGGGCAGGGAATCTTCCGGAGAAATCCTCGCTGACGCGATGCCGGGGCTTCCACCGGACTGGCAAGTGAAGCTCCACGACCGCATTCTCGCCGACACCATCGAAGCAATGCGCCGGGCGCAAGGCGAGGGCGACGGATTCGTGCAACATCACGCGTCCCTCGACCTGGTCGCGCTCGGTGAACACATGCCCAAAGGAGGCAGTAGTTCTTCCTTTGTTCGGCGTGTGAGGGACGCCGGGGTACTTGATGCCAAAAACCTCGCGAAGGTCCTGCAGAAACTCCGCCCAGCGCTCGTGGCCGAGCGCGCCTACGCCGATGCACTCGAGGGCGATCCCGATCCGGTCGGCGAGTACCTCGGCCTCGCCTCCACCTCGGACCTCGTGACCGTTGCCGCCGGGCTTGTTCCCTCCGCGCTGATCCCCGCCCCCAGCACCGCGACCGCTGCAGAGAAGTGGGCCGTGAAGCGAGCCGCGCTCGAGGAGATGTACGAGATGCAGCGCAAGGACGGCCTGCTGCTCTATGAGGCGCTGGTTGGCGCTGGACGCGTGGCCGACGCGGAGCGGCTGCAGCGCGAGCTGAAGTCTCGCTACCCGGTGCCCACGATCCCGCAGGGCGATTCCGAAGAGGACGTCGCGCTGCGGCGTCTGCTCAAGGACTTCCTTCCGCCCGGGGACCTCGACGCCCGGCTTCGCGGGGCCGAGCAGCGGGCCAAGGGGCAGGGCGCGACGACGGCGGGAGAGTGAGTCACCGGATGGGGTCCAGAGCCGATGAGTTCCTCTGCCTCCGCTCACGCGGATGGGTATGGTGCGGCGTGTCTTCGTATGAAAGGCTCCCCGTTCATCCTCGACGACCGTCGATGCCCCTGTTGCGGCTATGACCTGAAGTCGGGATTCCTCCGCGACGATTCGTGCCCGGAGTGCGGGGCCGACGCTGCGACGCGCGACGATCGACGGTCGCCGCACTGGCTGCTCGCGATGTCGGGCGTGCCCTTCGTCGCATTCGTCTCGGTTTGGTCCCTGGTGATCGTTTGGACTGTGACCGCGCGCATCCTCAATCCAGGCGATCCGGAACGAGGGATCTCGCCGATGGGTCCCGAGACAACGGAGCGCTACGTTGCGTGGGCAGCAGTCAGCTGGGCATACTCCTGGTCCGCAATTCTGTCGCTGGCGGGCGTGCTCGCGATGTCCCGCCGGTACCCGACGATGCCAGGCACCTTCACGTGGCTGACCCGGTCGGCGTGTGCCTTGGCGTGCATCACCGCACTCTCCGGACTGGTGGCGGACGGCACTTCAGACTCGTCGACGACGGTTTTGGGACTCGTCGGGAACGTCTTCATTGCCGACCAGGCATGCTGGATGGCGGTGGCCCTCTCGGTGCCCGTGGCGCTGTTTGCTCCCCGGCGGGTGCTGCGCATGGTTGGCTGGGCCTGCGTCGCGTTCGCCTCGCTGTCCGTTCTGATTTCCATTCGGTATGAAGTCCGGGTGTTCGGTCTCGCCTCGAGAGCACTGTCCCACGACACCTGGATGCTCATCGAGGAGTGGATGCGGTGGGCCACGCACGCAAGCGCAGTCGGGCTGGCGCTGGTGGTGCTTTGGTGCTTCGAGCGCATCCGGCCTGGTCGCTCACGCCAGGCGCTGGGTCCGCTTCCGATGTGGATGCGTGCGATGGCCGCGATTGGTTGGTGTCTCGCGGTGCTGCTGCCCCTGTCGTGGTGGGCGATTCGCGCTCCGCTTGCAGGCCTTGGCTATCCGGAGTCCACGTGGTTCGTCCTCATGGGCCGATGGATCGTCACGTTCCTCGCCGCGAGCGCGTGGGTAATCCCGGTGCTCCTGGCTTGGAGGCGCTTGATCACGGTTGCGTGGGTCGCTGCCGCGTGCGCTGCGACGCTATCGGTGCTGCTGCTTGCTGGACGCTCGGCGCCGGAAAGTGCGCCACCGCCATGGACCTTGCCTGAGATCGAGTTTGAGGATGAGCCCGACGAGTGGACCGTCGAGCCGATGGAGTCCGGGACGTGAGCCCGGGTCCACCCCGGTTTGGCGGTCGGAGAGGCAGCATCTCCTCCGGCATCGCGGTCCGTTCGACCTGAGACCTTTCGCCCCGGTACGGACGTGACTCCCTAATTAGTGCCACGGCGAGTGCGGCGGGATTCACGCGCGCTGGCGCGGATTTTCCATGTTCAGCGTCCAAGACGGAAGGCCTCCGTGGCCGCACGTGGCGGCTTCATCTGGGACCTCGCGGGAATTGTCGGAACTATCGGGAAATGAGCCCCGCGTGCGCTTGCTGACGCCGCGACGTCATGGCCACATGTGCCACGCGCCGCCGAGGTGCGGCAAAGGAGAACGCGATGAAGAACAGCAACGACAGCAAGGCCCGCAACACGAACCGCGCGACGAAGAAGCGCGACGAGGCAATCGAGGCGATCGCCCGGAACATCCTCGAGATCGAGACGCTCGCCGAGCGCAAGAGCGACTCCCTCGACTTCCACGAGGTGTCGGTGTGGGGCCTCAAGGACGCCCTCCTCGCCGCCTACGAGCTCGGCCTCGCCGCCGCGAAGAAGGGAGCCTGAGCGATGAAGTCCAAGAGCACGAAGCGCACGCCCGCCGCAGCCGCCGACGCGGTCCGCCTGGTCGCCGAGATCGCGAGCCTCCAGGAGAGGCGCGCCGAGGTCCTCGCGAGGCTCGCCGCCGAGGTGCGCGAGATGGACATCGCGATCGCCCGCGCGACCGACGCCCTCGGCTTCGAGGTGAGGAACGCCAGGATCGCGCCCGCCGACATGGCGGCCGCGGTGAAGGACGCGCTCGCCGAGAAGCGGGTGAACACGGGCCAGCTCTGCAGCCGGTTCTGCGACGCGATGACGCGCCGCGGTGCGCAGGTCTGGCCGCCCGAGTACCGACCGATCACCAACGGCTGGGACGTGGTCCCGGCCATCACCACCCCTTGAGACTGAAGGAGACTCGACATGAAGACCGCGACGAAGAACGTGAAGAAGCCCGCCCCGAAGACCGCCAAGACTGCGCCGAAGAAGGCGACGCCGAAGCCCGCGCCGAAGGTCGAGGTGAAGAAGCCCATGCCCCTGGTCGACCCGCGCATCGCCGAGAAGGCGAAGGCGCTCGACGCGGCGGTCGCCAAGCTCGCGACGCCCGGCCTGAAGGCGACGCGCAAGGAGGCCCCGAAGTCGGAGCCGAAGCCCGAGCCGAAGAAGGCGCGGAAGATGGGCGCCCTCGACGCCGCGGCGATCGTCCTCGCCGACGCCGGGAAGCCGATGCGCTCGAAGGACCTGATCGCCGAGATGGCCACGCGCGGCCTCTGGACGAGCCCGGGCGGCAAGACGCCGGAGGCCACGCTCTACGCGGCGATCCTCCGGGAGATCGGCGCCAAGGGCGCGGCCGCCCGCTTCGCCCGCGCTGGCAAGGGCGAGTTCGCCTCCACCAAGAAGGGAGGTGCCTGAGCCATGCGCGAGACGGAGATCGAGGACCTCTTGCGCCGCCTCATCGAGGCGGCCGCGACCGGCGACCAGGACGCGCTCGAGGAGGCCGCATCGGAGGTGGCCGACCGCATCGGCGGCGTGCGCACCTTCGAAGACGAGGGCGTCCTCTCGATGAACCGCGGCCTCGTGATCGACGCGGTCGAGGGCGGGCGCGTGTTCCAGATGCAGATCGTGAGGAGCCGGTAGGCCATGGCCGACGAACCCTTCGATCCCCGGCTCGTGGAGGCAGGCCGCGCGGCGCGCTTGGTGGCGGCTGCATGCGGGGCTACGCTGGCGCAGGCCGATGCGGCGCAGTCCGCGGCGGTCGAGCGCCTGCGTTGGGCGCTCCTCGCGGAACGCTGGTCCGGCAGCGACCGCGCACGTGCGCTTGCCGAGAGCGAGCACCATGCCGGGCACCTCGCGCGCCTCGGGGCGCGCCTCGGGTGCACCTTCGGGGGACAGTGACCCATGCGGTTCCGGATCACCGCCGCCGTCCAGGCGGGGCTCGCGCGCGACGCGCACAAGCTCGCGCACCTCGACGTCATCGTGGGCTACCGGCACACGGGCGTCTCCTTCCCCCGGGGCCGCGACGAGGGGCTGGTCACGTGGGAGCTCGACGCGCTGCAGTCCGTGCATGGCCTGCGTGCGCGCCTTGAGCGTGCGCTCCTCGCGACCCTCGACCACACGGGCACGAACCCCGAGCCGGACGCGATGCTCCGGTCGGTGACGATCGAGATCGTCCGTGACGAGGGCTGACCTCACTCGCCGCCCTCCGCCTGGACGCGCTCGGCCTTCCTGCCGGTGAAGTCCTCCCAGCGGCGCACCACGACATCGCAGTAGCCGGGGTCGAGCTCCATCGCCATGCAGGTGCGCCCCGTGCGCTCGCAGGCGATGACGGTCGTGCCGCTTCCCGCAAAGGGCTCGTAGACCAGGTCGGCCAGGTGATTGCGCACCGGCCGCTCCATGCACTCGACCGGCTTCTGCGTGCCGTGCCCGTGGCCCGCGTCGTCGCGTGCCGGAATCGACCAGAGCGTCGTCTGCGTGCGGTCGTCGGTGCGGTGGCCCTTGCCGCCCTCGCGCACGGCGTACCAGCATGGCTCGTGCTGCCAGTGGTAGTCGCCGCGGCTGAGGGCGAGTCGGTCCTTGGCCCAGATGATCTGCGCGCGGATCGCGAAGCCCGCCCGCTCGAGCGACTGCTGCACGGTCGAGGCGAAGACGCCTGCGTGGTAGACGTAGGCCACGTCGCCGGGGAAGAGCTTCCATGCCTCGGTCCAGTCGGCGCGGTCGTCGTTCATGACCTTTCCCATGCGCGCGGTGTTCCCGGTGAGCCCGGCGTCCATAC
>Ga0255182_1000372_pt1 | contig 32165 bp, 26 predicted proteins | sample Atl_UVDOM_RepA_8_FD_188420 | JGI IMG/M metagenome (GOLD analysis project Ga0255182, IMG submission 188420) | Freshwater microbial communities from Altamaha River, Georgia, United States - Atl_UVDOM_RepA_8d | ecosystem: Environmental > Aquatic > Freshwater > River | place: USA: Georgia...
CCGGCCGCCCACGCAACGTCGTCAATCCACGAGGTCCTGCATGATCGTCGAACGCGTGAAATACGTCCTCTGGGCGGCCGACATGGATCGGGCGGTGCGGTTCTACGTCGACACGTTCGGTGGCCGTGTTCTCCGCCAGTCGAGCGTCATCGCCGAAGTGGAGGTCTGCGGCGCCGTGATCGGCATCCATTCCGGCGGCGAGGGGAAGCGGACCTGGACGGGCCTGAGCTTCCAGGTCGCCGACGTGATCGCCGGTGGCCGCGAGGTCGTGGCGGCCGGTGGAGAGCTCGCCCGCGAGCCGGAGCCGGAGGGAGGCGAGCCGCCCCACCTGGCGATGTGCGTCGATCCCGAGGGCAATGAGTTCATGCTCACGCGCAAGCGGTCGCCGTCGCCCGCGGGGTCGGAGACCGGACGATGAAGCGGCTCCGCAGGAGCGTCCTTGCCGGAGCACTGCTCGCGAGCCTCGTCGTGGTTCGTGAGCCTCGTGCCGACGAGGCGATCGTTGATGTCGACCGCGACCGGATCACGCAGGTGTCTGTGATCAACGCCCTGCTGCAGGGACGGTTCGACGGCACGGTGCCCTTTTCGAGCGTTCTTCAGGATGGCGACCTCGGGCTCGGCACGGTCGATCGGCTCGACGGCGAACTGGTCGTGCTCGAGGGGAAGGGCTATCAGATCAAGAGCGACGGCGCGATCGCCGAGGTCGGCCCGGACGTCACGATCCCCTTCGCCGTCGTGACGCCGTTCGACGAGGATGGCAGGCTGCCCTGTCCCCAGACCGCCTCGCTCGAGGAACTCGAGCGGTGGCTCGATGCCGCGGTGGGGCATCCCAACAACTTCGTGGCCCTGCGGATCGACGGTGAGGCGGCGGCGGTCACGCTGCGGAGCGTGCACGCGCAGACCAAGCCCTACCAGCCGATGAACTCCCGGACCGACTTCCAGTCGGTCTGGAAGCGGGAGCGGGTGCGGGGCACGTTCGTCGGCATCCGCAGCCCGGCCTGGGCCCGCGGCATCACCGTCCCCGGCTACCACTGGCACTTTCTGGCCGAGGATCGCCGCAGCGGCGGCCACGTGCTCGAGTGCCACCTGCGCGGCGGCACCGTCCGCTTCGATGTCTGCGGCAGCTGGCTCGTGAAGCTCGACGAATCGGCCGACTTCGATCGCGTGAACCTCTCGGCCGATCTCGGCGACGAACTCGACCGCATCGAGCGGGTCCGCGGTGGAAAGGACGAGCGATGAAGCGGCCCCGGCCCTCACGACGCCCCGGCGCCGCGGGTGCCGAGCCCCCGCGCGGGCCGCGGAAGGCACAGCCGCAGGCGCCGCGGCAGCCGCTGCCGCAGCACGGAGAGGCGGCGCAACGGCCGCCGCGGGCGGTCGCAAAGTCGGAGCCGCAGCCGAAACCGCAGCGGTCCCGCCATCGGGGCCGCGACGAGGAGACCTATCACGGTGTCCGCGCCTGCGAGGCGGTCTTCGCCCGGCGGCCGCAGGACATCGTGCGGGTCTATCTCACGGCGGAGCAGCAGCGGCGGTTCGCCCCACTCCTCGCGTACTGTGCGAAGCAGCGCCGCGGCTTCCAGGTGGTCGAGTCCGACAATCTCGCCCGCATCAGCGGCTCGCAGCACCACGAGGGCATCGCGATCCTCGCCCGCGCCTGCCCCCGCTGGTCGGCCGCGGACCTGGAACGGTCCGCCGCTGCCAACCAGCTCGCCGGACCGCTCGTCTACCTCGATGGCGTGCAGAATCCGCACAATCTCGGCGCGATCCTTCGCACCGCCGCCCACTTCGGCTCGGGCGCCGTGCTCGGCCTGCGGGGCGCGCTGCCGCCGCTGTCGCCGGCCGCCGTGCGGGTCGCGGAAGGGGCCGCGGAGTTCGTGCCCGTCTGCGATCTCGACGATCCGGCGGTGAGCCTCGCGCGGCTCAAAGCGCATGGCTTCCGCGTGGTGACGACCTCGAGCCACGCCGGCGAGCCGGTGGCCGCCGCCCGGCTCGGCCGCAGGGTAATCCTCGTCCTCGGGAGCGAAGGTCAGGGGGTCTCGCGGCCGATCGCCTCGGTCGCCGACGCGGCGGTGCGGATTCCCGGCACGGGCGCCGTCGAGAGCCTGAACGTCTCGGTCGCCTGCGGGATCCTGCTCGGGGAGGCCTGCCGCGCCGTCACCGCGGGCGGGGCTTCACGCTCAGGCACTTGAGCGTGTTCTCGTCACGGGCGTAGAGCTTGCCCGCCGCGAGGGCCGGCAGGGCGCGGATCGTGCCCTTGAACGGCCGGGCCGTGGCGAGCACCTTCAAGCCCGTTGGGTCGGGCTTCACGAGCAGCATCTCGCCATCCACCTTGGTGACGATGATCTTGCCGTCGGCGAAGAGGAGCGTCCCGTAGCCGAAGTTGCTCTCCCGCCAGGCCACTTCGCCGGTCGCCTGCTTGATGCACTTGAAGTCGGCCGGGGGGAGGTCGTCGCGGCCGTCGATCGCGTAGAAATGCTCGCCGATCGCCAAGGGCGTGCAGTATTGGGAGGCGAGCGCGTCGGTGCCGCCCCAGACCTTCGTCATGCCGTTGCGGTCGAAGCTCCCATAGAGCGAGCCGATGCCGTAGGCGGCCGTCACGAGCAGATGTGGCTTGCCATGCTTCGGGGAGATCACGACGGGATTGGCGGCGTTGACGGTCGGCCCGCGCTGGCCGAACGCGAACTGCCAGCGGATGGCTCCGGTGAGCGCGTCGAGCAGGATCACGCGATAGCGGGTGATCGCGACCAGATGGGGCGTGTCGCCCACCTTGACGAGCACCGGCGAGGAGTAGCTGGCCCGCTCGGAGGTCTTGGTCCAGACCGTGTGGCCATCCTTCAGGGAGAAGGCGACGAGCCCGGCCTCCTGCTTGGCGCCGCCGACGTTCACGATCACCAGGTTGCCGACGACGATCGGCGAGCTGCCCGCGCCGAAATAGCCGGTCTGCGCGCCGTAGTCCGCGTGGGTGTCCCGCTGCCAGATCCGCTGGCCGGTGTCGGTGTCGAGGCAGGTGAGGATCCCCTGGGCGCCGAAGGTGATCACGCGGCCGCCCTGGATCACAGGCACGCAAAGCGGGCCGTCGCCGGTGCCCACCTCGGGCGTGAAGCTGGTCGCGTACGAGTCGCTCCAGAGCGCGCGGCCGGTCGCGGCATCGAGCCCCTCGACCACCTCCTTGTCCTCCACTCGATGGAAGAGGATGGTCTTCTTCTCGGCCACGGCCACGCCGGCGTAGCCGCCGCCCACCTCGCGCTGCCAGAGCGTATAGGGGCCGTCGGCGGGCCACTCGTCCGCCAGGACCTCGTCGGCTGCGGCCATGCCATTCCGGTCAGGTCCCAATATCTGCGGCCACTCGCCGGCGACGGCGGCGGGGCCCGCCGCAAGCACGACCAGCGCCACGGCTGCAAGGCCGCCGATCAGCCGCGCGCGATGATGCGTAGGTCGTCGTCGAGCCAGCGGTGCGGTCCGTTGCTTCACGCCTGTCCTGCCGTTCCTGTTGGGCTCGCGCACACCGCCGAATGGGGGCCGGGGTGGAGCGAGCCCACGCGCCCCTCTCCTCTTCCAGTATATCGGCATGCCACCTGTCGGCAGCCCGCCGGACCGGGCCGAGTCGGTGACGGGCCGTACCGGCGAGTGTGATAGGGATGCGGACTGTGGGGGTCGAGACGAGTTTTCAGCCGCGTGCGGCGGGCCGGACTGCCGGGCCGCGCTCATTCAACGGCTGTCTTTGCGGGTGGCCGTCCCCACCGCGTCGGGGACAGAAACCCCACCGGCAGCGACGTCCGGCCGTCGGTCGCGAGGTCGGCGAGTGCCTGGCCGATGACGCTCGCGAACTTGAAGCCGTGGCCGGAAAAGCCCGCGGCGATGGCCACCGCGGGCTCGTCGGGATGGAGGCCCACGATGAAGTGCCCGTCGGGTGACATCGTATAGAGGCAGGTGGCGTGGGCCGCAAGCCTGGTCCCGAGGCGGGGCAAGTGCGCGGCGATCGTTCGCTCGACCCGCTTTTGCTCGCGCATGTCGAGCGACCGATCGACCTGCAGCGGATCGGCCACCTCCACGCCGCCGGCGTGCTCGGCGATCTTGACGCCCCGGCCGTCGAGCGCCGGAAAGCCGTAGCAGAAGCCGGCGGGGTCGTCGAAGGCGAAGCAGGGCAGCCCACCGGCGGCATGCGCGACGCGGTCGGCGGGGTCGTACCAGAAGAGCGACTTGCGGAGCACCCGCAGCCGCAGCCCGGGCAGCCGCAGCAGATCGGACGCCCAGGCGCCCGCCGCGATCACGAGTCGCTCGGCGGCGAGCGGTCCACGGCTGGTGTCCACGACGATATGCCGGCCGCCGCCAGGCGCCGCCGACCGCCAGCCATGTACCTGCACGCCCTGCTCGAAGCGGCCGCCATGACGGGCCGCCTCGGCCGCGTGGGCACGGATGCACTCCTCGACGAAGAGGTAGCCGCCCCGCGGCTCATGCACGACGATCCAGTCCTCGGGAATCCGCAGCGCCGGCCAGCGTGTTTCGGTCTCCCCGGGGTGAAGTCGCTCGACTGCAAGGCCATGGATGGAGGCCGAGGAGAGCGTGCCGGCAACCGCCTCGCCCCCCGGCGGGCCGGCGAGGACGAGCCCCGACTCGACCAGCAGGGGGCGGCCGGCGTTTTCCTCGAGCTCGCGCCACAGCGCATAGGCCCGCTGCAGCAGCGGCACGTAATCGGCGTGCTCGAAGTAGGCGAGGCGGATCAGCCGCGTCTGGCCGTGCGAGCTGCCGCGGTCATGCGCGAGGGGAAAGCGATCGAGGCAACAGACGCGGACTCCCCGCCGTGAGAGATGGGCGGCGGCCGCCGCCCCCATGGCGCCGGCGCCGAGCACGATCACGTCGAAGTGTTCCATGCAAAAGCCTCGTCGAGGGCCGCCGGACGGAAGGCCGACAGGCTACGCCGAGCCGCCGCACCGCGACAACGGGCCGCGCCGGGGCCGGATCGAGAAAAAGCGCACTTCGCAGGTAACGCCGTCGCTGCGATACTTCTCGGCTCGAGCTTCCCGAATCGTATTCGCTCCGCAGACACCCCATGGATGCCCTTGCCGTCAGCCACGCGCCCTCCGACCTGTGGGCACGGCTCCCGAAGCCTTGTCACGGTTACGTCGCCGTGCTGCTCGGGGAACTGCCGATCGACGTGCGGATCACCCGGCCCCGCCGCTCGAAGCTCGGCGACCATCGCGGACCGCGGCCCGGGAGACCGCGACATGCCATCACCGTCAACGAGGATCTGAACCCCTACGCCTTCCTCACGACACTGCTCCACGAGGTCGCCCATGCGGCGACCTGGGAGCGGCATCGACGCCGTATCCGGCGGGTGCGGCCGCACGGCGTCGAATGGAAGGCGGAGTTCGGGCGGATCTTGGAGCCGGTCGTGGCAGGTGCCATGCTGCCCGAGGACGTCACCGCGGCGCTCGAGCGGGCGATCCGCAACCCTGCCGCGGCGACCTGCAGCGACCGGGGCCTGGCGGTCGTTCTCGCCCGCTACGACAGTGCCACGCCGGGCCGGGCCACCGTGGAGTCGCTGCCGGCCGGCACGGTCTTTCGGATCGAATCAGGCCGCTGCTTCACCCTCGGCCCGCGGCTCCGCAGCCGCTATCGGTGCGTGGAACAGGGCACCGGTCGCGAGTATCGGATGCACCCGCTGCTGCGGGTCGCGCCCGAGCCAGCCGTCGGTGGACAAAGTCATCCATGACCTGTGTCCACGTGGTGATCGACCGGTGGCAACGCCGAGGTTTTCCCGGGTCGACGCTGCTTCGCATCCGGCTCAGGCAGGCGCGTTCCACAGCCTGCTAGCGGCGGGAATTCGAGACCGTCGGCTGGGTCGTGCGGGCATGGCGGCGGCGGATGGAGTTGCCGTAGACATGCAGCGGGCGATTCGGCCGCTTCTCGATGGGCGTGCTTTTGATCTGATCCCGCTCGCTGCCGAACGTGACGATCCGCGGATCGAAGCCGCTGGCGAAACAAGGCATGGACGTGGCGGCCGTCACGGTCCACACGACGACGATCCTCAGCACCCGCATGGCAACGCGGCCTTTCCGGCTGGGGCTACGGCGACCCGCCCGGGGCAACACTCCCCCGGGCGGCCGACGCCTCTTGTTGCATCGGTCAGGGCGGGAACGATCCGCACGATCGCGGGCGTCCTCCGCTCGGTTCGACACCGTCAGCATCTTCCTCATGGAAAGCACGACAGGAATCCCTCCCGGGGGTGGGGCGGCATCGGGTAATCTGCATCGGTCGTGTCGCGGCGTCAGGAGCGAGCCGGGAGATCCCGGCCGCCCTTTTTTCAGCCCGCACGATCAGGAGGCGGACATGATCCGAGCAGCGGTGGCGGTGGCAACTGTGAGCCTCGTGGCCGCCCTGGCGGCCGCGGAGCCGACAACGGGATCTGGATCCGGATCGCCGTCCGAGGGCGGAGGCTGGATGGATCTCACGCACTCCTTCGACGACAAGACCGTCTTCTGGCCGACCGAGGCGGGCTTCAGGCTCGAGGCGGAGCGGAGCGGCATCACGCCGCAGGGCTACTTCTACGCCGCCAACCGGTTCACGACAGCCGAGCACGGCGGCACGCACCTCGACGCGCCCCGTCACTTCTCCGCCGACGGACTGACCGCCGACGCGATCCCGCTCGACCGGCTCGTCGGTGCCGCGGTGGTCGTCGACGTCCGCGACCGCTGCGCGGCCGACGCCGCCTACGAGATCACGGCCGACGACCTCGTCGCCTGGGAAGCCCGGCACGGCCGGCAACTCGTCGACGTGATCGTGCTCCTCCGCACGGGCTGGGCCGCGAAGTGGGGCGATCGCCAGGCCTACCTCGGCACGGCCGCGACCGGCCCGGAAGCGGTGGCCCAGCTGCGATTTCCGGGCCTCTCGCCGCTGGCCGCCCGGTGGCTCGTCGAGCATCGCCGCGTGAAGGCTGTCGGCATCGACACGGCCAGCATCGACCACGGTCCATCGACCCAATTTGGCGCGCACGTCGCGCTCTGCACGGGCAACGTGCCGGTCTTCGAGAACGTCGCCGACATGGAGGGGATCCCCGCGACCGGAGCCTTTGTCGTCGCGCTGCCGATGAAGATCGCCGGCGGCAGCGGCGGACCGCTGCGAATCATCGCCCGGCTGCCGGAGTGAACACAAGGGCGTCCGTGCGCCGAGAGACGGTGCGGGGCGGCAGGCATCAGCGGACCAGCGGGCGGGCGCCGGGCCGCGGGTGGTCAGGAACGCACGTCGTCGGGCAGAATGTCGCTCGAACACGGTGCTATCCGACACCGATGACCACCCGAGGAGACACTTTGATGGCAGGCAGGAAGATCGGCATGCGGACCGGCGAGGCGCTCGTGGAAGCCGACGAGGCGTGGAGCGCGGCCGAGCCGGAGGTGGTGATCGGCGAACTGGACGGCCCGGTGGGCTACGCGATCGCCAACCTGATCGGCGACCAGGTCAAGGGGCACTCACGCGTCTGGGCGATCCTCAACAGCGACGTGCAGGTGCGGCCGGCCACGCTCATGGTGAGCAAGTACACGGCGCCCAACGCCCGCTACACGAACATCCTCATGGGCACCGTGCAGGCGGCGATCGCCAACGCCGTGCTCGACAGCGTCCGCGAGGGGCATATCCCCAAGGCCAAGGCCAACGACATCGGCATCATCGTGGCGGTCTGGCTCGACCCGTCGGTGGCCGACCCCAAGACGAAGGTCGATCACGAGGTGCTCTTCCGGACGCACCGCGAGGCGACGGCGAAGGCGATCGCCAAGGCGATGCGGCACGAGCCCTCCATCGACTGGCTCCTCAAGAACCAGAAGAAGGTAGGACACTACTTTCACGACCTCGCCAAGTCCGGCGATCTCTGAGCGGCCGACCGGGCCGGGGCCGCGAGATAGGGGCTCTTTCGCCCGAAGTCGTGCTCGATGGCGAACCTCGCCATCTTCATGAGGTTCGCCATGTCGAGCGCCGGGCAGGGAAGGTGCGCGGTGATCGCCTCCGTGGCCGTCCGATCGAACGTCGGATCGTTCCGCAGATAGCTGCGGTAGATGTCGAGCTGGGTACTGAGCATCTCGGCGAACCAGCCCTCGTCACAGAGGTCGGGATCGTCGGGAGAGGCGGACTGGGAATAGGTCTCGACGGCCTCCTGGATCAGGCGGCCGATGGCATCCATCGACAGCGGCTCCGGATGCGTGAGGTGGTAGGTGCGGCCGCGGGCGGCGGGCATCTGGACGGCGTGGGCGATGACCGCCGACACCCAGTCGACGGGCACGAAGTTTTTCGTGTCGCCGTCGGCCACCCCGATCAGCCGGAGCAGGGCGGGGCCGCTGGTCGTGCCCTTCACGACCCGCGTGAGGAGCGTGTGGCCGAGACGCAGGGCCGCGAACAGGCCGTGGTAGGTCGAGGTCCAGCCGGTGGAGGAGTCGCCGACGATGATCGAAGGGCGGTAGACCGTCACGCTGTCGAGAAACCCGCCGGCCGAGCGGGTCGCGGCCCGGACCATTTCCTCGGCCTCCACCTTCGATCGCTCGTAGTCATTGCCGAAGCCCTGGCCGACCTCGAGATCGTCCTCGTGCACGGTGCCCGTCCGCAGGCCGCAGACGTAGGCGGTGGAGACGTGATGCAAATGACCGATCCCGGCCGCGCGGGCCAGCGCGAGCACCTCGCGCGTGCCGCCGACATTGGTCCGCCACGGCTCCGCGGCGCGGTCGCCGCCACGGAAGGTCAGGCTGGCGGCGTTGTTGAGCACCTCGTCGCAGTTGGCAGCCACCCACTCGATCGCATTCGCATCGAGGCCGCAGCGCGGACGGGTGAGGTCGCCGTCGAGCACGACCGGCCGCGGCAGCGGCTTGCCGAGCGTCGTCTCCCAGTGGGCGACGATCTCCTCGATGCGGTCGGCGGCGGTCTGCCGGCGGCTGCCCCGGGCGATGACCGCGAGGCCACGGCCGTCGAGCAGGAGATCACGGAGAACGTACGCACCGAGCAAGCCGGTGGCGCCCGTGATCAGCAAGGATTTTGGAGGGACGGTATTCAGGACTGTACCCGGTGGGCGTGCGTGCCGGAGGCTGCTTCTCTGCTGCGGTCGCAAGCATAGGAAGTGCCGCGCAGACCCTCAAGCCGTGGCGAGGATACGGGCGGCGTCAGCTGCGCAGGCCCAGGCCGAGGACGTCGCGGCAGTGGCGGATGCTCCGCTCGAGTTCCGCGAGTTGGTAGGCCTGCTCGGCCGCGCGGCGGCCTTCGCCCGCGGGCGGCGCGAAGGGCGGGATGGGGCGGCCCCGCTTGGCCAGCGCCAGGAAGGCCACGAAGTCCGCGGCGCGGGCCTCGGGGTAACGCCGCCAAAACTCGGTCGAGAACACCGGAAACTCCCGCGGGAATCCGGAGATCGTCTCGATGTGGACGGTGACATCCGGGCAGGCCGTCGCGAACAGGTCGAAGAACGCGGGCAGGTCCGTGCAGCCCTCCCCCATCGCCGTCCACTGCGTCGTCACCCCCTTGGCCGACTCCCAGATCATCGTGTCGCGGAGGCTCGTCGTGAGCACGTGGGGGGCGAGCGTGGCGAGCGCGGCGACCGGGTCTTCGAGCGTCCAGCAGGCGTTGCCGGAGTCGAAGTTGACGCCCACATACTCGGGCCCGGCGGCCCCGACGAGGTCCGCGAGTTCGCGCGACTGCATGTCGCCGGCATGGTTTTCCACGGCGATCTTCACGCCGAGATCGACCGCGCGGCTGCGCTGCGACTTGAGCACCTCCACCGTGTCGGCGATGCGGGCCCGGATGCCCCCGTCGGAGAGCCGGTCCTCGTGGTTGCCCAGGATCACCCGCAGGGCCGGCGAGCCGAGGGCCTTCGCCATCCGCAGCCCCGTGGCCAGATGCTCCTCGGCGCAGCCCCAGTCGTGCTTGAAGGTCTTGGAGGAGGGGCAGATGCTCCAGGTGCCGAGCGCGATGGCGATGCCTCGGTCCGCGGCGTAGCGGCGGATCTCGCCGAGCGAGGCGTCGTCGAGCCGGCCCTCGAACGGCTTGAAGTCGGTGATGAAGAGGGAGTCGCATCCGAGCTTTTCGGAATGATCGACGAGCTGCCGGGCGTTCCAGTCGAGGGCCCGCACGGCGAAGTTGTCGAAGCCGAGGCGGATGCCGCGGCGTGGGGGCCTGGCCGGGGCCGAGACGGCCCGTGTGGGAGCAGCCACGGGCGCGGCGGCCAGGGCCGCCGCCGCGGCGAGGAAGCCGCGGCGGGGCAGGGCGGGCGGTAACATGGCCGTCGATCTCATGGGGCGGCTTCCTCAGAGCTTCGGCTTCGGCGGCGTCGTCGGCGGCAGGAAGTTGGGGGCGCCGGTCGGCCTCACCTTGCGGACGTAGACCTTGTCGCCGCAGGTGGCCAGGAGCGTGGTGAAGTCGGGGCCGCCGAAGCAAAGATTCGAGACCCGGCCGTTGGGTGTGGGGATGATGCAGTTCACCCGACCCGCCTGGTCGCAGACCTGGATGCCCATCCGCGTGGCCGCCCAGAGGCGACCGTCGCGGTCGACCCGGAGCCCGTCGACGCCCGAGTCTTCGGCGGTATCGGGAACGTGCAGGTGGTAGAAGCGTTGCTTGTTGGCGAGCGTGCCGTCGGGCTGCACCGAGTAGCTGTAGACCCAATGGGTGCGGCTGTCGGCGACGTAGAGCAGGCTCTGGTCGGGCGAGAGGCAGATGCCGTTGGAGAACCTGAGACCCGTGTCGACGACCGTGTCGGTGAACGTGCCGTCTGCGGCCGGCCGCAGGCAGTGGATCCGGCTCGGCGCCTTGCCGTCCCAGCCGGGCTCCGTCACGTAGATCGTGCCGGCCGCGGTCACGACGAGATCGTTGCCCCGCCAGCCTGCGACCAGCTTGGTCGGCTTGCCTGTCGGATCCCAGGCGAGGATCGCGGTGTCGGCGGCGCTTGCCGCCACGAGCCGCCCGTCGGGGGCGAAGTTTTGGCCGTCGCCCTTGTGGGAGTCGTCGAGCCAGACCTCGGCCTTCCCGTCGGGCGTGACCCGGTAGGTCTTGCCACCGCCGACGTCGTTGAAGAAGAACTCGCCGCGGGCATTGGCCGCGGGCCCCTCCGTGAACTTGAAGCCCTCGCCGACGAGCCGCCAGTCCTCGTCCGGGAGGAGGATGTCGCGGAGCTGCTGGCTACCCTGGCCGCGGCCCACCGGTCGTGGCCAATCCTTCCACAGCCATTCGACCGCCTCGGGGAAGAGCTCGGTCGCATGCTTGCCGTTGTGAGCCCCGTCGCCCCAGGCGTGCCGCACTTCGTAGCCGGCGAACTCGAGCGACCGCTGCATCGCCTGGTTGGCGGTCCACCAGTCGCCGGCGTAGATGTTGAGGTCGTTCGAGCCGTCCTCCAGGAAGATCCGCAGCGGCTTCGGCTCGACCTTGCGGACGAGCGTCGAATACGCATGGCCGCCGCGGAGGCCGACGTACGTCCCGATGCCGCTGAAGACCCGCGTGAACGCGTCGGGCCGCTCCCAGGCCGCCGTGAAGGCGGCGATCGCCCCGCTCGACGTGCCACCGATCGCACGGTCATTGCCCGATCGAGACAGCACGATCTGGCGTCCGTCGGCCGTCTTGCGGGTGGCGACCGCAGGCAGCAGCTCGTCGAGGAGGAACCGGGCGTAGTCGGGGCCGAGGCCGTCGTACTCGAAGCTGCGGTTGTAGCGGTCGAGCGCGCCCTCCCGTGATGCCGGGACGACACCCGGCTTCACGAACACCCCGATCGTGACCGGCATTTTCTTCTCGTGGATCAGCCTGTCGAAGACGGTCGGCGCGTTGAACTGGATGCCGTCCTGATTGACATGCACGCAGGCAGGCGTCGTGCCGTCGAACTGGGCCGGAACGTAGACGGCGACCTCCCGACGCGTGCCCGGAAAGATCTTGCTGCCTTCGAAGTTGAAGGTGGTCACCTCTCCCTTCGGGATCGTCGCGTCGGCCGGGGCCCGGCCCTGTGCCTGCGGGGCGGCCGTCTGCCGCCGGAACCGTGCCGCCTGGGCCGGCACGCCGCCGGCCGGCTTCTCGATACGGTAGAGGGCCTTGTCGGTGCGGAGATACAGCGACCGGTCGATGGCGGCGGGGGTCGCCATGATCTGACCGTCGAGCTGGTTGGTCGCCTCGAGCTCGTAGGCACGGCCGGGCTTGATGACGAACGTGGCCCCGTCGCGGTTGCCGACGTAGATCCGCCCGGCGGCGTAGAGCGGCGACGACGAGAAGTTGCCGCCGAGCCGTTGCGACCAGACCGCGGCGCCCGTCTTCGCGTCGAGACAGGTGGCGACCCCCTTGTCGCTGACCATGTAGAGCTCGTCGCCGACGATCACGGGCGACGGCATCGCGGGCACGCCCTTCTTCTCCCGCCAGGCGATCTCGGGCGCGGCCGTGCCGTCGCCGAGCCGCAGCGCCAGCAGCTCCGGCTGCATGAAGCTCGTGCTCATGTAGAGGAGCCCGTGAGCCGTGACCGGCCGCGGCACGATCGAGAACCCGAGCACGCCGTAGCCCATCTTCCAGAGCTCGCGGCCGGTGGCGGGGTCGTAGCCGTAGAGCCAGTCGGCCGCCGGCGAGACGAGGACCTCGCGGCCCCCGAGCGAAAGCACGAGTGGCGTGCCGTAGGCCTTCTTCAACTGCGGATCGTCGCGGAGCGTGCCCGAGCGGGGCGTCTGCCAGGCCACGGCGCCGCTGGCCTTGTCGAGCGCCACGATCGACTGCTTGTCGCTGCCGTCGCAGTGGAAGATCAGCAGGTTCTTCCAGAGGATGGGCGTGCTGCCGGGGCCGTTCTCGTGGTTGAGCCGCTGCTCCCGCGTGGTCCAGAGCACGCGGGCGGACGCGGTATCGACCGCGGCGGTGCCGAAATCGCCGAAGTGGCAGTAGAGCCGCCCGTCGGCGAGCACCGGCGACGGTGAGGCGAAGGAATTGAGCGCGTGGATCGGCTGGGGGTCGTCGACGACCATCAGCTTCACGTCGTGGAGGAGGCGACCGCTCTCGCGATCGACGCAGAGCGCGTGCAGCGCGACCGGGCCCGAGACCGACATCGGCAGCTTGGCATTGATCGCCTTGAGCCGCCGCTCCCGCTCCTCCGCCGACAGTTCCGTCTCGATCGCCGTCGTCATCCAGATGGAATTGCCGTCGATCACCGGCGACGACCAGCCGCGGCCCGGCAGCGGCGTCTTCCAGGCGATGTTTTCCGTCTCGCTCCAGTGGACGGGCAGGTCATGCGCCGATGGAGCGTGGCCCTGGCCCTCCGGCCCGCGCCACTGCGGCCACTCGGCGGGGCGGGCCGTGGCAGCCAGGCTTCCGCAGACGACGGCGAGCAGCACGACGACCCCGTGGCGGCAGGTTGCGCGCACGCGGGTAGAGCAAACGGCATCCAACATGGGTCGGCTCCTGTGAAAACAGCCGGCTCGCGCAGACGCGCGACGAACCGAAAGCATCCCGCAATTTCGCGCAGCGGGCAACCCGGGAGCCCGCCTCCGGTTTGCCCGGGCTGTCGCCCCAGACCGGCAGGATCATCCACGCGCCCAATCGCCGGCGGGCGGTACAAGTCTCGTCGCATGAGTATTTCGCGACGACCTAGGGTGCCGCTGCCGGCGTCCAGCGGGCGAAATCCTCAAAGCTCCTCGAGCTTGCACCGACCCGCCGGCTGCCTCGGTTGTGAGGAAGGGCCGGGGCCGCACCGACCCGCACGAAACGCCTCGCTTCCTGCTCGCGTTTCTGGGCGAGCCTCCGCTCGCTGCTGTTTACCCGGCCCTCCGGGCCTGAACTCGTTCTCGGGGGAGGTGAGGGGCCGCCCATGCCCCGAGAGCCGGGCTGTGAAAGCAAGCGCAGCAAGGATTGCGGAGCGCCGCTTTCACCGCAGTGAGTGAAGGGCAGGATGCCCTGAGCGAACGTCCGGCGACGGGGCGTGGGCGGCCCCGGCGTCGCTCAGTTGCCGCGTCGCCGAACGGCCTGCCGGGAGCGACGTCGGCGGCCTGTCCTACAAGAGCGGCGGCTGGCCCGTCGCTTCGAGGACCGAGAGCCAGAGGTCGCCGTCGGGGGCCACCTGGTTGCGGTGGCTCACCGCCAGCGGGATCGGGATGTGGACGAAGCGGCCGTGCCAGCGGCCCACCACCATTTCGGTGCGGCCGGCGAGCGCCGCATGGACCGCGTTCTGCGCGAGCCGCAGGCAGTAGACGCTGTCGTAGGGATTGCTCGGGATGCTGCGGATCAGATAGCTCGGGTCGATGTACTTGAGGTTCAGCTCCGTGCCGGCCGCCGCGAAGTGCTGCTCGATGCGGCTTTTCAAAAAGAGGCCGATGTCCTGCAGCCGGCGGTTGCCCGACGCGTCGACGCCGCAGTCCTCCGCGATCAGATCCTGGCCGGCCCCCTCGGCGGCGACGATCACGGCGTGGCCCTTTTGCCGCACGCGGTCGAGCAGTTGCGCGAGCAGGCCGCCCGGGCCGTCGAGCCGGAAGGGCACCTCCGGGATGAGCACGTAGTTGGCGTCGGGCTCGGCCAGCGAGGCGTAGCAGGCGATGAACCCGGAGTGGCGGCCCATCAGCTTGACGAGCCCCACGCCATTCGGCGACGCCTTGGCCTCGGCGTGCGCGGATTGGATCGCCTTGGTGGCCTCGCCGAAGGCGGTCTGAAACCCGAAGCTCTGGTCGATGAAAGGGATGTCGTTGTCGATCGTCTTGGGGATGCCCACCACGGCGATCTTGCCGTCCCGCGCGGCGACCGCCTCGGCGATCTGCATCGCGCCCCGCAGCGAGCCGTCGCCGCCGATCACGAACAGCGCGCTCAGATTCATCCGCTCGAGGCAGTCGACGATCTCCTGGGGATCCTGGCCGCCCCGCGAGGTGCCGAGGATCGTGCCGCCGTCCTCGTCGATGTTGCTCACGAGGTCGGGCGTGAGCTCGACGACGTCGTGGCCGTACTTCGCCACGAAGCCCTGATAGCCGTTGCGGAAGCCGTAGATCCGCCTGACGCCGTAGTGGAACGTGAGCTCCATCACGAGGCCGCGGATCACGTCGTTGATGCCCGGGCAGAGGCCGCCGCAGGTGACGATGCCGACCCGCATCTTCGCGGGATCGAAGAAGATCTTGCGCCGCGGGCCGGCGGGCTCGAAGCCCGGGAGTTGGTCGAGCGGGCAGCCGCTCGCCGCGACGAGGTTGAGCGTGTCGTGGAAGAGCACGCGATCGTCCTCGCCGACGTAGTGCACCGTCGTGCGGCGGGATTCGAGCCGGGACCGCAGCGGCGAGTCGATGCGGCAGGGCCCGAGCGTCTTGATCACGAGGTCGGCGGCGGTCGTCATGGGGCGGCGTCCTGCGACTGGGGTGGCGCACCGGCTCCGGGGCGGCAGAAGTCTCGTCGCGTGGGCACGGTCGCCCAAAGCTCCTCGAGCTTCCGCCGACCCCTTCGCCTCCCTCTCCTGGCTTGCCAGCTCATTGATGGAAGATTCTCCGCTGCCGGGATCCGTCGAGACAATCTAGCCCGTCGTCCGCATGCCGGCGGCGATGCCCTGCACGCAGAGCCGCAGCAGGTCGCGGATCGACTCGTCCTCGGGCGCCGCCCGGCGGCGGCGCATGAACTCGATCTGGATGAGGTTGAGCGGGTCGATGGAGGGATTGCGGGCCTCGATCGACCGCTGGAACCAGGGCGTGGTGGCGAGGAGCTCGCCGCCGCCGACGATGTCGAGGATCGCCTGGCGGGTGCGGTCCCGCTCGGCCGCGATCCGCTGCCAGATCGGCCGGCGGACGTCGGCGTCATCGACCAGCTCGGAGTACCGCTGCGCGATGTACATGTCGGCCTTGGCAAGCGCCAGGGTCGCGTTGTCGATCGTGGCCTGGAAGAACGGCCACTGCCGGTACATGTCGCAGACCCGCTGCCAGGCGTGGCGGTCGTCGTACTTCACCTCGACGAGCGCGGTGCCCAGGCCGTACCAGGCCGGGATCATGCAGCGGCTCTGCGTCCACGCGAAGACCCAGGGGATCGCGCGGAGGTCGTCGAGCGTCCGCTCGCCGCGGCGCCGCGAGGGCCGCGACGCGATCGGCAGCGTCTCGATGTCGTCGATCGGCGTCGTCTCGGAGAAGTAGCGGATGAAGCCCGGCAGGTCGACGAGCTCCCGGTAGGCCGCCCAGGATCGCTCCGCCATGCGTGCGGAGAGGTCGGTCCATTCGGGCTTCGGCTCGCCCCGGCGGACGCTCGAGGCCACGAGCGTCGCCCAGGAGACCTGCTCCAGATGCCGGCAGGCGACCTCGACGTCGTCGTACCGCTCGGCGAGCACCTCTCCCTGCTCGGTGAGCCGGAGGCTGCCGTCGAGCGTCTCGGAGGGGAGCGAGAGGATGCCCCGGGCCGCGGGTCCGCCGCCGCGGCCGAGCGAGCCGCCGCGGCCGTGAAAGAAGGTGAGGCTCACGCCCCGCGCCGCCGCGGCCGCATGGAGCCGCGCCTGCGCCGTCTGCAGGCCGTGGCAGGCGGCGAAGTAGCCGCCGTCCTTCGTGCTGTCGGAGTAGCCCACCATCACGATCTGCCGATCGCCGCGGCCCGCGAGATGGCCGCGGTAGGCGGGCTCGTCGAGGATGGCGGCGAGCGTGTCGTGGGCGCAGTCGAGGTCGTGGATCTTCTCGAAGAGCGGCACGATGGCGATGTCGCCCGCGGAGATCGGCTCGCCCCGCGCCGCGGCGGTCGCCCGGGCCCAGCACCAGAGCCACAAGACCGAGAGCACGTCGGCCGGCCCGCGGGTGAGGCTGATGATCGCGGCCCCGACGCACTCCGGACCGCCGCGGACGACGGCCCGGTGCAGGAGCGCGAAGAGGTCGAGCGTGTCGGCCGCGAGGGGCCCGAGCCGATCGCGGGCCACGCCCGGCGGCGGGGCGGCGCCGGCCGCCTGGGGCATGCTCCGGAGCAGGGCCGCTCGGCGGGCGGGCTCGTCCGCTTCGGCGTAGGCGGCCGCATCGGCGACGACACCGGCGGCCGCGAGTACCTCTCCCATGATGTCGGCGTAGGCGCGGGCATCCTGCCGCACGTCGAGCCGCGTCATGTGGAGCCCGAAGGTCCGCACCAGGTCGAGCCAGCCGACGGCCGGTGAGGCGTCGGCCGATCCCTGGTCGCGGCCCAGGCAGTCGACGAGCGCCGCGACGTCGGCCTGGAACTCTTGGCTGGTGCGATAGCCCCCCGCGCGAGGCGGCGCGGCGAACGACTCGAACCGCGACCGCTCGAGACGGAAGCGGATCATGCGGATCCAGCGGCGATAGATCTCGTGGGCGGCGATCGAGTCGACCGCCGCCGCGAGCGCGGAGTCCGCGGCGGCCTGCTCCGCGAGCCGCTCCGCCAGCGGCCGGCAGCCCGCGGCCGCGTGGGCCGAGATCGTCAGCAGGTCGTGCAGCCGCGTGCACCACTCGAGATGGCGGTCGATCGCCGCCTCGCGCAGCTTGAGGAGCGTGCGTTCGGTGATCTCGGCGGTCACGAAGGGATTGCCGTCGCGGTCTCCGCCCATCCACGAGCCGAAGCTCAGGAAGGCCGGCACGCGGAAGCTGGCCGCCGGGTAGGAGGCGGCCAGACCGCGCCGGAGCGACGCATAGACCTGTGGAACGGCCTCCCAGAGCCGCGGCATGATCGACAGGCCGCGGTCGACCTCGTCGAGCACCGTGGGACGGGTGGGCCGGAGAAACTCGGTCTGCCAGAGCACCCGCAACTCCCCCGCAAGCTGCGCCGCGTACGCCGCCCGCTCCCGGCCGAGGAGATCACCACGGTCGAGCTCGCGGAGCGCGTGCCGCATCCGCCGCAGCTTGGCGCGGATCGACCGCCGCTTGGCCTCGCTGGGGTGCGCGGTGAAGACCAGCTCGATCGACAGGCGGTCGATCACCTCCTGGACGGCGGCCGGCGGCAGGCCGAGTTGGGCGAGCTCCGCGATGCCGGCCGCGAGCGACTCGCCGATCGGCAGGTCGGCCCGCGCAGCCTCCCGTTCGCGGAGCACCCGCACCCGCTGTCGGTCCTCGGCGATGTTGACCAGGTCGAAGAAGATGCTCAGTGCGCGGGCGACCGTCTCCGCCTCGCCCGTGTCGAGCGCCTCGATACGGGCGGCCAGGGCCGGCTCGGCGTCGTGCTGACCCGCCCGACGGTCGCGGGCCAGACGCCGGATCTCCTCCACCAGCCTGAGGCTGTCCGGGCCGGCCAGTTCGACGATCACCTCGCCGAGCATGTCGTCGAGCAGGCGGACGTCGCGGCGCAGCAGGTCGTCGTGGGCCACGGGCGTTACTCGGTGGTGGAGCGGAAAAGAACGATCGGCGGCGATCAATGTACCGCTTCGGCGACCGCGACCAACGACGGCCCGGGCTGTGGCGGTGTGCAAACGCCGCGCCGGGACGGTCGCCGCCCGCTCCAGCGACCCACGCTCAGCGACGGCGATGCGTCAGATGCTCGTCAGGAACGCACCCGGCTGCGCGACTGCCGGCGGCTGCAGGGGGCAGGCCCTGCCTGTTTCTTGAACTCCACTGCCCGCCGACGGGGCAGGGAGTTCACCGCCCGGCATTGCGATCGGGGAAGAGGGCCGCGGCCGCCGCCTCCTGAAAGCGGCGGCGGACGTCGCTCGCGTCGCTGTTGGGGAAGTTCGCCCGCTGCACCATGAGCACGTAGGCCACCTCGCGGACGGGGTCGACCCAGGCCTGCGTGCCCCACGCGCCGCCGTGCCCGAATGTCCCCGGCGACAGCATGGCGGCCACGCCTTCATGCGGCTCCCTGAGCACGCAGGTGCCGAGCCCCCAGCCGTAATTCCGCCCCCGCCCGCCGTACTCGGGCGGCTGGAAGAAGCCCGTCGGCAGGTCGCCGGTCTGCACGGTCGAGAGGGCCCGCATTCCCGCCTCGCCAAGGTAGCGTCGGCCGTCGAGCATCCCGCCATTGAGCAGCATCCGCACGAAGCGGGTGTAGTCGCGGGGCGTGGAGTAGAGGCCGCCGTTGCCTTGCGGAGGGATCGGACGCAGCCCGTATTCGGCCCGGGGCGGCGCGGGCTGGAGCTGACCCGAATCGCGGGTGCGGAGATAGGCCGTCGCCAGCCGGGCCCGCTGGGACTCGGTGGGATAGAAGGTCGTGTCAACCATGCCGAGAGGGGCGAAGAAGCGTTCCTGGAGGAACGCGTCGAAAGGCCGGCCGCCGACCACCTCGACGATGCGGCCGGCGAGATTGATGCCCGACTGCGTGTAGGCCCACTTCTCGCCCGGCTCGTTCTTCATCGGCGCGGCCAGCCAGGCCGGCACCAGATCGGCCAGGGCGCGGGCCGCGCGGGTCGCATTGATGGGCGCTTCGCCGAGCCCGGACGTGTGGGTGAGGATCTGCCGGATCGTGATGCGGGCCGGGCGGCCGGACGCGGTCACGAGCCGCGCAAACTCGGGCACGAACCCCTCGACCGGATCATCGATCGAGATCTTTCCCTCGTCGATCAGCATCGCGATGGCTGCGCCCGTGACGGGCTTCGTCATCGAGGCGATCCAGAAGAGGGTGTCGGGTGTCATCGGGCGGCCCGAGGCGACGTCCGCGAGGCCCGTCGATTCGAGATGCAGCAGCCCATCGCGGGCCGCCACGACCGTGACGGCGCCGGCGATCTCACGGGCATCCACCATCTCCTGCATCGCGGTCCCCACGCCCGGGAGCCGCTGCTCATCGGTGCCTTCGGCGGCCACGGTCGCAGCGCTCGCGACGACCAGGAGGGCCGCCGCGAGCGGTTCCTGCCAGTTCCTGTCGGCGCGGGATTCCGCGGCTCCCGGCCGCGCACGGGCAGGATGCGGCGCGGCAGCGTTGAAATGCGTCGTCTCTTCCATCGAAGCCTCCCTGGGAAGTCGGTATCATAAGCCGAATGAGCGCGACCATTGTCAGTGCGAGCGGCAGACGCGGCCTGCGTCCGACCTCTGTCGGCCGGGGTTGCGTCCTGGTGATCGGGCTGGCGGTGGCCTTGTCGATCGTGGGCGACGCCAGGGGAGAGGAGGCGACGGCCCCGACGTCGCCGGAGGCTGTTCGTGCGGCCCGGGATCCCATCCGCGCGCTCGAGGCGGCGGCAGAGGCGGACGGCCGGGCATCCTGGGGTCACTGGGGCGACCAGCCCGACCGCTACATCTCCTGGTCGAACCATTCCAACCGGCTGATCCCCGTCTACACGTTCGGCATGACGCTGGACGCGGTGGCCGGGCCCAAAAGCGTCTACCGCGACGCGGCCGGGCTCACGAAGCTCTACGGCCGACTGCCCGAGGACACGCTCAATCCCGACGCGGAGTACTTCGATCAGACCGACGTCTACAGGCTGCAGTTGGCCGCGGCCGATGCCGGCAAGAAATACATCGTGCTCGTCGTCTTCGACGGCATGGATTGGACGACGACCCGGGCCGCGGCGATCGCATCGCGGGGCCGCGTGGCCTACGATTCGGGGCGGGGCGTCGGGCTTGGCTTCCAGGAATATGGCGTGCTGCCCCGCGCGGGACGCCGGTTGCCGCCGACCGACTTCGGCCTCTGCGTGACGAGCCCGGCCAACTCCGGCACCAAGGTCGATGTCGACGCCCAGGCGGTCCGCAATCCCGGCGGCGTGACGCCGGGCGGGTACGATCCCCGGCGTGGCGGCGGCACGGCCTGGGCCGCCGACGCCGAGCCTCGATACCTCATGGGCCGCGACCGCGGCCGTCGCCATGCCGTCACCGATTCGGCCGCGTCCGCGACGTCGCTCTGCACCGGCCACAAGACCTACAACGATGCCATCAATGTCGGCGTGGATGGCGGGCATCTCGAGCCGATCGCCCGCACGCTCCAGGCCCGCGGCTACGGCGTCGGTGTCGTGACGAGCGTGCCGATCTCGCACGCCACGCCCGCCTGCAGCTATGCCAACAACGTCACCCGGGACGACTATCAGGACATCGCCCGCGACCTTCTCGGCCAGCCCTCGATCGCGCGGCGGAGCGTCCCCCTCCAGGGGCTCGACGTGCTCATCGGCGCGGGCTTCGGCGTGCGCGGTACGCTCGAGGGCGAGAAGGATCAGGGGATCAATTTCGAGCCCGGCGGCAAGTACATCGCCGACTCGACGGTCGCGGCGATCGACGTGGCGCGGGGTGGCAAGTACCGGGTCGTCCAGCGGACACCCGGCCGTCCCGGCGACCAGGTGCTCTCCGAGGCTGCGCGGGATGCCATCGAGGCTCGCGAAAGGCTCTTCGGCTTCTTCGGCGTGGCGGAAGGAAACCTTCCCTATCAGACGGCCGACGGCGACTTCGATCCCGTGGGCTGCCGGCCGGAGTTCGGTCCCCATGACGACCGGCTCCGCAAGAAGCTCTGCAAGATCAACCCCTACACCGACGCGGACATCGCCGAGAACCCGACGCTTGCCGACATGGCCCGGTCGGCGCTCGACGTGCTCGCGACCCGCGGGCGGTTTTGGCTCATGGTTGAGGCGGGCGACGTCGACTGGGCCTCGCACGCCAACGACATCGACAACTGCATCGGCGCGGTGAAGAGCGGCGACGCCGCCTTCCAGGCGGTGGTGGCCTGGATCGAGCGGCACGACGCCTGGGACGACTCGGTCGTGATCGTGACCTCGGACCACGGCCACATGTTCGTCCTCGACGATCCTGCGGCGCTGGCCGGTCCCTGACGAACCGGGGGTGCCAGGCCTGCTTTCGGGCGGGGCCGACAGCGGGTAGGCTTACGGCCCGTCGTCGTCGGCCGACTGCTCTCGGAGCCGGTCGCGGAGCGACGTCAATTCTCGTTCACGGGGTCGATTTCGCCATGTCCATGCCGTCCATTCCACCAGCCGATCGGATCAGCCGCCGTGAGGCGATCCAGGCCGTCTCCGCCCTCGGTGCCGCCGTCGCGGCGGCGCCCGCCGTACTCTCCGCCGCAGAAGGAGTCTCTTCCATGAAGGGTCGCATCAAGCAGTCGCTCGTCTACTGGTGCTACAACGTCGCCGGCGACAAGTGGGATATCGAGAAGATGTGCCAGGTCGCCAAGGATCTCGGCTGCAAGAGTATCGAACTGGCCGAGCCGAGCCTCTGGCCGACGATCAAGAAGCATGGCCTCACCTGCGCGCTCGCGCCCAACGGCATGCCGGGCGCGCCCTTCATGCGGGGCTTCAACAACCCGCGGTATCAGGAGGAGGTGATCGCCCGCACGACCGAGATGATCGACGCGTGCGCCGCGGCCGGCTTCCCCGCCGTCATCGCCTTCACCGGCTACAAGTGGCGGGATGCCGACGACCCCAAGAGCGGCGAAATCAGCCTCGCCGAGGGGGCCGACAACTGCGTGAAGGGACTCAAGGCGATCGCGGGCCACGCCGAGAAGAAGGGCGTGACGATCTGCCTCGAGCACCTGAACTCGCGCGACGACACGCACCCGATGAAGGGCCATCCCGGCTACCAGGGCGACGACGTCGACTACGTCGCGGGCATCCTCCGCCGCGTCGGCTCGGATCGGGTGAAGATGCTCTTCGACATCTATCACGTGTCGGTGATGAATGGCGACGTCATCCGGCGGATCGAGCAGTGCAAGGACGTGATCGGCCACATCCACACCGCCGGCAACCCCGGCCGCGGCGAGCTCGATGACAACCAGGAGATCAACTATCCGCCGATCATGCGGAAGCTGCTCGACATCGGCTATCAGGGCTACGTGGGGCAGGAGTTCATCCCCACCCGCGACGCCCTGGCCGGCCTGCGGCAGGCCGTGGAGCTCTGCGACGTCTGACACCGGATGGACCGGCAAGAGGTCGTCGTCGTAGCCAGCGCCCATGACTGAGTTCGCCGCCGCGGTGTTCGCGTCGTTCGCGGCGGCGGTCGTGAACGCGATCGCCGGCGGCGGCGGGCTCGTGTCGATCCCGATCCTGTTCGGGGTCTTTCCGCACGCGGCTCCGGCCACGCTCTTCGGCACGAACAAGTCGGCGATGGTCTGGGGCACGCTTTGGGCGTCGGTGTCGTACGCCCGGCACGTGCGGCTGCCGTGGGCGACGCTCCTGCCGGCGATCGGCGCGGCTCTCGCGGGGGGCTGCCTCGGAGCGTGGCTCGTGTCGCAGGTGTCGGGGGCGTGGCTGCGGCAGGCCTTGCCTGTGATGCTCGCGGTCGTGCTCGTCGCGACGCTGCTCGAGCAGGAGTTCGGCCGGCATCACGCGCCGCGGCATGGCGCCCGCGCCGAGGCGCTCTGGGCCACGCTCATCGCGGCGGGCTTGGGCATCTACGACGGCTTCTTCGGCCCCGGCACGGGCAGTTTCTTGATCTTCCTCTTCGTGCGGGTGCTGGGGTTCGACTTCCTGCATGCGGCGGCCAGCGCCAAGGTGCTCAACACGGCGACGAACCTGGCTTCCCTTTCCGTCTTCGCCTGGTCGGGCCATGTCTGGTGGCAGTTCATGATCCCGATGGCGGTGGCGAACGTGCTCGGCAGCATGGTGGGGACCAGGCTCGCGCTCAGGCACGGCTCTGGCTTCATCCGCGTCGTCTTCGCGGCGGTCGTCGGGATTCTGGTCCTGAAGGCCGGCTACGACGCCTATCTACGGTAGGCGGGGCATCCCGGGGGCGTGGTAGGCTCCGGATCGCCCGCGGAGGTCGCCGTCGAGGCGGCGGACGCGTGCATGGACGGCGAAGAGCTCGATCCAGGGCTGTGCCTTCACGAGGTCGTTGCCCCGCATGGCCAGTCGGCCGTTCACCGCCACGGGCGAGCCCGCCGGCGGGGCGGGCATCGGCTCGGCGGCCCCGGCGGTGATGGCGGCGAGCCAGAGTAGGGAAAAGCCCACGACGCCGGCCAGCCTGCGGGCGGGCGACGGCAACGAGATCGGCCGGCAGAGGCAGTCAGGGGCAGGCATGGCGGGGCGGTTCCAACGCTGGTGAATGTCGACCAGCCAGCATTCGAAACCCGATTCCCCCGACGCACCATTGGCAGTTTTGACAGGTCCGCGCTGGGCCTGTTCTTCGGACCGTCGCGCCTCCGCGAGATCCCGAGAGGCCCGGCGCTAGCCGATCAGGCCCTTCATCTCGCGGACGGCCTGCGTGAAGCCCACGAGGACGGCCCGGGAGACGATCGAGTGGCCGATGTTGAGTTCGCCCATGCCCTCGAGGCGGGCCACCGGCACGACGTTGCGGTAGGTGAGGCCGTGGCCGGCGTTGAGCACGAGGCCCGCCTGCCGGATCATCGTGCCGGCGCGGGCCAGCTCGACCAGCTCCGCCTGGCGGCCGGCGTCGGTCGTGGCATTGGCGTAGCTGCCCGTATGCAGCTCGACGGCCGTGACGCCGAGATCCACGGCCATGTCGATCTGCCGCGGGCAGGGGTCGAGAAAGAGTGACACGACGATGCCGGCCTCGCGCAGCCGTGCGACGGCCGCCGCGGTGGCGTCGCGATGGACGACCACGTCGAGGCCCCCCTCCGTCGTCACCTCCTCCCGCTTCTCCGGCACGAGCGTGACCTGGTCGGGCCGCACGCGGCAGGCGATGTCGATCATCGCCGGCGCGATCGCCGCCTCGAGGTTGAGCTTCACCTGGACGGTGCTCTTCAAGACCTCGAGGTCGCGGTCTTGGATGTGGCGGCGGTCCTCCCGCAGGTGGACCGTGATCGCGTCGGCGCCCCCGAGTTCGGCAAGCGCCGCCGCCCACACCGGATCGGGTTCGATGGTGCGGCGGGCCTGCCGAACGGTGGCCACGTGATCGATGTTGACTCCGAGGGTCGCCATGGCAGCACTCTACCATCCCCGGGCGATCGCCAGCATCACAGATCCTTCTTCAGGAGCACGATGCTGTTGCCGCGGGGCGTCCGGACCTGCAGCACCACACCCTCCACGGGCGACTCCTTTTCGATCGCCGCGGCGAAGTCGGCGATCGAACGGACGGGCGCCTTGCCGACCTTGCGGATCAGGACTCCCGGACCGAGCCCCGCCTCCGCCGCCACTCCCTCGCTGTCGACGCGATCGACCACGACCCCCTCGAAGCCCTCGTAGGCATCCTCGGCGAGCGAGGCCTTGTCGCGGACCTCCAGGCCGAACGCCTCCGAGTAAAAGGTCTCTTCCGGGCTCTCGGCGAGCCGGCCGCCCCGCGGCCCGCCCCGCTGGGCGAGCTTCTCCGGAAGCGGCTTCACCGAGATGGACAGCGTCAGCGGCTTGCCGTCGCGGAGCACCATGAGCTTGTGCGGCCGACCGATCGCCGACTTCTCGACGAGCTCCTGGAGCGTCCGCGGGCCGTCCACGGGCTGGTCGTCGAACCCGGTGATCACGTCGAGGTCCTGGACGCCCGCGTCGGCCGCCGGAGTGCCGTCCATCACCTCGGTGACGAGCACGCCCTTGCGGCTGTTGACGCCGAGCTTCGAGGCCATGTCCTTCGTAAGCGGTCCGATCGACACGCCGAGGTAGCCACGTTCCACGGCGCCCTTGGCGATGAGCTGGCCGCTCACCCATTTCGCGAGATTGATCGGGATCGCGAAGCCGACGCCCTGGTAGGCGCCGGTGTTGGAGGCGATGGCGGTGTTGATGCCGATCACCTCGCCTGCCAGGTTGACGAGCGGGCCGCCCGAGTTGCCGGGATTGATCGCGGCGTCCGTCTGGAGGAACTTCGCGCGGCGGATGCTGCCCAGTTCGCGGCCCTTGCCGCTGATGATCCCGGCGCTGACGGTCGTCTCGAGCTCGAACGGATTGCCGATCGCGATCACCCAGTCGCCGATCTCGAGCTTGTCGGAATCGCCGAGCTTGGCGACCGGCAAGTCCTGGGCCTTCTCGAGCCTGACGACAGCCAGGTCGCTCTCGGGATCGGTCTTGATCTCGGCGGCCTTGAACTCCCGGCCGTCGGGCAGCTCGACCGTCACCTCGTCGGCGCCGGCGACGACGTGGTTGTTGGTCAGCACCAGGCCGGAGCCGTCGACGATCACGCCCGAGCCCACCCCGGAGCGGGGCGGCGTGCGGCCCCCTTCGGGACCGTTGAACTCGAAGCCCTCCGGCATCCCGTCGCGGAAGAAGTCCTCGAATGGGGTGCCTTTGAAGGGGTTTTCGGCGCCGCCCCGTTCCTCGCCACCCCGCTTGGGACCGCGGGCGGGCTTACGGGCCTTCGTCTCGCTGCGGACGACCACCACGCTCGGCGTGGCCCGCTCGGCGGCGGTACGGAATGCCTTCGACAGGGCCGCGGCATGGGACATGGCGTCCGCGGGGGCGACTGCCTCCTCGGCCCGGGCCGCACCGGACAGGAGCAGGGTGGCGAGGCCGATGCAGGCCAGGCTCCGGGACGAGACGAACGACGGCCGCCGCCGGCTGGGCGGAAGCGAATGGGCGGGAGCAGATTTCATGGGCAATCCCTTCGTTGGTGAGGCTCGAGCGAGTCTCTGGAGACGTGGTGGGGCCGAGTGTGACGCGCCCGCGCGAAGTGTATGCGGGCAGGGCGATTCGCGCGGACCCGACCGCAAATGCCACCGTGCCGGCGGCCCTCCGGTCCCGGCTTGTGCGCGTGTCACGACGATCTTTACGCGGCGGCGACCCGCAGTGTTCGACGGCTGCAAAAAAGAGGGTTTTGACCCTGTTTTCCCGTCCCTTTTGCGTTGACAGAAGGGCTCGGCCCGACGTACCTTGCCGGGAAGGATATGCGGCGCGTTTCGGGTGCGGCACGGCATGAAGCGGACGGACCAACGGCGACGCGAACCCCCGCGGGTCGAGCGGCCCGAGGCCCTCGGGCCGGCGGTCGACGTGGCCGAGTGCCAGCGCCGGATCGAGTACGATTTTCGCGATCCGTCGCTCCTCGTCGCCGCATTCACGCATGCCTCCGGGGCCCAGCACCGGCTGGCTTCCAACGAGCGGCTCGAGTTTCTCGGCGACTCGATCCTGGGATTCGTCGTCTGCGAGCTGCTCTACCATCTCTTTCCCGACTCGCTCGAGGGCGACCTGACGCGGATCAAGTCGGTCGTGGTGAGCCGGGAGACCTGCGGCCGGATCACGGAGCGGCTGCGGTTGATCGATTTTCTGATCGTGGGGAAGGGCCTTGCGCTGAATCGTCCGGTGCCCGCCTCGGTGCTCTCGGACCTCTTCGAGTCGCTGGTGGCGGCGATGTATCTCGACGGCGGCCTCGAACCGGTCCGCAAGCTCGTGTCGCGGATGCTGGAGCCGGAGATCGTGAAGGTGGCCTCTGGAGAACAAGGGCTCAATCACAAGTCGCTCTTGCAGCAGCTCTCGCAGCGGGACTTCGGCGTGACGCCCACGTACGAGGTCGTCGAGGAGGCCGGTCCCGACCACAGCAAGAGCTTCCACGTGTCCGCCCAGATCGGTCCGCGGCGGTATCCGCCCGCCTGGGGGCGGAACAAGAAGGAGGCCGAGCAGCGGGCCGCGTCGAATGCCCTGGTCGAGTTGCAGGTGCGATCGGCTTCGGAGACGACCGCGGCGGCCGAAGACTGACATCCCGGCGGTCGGATTTGTCCGGCCGGGCCGTCGATCCATAGCATGCATGTCGGAGACATGCATCCAGCCGCCGGATCGAGGCGGCGGGGGTGTCGAGCGCGGTCCGGGACGGCCCGTCGCGAGTTTTCGGGCACGACGCCGGCCTTGTTGCCTCGCGTGACCCCATGCTCAATCGCAGTGCGGTGGTGATCGGCCATGAGCCGGCCTTCTACGGTTGGCTCAAGACGACGGGCATCTCGGACGAGGAACTGCGGCGGCTCGAGCAGCTGCGGGGTCGGTCCGTCTACCTGATACCGGCCTGCCACTTCCCCGAGGAGTTGGAGGAGGTCGTGGAGGATCTTTTCGAGGAGATCTTCCGCAGGGAGCTGGCGGCCTGGCGGCCCGACGAGAGCCTCTGGCCCGACACGGCCGCCTTCGACCTCTTCACCCGTTGGTTCACGGTCGAGCCGTTTTCCGTGGTCGACGACATCGGCCGCGGCACGATCGCCGAGGAGGTCTGAGCGTCAGCCGCGGGGGAGGACAGGGGCGGCCGTAGTGGGTGTACACTTGGCTTCGCCGGTCCTCCCGATTGCCGCGGCATGTCGCCGCCGCGGTCTGCGTGGCGGGCGGCGCACGGAGAACGCGTCCATGCCCGTCCTGGCCAGGTATTTTCTCGCGCTCGGTCGAGTGCTCCTCGCGGCCGTGGCGGCCGCCCTCACGGGCCTCGGGGGCGGAGTGGTCGCTGCCGCGCCGCAGCGGGACGATGTCGAGATGGTCCGCCATCCGGCGGCATCGCAGGCCGCGGCCGAGCTTCAGCCGCAGGAACCACCCCTGTCACCGGTCCGGCCCGCTCGGCGGGGGACGTCGCGGGACGCGCGGCCCGAAGCCGGCTCGCAGGCTGAGGCCGACGGCGGGCTTTCCTGGCGGTTCACTCCCGAACCGACCCTGCCGAACGTGCTCATTCTCGGCGACTCGATTTCGATCGGCTACACGCTGCCCGTGCGGAAGAGGCTCGCGGGCAAGGCCAACGTCTTCCGGCCGCTGTCGGCCGACGGCAAGCGGCCTGCGAACTGCGGCGGCACGACGGCCGGCGTGCAGTCGATCGAAGGCTGGCTCGCCGGCCGGCGCTGGGACGTGATCCACTTCAACTGGGGCCTGCACGACCTGAAGCACGTGAAGCGGGCGGGCACGTCGGCCAACTCCGACGACCCGACCGACCCGCTCCAGGCCGACGTCGAGACCTACGCGGCCAACCTCCGGGCGATCGTCGCCAAGCTCGAGGCGACCGGGGCGCGGCTCGTGTTCGCCACGACCACGCCTGTCCAACCGGGCACGACGAAGCCGCTCCGGGAGCCCGAGTCGCCGGGCCTGTACAACGCCGCGGCGACGGCGATCATGCGGGAGCGGGGGATTCGCGTGAACGACCTCTACGGCTTCTGCCTGCCCCGGCTCGAGTCACTGCAACTACCGAAGAACGTCCACTTCACGTCCGCGGGCTCCGAAGCCCTGGCCGGCGAGGTGGCCGGGGTGATCGAGCGGGAACTGGAAAAACGGTGAACGGCCGGACCGGCGGCGCGCCGATCAGCGGGTTTGCGAACGAGCGGCCGCTGCCTCGGGTACGACGATGTCGAGCGTCGCCCTGCCCGTGGGCTCCTCCGTAGTGAGCTCGTGGCCGGCTGAGAGCGGCACTCCACGCTCGCTGTCAGGGCAGGGAACATGCCATGCAAGGTCTGGCGACTCGCCCGAAAAACCGGACGTGGCAGCGACATGCTGCGGGGCTCACGCCCGCCAATCCCGCTCCGGCCGGCTGCGGAGGCCGTTGGCTTCCGCATCGAGGCCGCTGGGCGTCGTGAAGACCTCCCGCACCGGGTCGAAGGTGAGCGTGCGGCCGAGCATCCAGGCGATCGCGGCGGCATGGCAGGCGATATGGCTCTTCCGCATCACGTCGGCATTGCAGATCGTCGGCCGCCGCGACTTCACGCTGTCTATGAAGTTGCGGGCATGCAGGGCTGCGTCAGTGCCCCGCGGGATTTTTTCCTGCGCGGGCAGGGCGGTCCGGAGGGACTCGTCCGAGAGGTCGATGCCGCCCGCGTCGCCCGTCTCGACCCAGCCCGACTTGCCGATGAACTTGACGGGGCAGGTGCCGAGCTTCGTGTTCCAGTTCGGGCTGCGGTCGCCAAACGGGGTGGCGAGGAAGTCGAGGAAGAGCACCACGCCGTTGGCGTAGCGGCACTCGATCCCGGCATCGGTCGGCTCGTAGGAGACGGGCGCCGTGTCGTCGGCCGCGTTGGCCCACTGGCACAGGTCTGCGGTATGGGCGCCCCAGTCAAGCAGTTTGCAGCCGGAGTCGAAGTCGTGGATGCCCCGCCAACCGCCTGCCACGTACTTCTCGTTGTAGGGCCGCCACGGAGCGGGCCCCAGCCAGAGGTTCCAGTCGCAGGCACCCTGGTCAGGCGTGGGCTGCGCCGGGAGCCAGTCGTTGCCGAGCGTCGGCCGGTAGACCGAGGCATTGAGCCGCTCGAGGGGCCCGAGCTTCCCGGAGCGGGCGAGATCGACGGCGGCCGCGAAGTTGGGCACGCTCCGCCGTTGCGTGCCGGCCTGGAAGATCCGACCGCTCTTGCGAATCGTCTCGGCGAGCCGCTGGCAGAGGTCGATCGTCAGCCCACAGGGCTTTTCGCTGTAGACGTCCTTGCCCGCTTCCGCCGCCAGCATCGAGGCGGGGGCGTGCCAGCGGTCGCCGGTGGCGACGAGGACGGCGTCGATATCGTCGCGGGCCAGCAGTTCTCGGAAGTCGCGATAGAGCACGCAGTCGGTGGTGCCGTACTTCTCGTCCACCTGCTTCTTGCCCGCCTCGCGGCGTGAGGCCTGTACGTCGGCGATGGCGACGCACTGCACGTCGGGAAGCGTCATCATCGAGCCGAGCACGTAGCGGCAGCGGGGGCCGATGCCGATGACGCCGAGCGTGATCCGCTCACTGGCGGCGGCGGTGTCGGCCTCGAGCCCGAGGGCCCGGGCCGAGACGATTGCAGGGAGAGCCCCTGCCCCGAGAGCGAGCGACTGGCCAAGAAATGTCCGCCGCGACGTGGCGGACGACGATCGAGTGGGTAGGCTCGGCTGCACGACGATGTTCCTGTCCGCTGCGAACGGTTCCATGAGAGTACGTCACCACGCCGGGAGTTTACCGGCGGGGCCTGCAGGCATGAAAGTGTCGGAACTCTGCGGCAGCTTTCGTCCCGGGAAGACATCTCTCCGTGAGATGTCCTGCTACACTCGACTTCTTGTCCGTGCCGAGAATCCTGAAGAGCGAAAGGTGTGCTCATGCCGCATTCCCGCATCCACGTCGCCGCCCGCATCACCCTGATCTCCGGTGCCGTGGCGGGCGCCGTGACGGCTGCGGCCGCCGACCCGACGTCGCTCTTCGATGGCAGAACGTTCGCCGGCTGGAATGGCGACACGAAAGCGACCTGGCGAATCGAGGACGGCGAGATCGTGGCTGGCACCCCCGACAAGGCCGCGCCGCGGAACGAGTTTCTCGCGACCGACAAGGAGTACGAAAACTTCGAACTTGCGCTCGAGTATCGGATGGAGTGCACGGCCGGCTGTAACGCCGGCGTGCAGTTTCGCTCGCAGCGGGTGCCGAACCATCACGAAGTCATCGGCTACCAAGCCGACATCGCGCCGGGGATCACCGGCGGCCTCTACGACGAGAGCCGCCGTCGCCGCATGCTCGGCACGCCGCCCTTGGAACTCCAGGAGAAGGCGCTCGTCCGCGCGACGCAGGGCTGGAATGAATACACTATTCGGGCGGAAGGGCGTCGCATCCAGCTTTCGATCAACGGCATTCGACTCCTCGACTATACCGAGGCGGACAGGTCGATCCCGCTCAAAGGCATGATCGCCCTGCAGATCCACGGGGGCCTCGAGGGCACGATCCGTTACCGCAATCTCCGCATCACCGAGCTGCCCGCGGGGGCTGCAGCCGATGTGGCGAAGTAACCGTCCGATTCAGGCGAGCATGGCCGGCACGAGCGTGCCGTGCACGTCGGTGAGGCGGTAGTCGCGGCCCTGGAAGCGGTAGGTGAGCCGCTCGTGGTCGAAGCCGAGCAGATGCAGGATCGTCGCGTTGATGTCGTGGACGTGCACCTTGTCGCGGATCACGCCGAGGCCAAGTTCGTCCGTCTCGCCGATGATCCCCGGCTTCGTGCCGCCGCCGGCGAACCACATCGTGAAGCCCTCGACATGATGGTCGCGGCCCACGGGAGCCCGCAGTTCGCCCATCGGCGTGCGGCCGAACTCGCCTCCCCAGATCACGAGCGTGTCGTCGAGCAGGCCGCGGGCCTGGAGATCGCGGACGAGCGCGTGGCAGGGCTGGTCGATCTCGCGGGTCACCTTCTCGAGCTCGCCTTCGAGGTTCTCGGCGCCGCCGTGGTGGTCCCAGTTGGTGTGATAGAGCTGCACGAACCGCACGCCGCGCTCCACGAGCCGGCGGGCCAGCAGGCAGTTGTTGGCGAACGACGGCTTGCCCGGCTGCACGCCGTAGGCGGCGAGCGTGGCGGCCGACTCCTGCGAGAGGTCCATCAGCTCCGGCGCGCTCGACTGCATCCGGTAGGCCATCTCGTAGGCGTTGATCCGCGTCTGGATCTCGGGGTCGTGCGTCGCCGCCAGCCGCTCTTCGTTCAGGGCGCGGACGAAGTCGAACAGCTCCCGCTGCCGCTCGGGCGTGACCCCGGCGGGGTTCTTCAGGTCGAGGATCGCGTCGCCCTGGCCGCGGAAGGGCACGCCCTGGTAGCTCGAAGGCAGGAAGCCGCTCGACCAGAGCGCCGTCCCCGCCCGCGGCCCGCGCGGCCCG